>ERZ773186.3388-NODE-3388-length-10666-cov-4.077184_pt1 | contig 10666 bp, 8 predicted proteins | sample MGYA00581000_ERZ773186 | MGnify/ENA primary metagenome ERZ773186 (study PRJEB29015, sample SAMEA2737752) | human gut metagenome | biome: human gut; feature: human-associated habitat; material: faeces | place: China | collected 2012 ... | reverse complement strand
GTTCTAAAGTACCGGTTGTAAAAGCAAAGGTTGGACCAAAGGTTATGACTCTGATCGCTGATGATGCATGTTTTGATATGATCCCTGTGAAAAAAGAAGTCAAAGCTACAGTAAGTGGTATTTATATCACGAAAGTTACCGGTGTCCGCGGTCCATTAGAGAAACCGGAAGGCAAAGTAAGCTGGAGAACCAAGTTAAAGAGAAAAGCTGAGAGCGCCAACAAAGAACTTCAGAAAGAGAAAAAATCCATGAATGAAGAAAAGGCCGCTAAGAAATCTAAGACAAAATAAGAATGAATGGGAAAGGCTTCCAGCCCGGATGGGTTGGAAGCCTTTTTTCACTTCTTCCTTATTTCTTCAATACAAAGGAAGCTTTATTATCTGTCAAACTATCTTTTCCGATAAATATTTCGAATTCTCCTGCTTCGCTCTCATAGATTCCATTCTCCGTCAAAAAAAGAAGCTGCTGTTCTGTTATGGTAAAGACTACCTTCTTTTCCTCTCCCGGACGAAGCGTAACCTTCTTAAAATCTTTCAATTCTTTGACCGGACGCACTACAGAAGCCGCAATATCATGGATATAAAGCTGCAAGGTTTCTGTTCCCGTGCAGTTTCCTGTATTTTTTACAGTCACCTCCGCTTCAATCTGTCCCGATGTATCCATCCATGTCTGATTTAACTGAATATCTGAAACCTCAAACGTTGTGTAACTCAGACCATATCCAAATGGATACAATGGCTCATTTGGAATATCCAGATATTTCGAGCGGAATCTGTCTTTATCTTTGCCTTCTATATGTGGGCGTCCTGTTGAATATTCATTATAATGTACCGGTACCTGTCCTACACAGTATGGAAAACTCATCGGCAGTTTTCCGCTTGGATTATATTTTCCAAATAAAGTGTCCGCAATTGCCCTAGCTCCTTCTGTTCCAGGCAGCCACACCTGAAGGATGGCTTTTGCCTTTTTGTTTATTTCACGTATGTCTAACGGGCGTCCTGAAAATAAAACCACTACAATATTTTGATTGACTTCCGCAATTCTATCAAGCAATGCTTCCTGTACCTCAGGGATTCTGATATTTGCGTTACTGGTTGCTTCACCCGACTGTAAACGGTCTTCTCCTATTGCAAGTACAACAATATCTGCCTCTTTTGCTGCCTGTACCGCCTCCTGCAGCATATGATCCTCCTGCTCCCGTGTATAAGATTGCTGCTGCTGTTCTCCAAATCCTTCCAGACATACATCCGCCCCTAACATTGGTGATCCCTGACAAAATGTACTGTTTTCTGAAACGTACTGTTCCTGTACTGCCTCTTGCAGCGTCATAACATCTTTTGCATCTGCGATAAATGACCAGGCACCAAACAGGTTTCTGTTATCTACATACGGACCAATAAAGGCAATCTTTTTCTGTTGCTCTAAAGGCAGGATATGATCCTCATTTTTCAACAAAACAAAAGATTTCTTTGCAGCTTCCCTCGCCAGATTCCGGTGCTCCTCACATAAAATATATTCCTTTTCTTTTTTCTGATCTGCATCTTTATATGGATTCTCAAAGAGTCCCAGATTATTTTTAAGCCGCAGAATACGAAGACATGCCTCATCTATAAGCTCTTCTCTTATTTTTCCATCCCTGACCATCTGACACAGATTTTCACTGTAAATTCCTGTCATCATGTCAATATCTACGCCTGCTTCCACTGCACGCACTGCTGCTTCTTCTCTGTCTGCACAATATCCGTGATAAATGGTCTCCTCGATGGCTGCCCAGTCTGATATAAGTACACCATCGAACTTCATCTGCTCTCTTAAAATGTCCCGCATCAACTTTTTATTTCCGGTTGCCGGGATTCCGTTAACTGTATTAAAAGATGTCATAACAAGAGCTGCACCTGCATCTATTCCCGCCTGATACGATGGCAGATAGAACTCTCTGAATGTATGTTCTGAAAGTTCTACCGTATTATAATCTCTCCCTGCTGTCGGTGCACCATATCCTGCAAAATGTTTGACACATGCTGCAATTGCATAGTTATCTTTCAGGCTGTTTCCCTGAAATCCACGCACCATTGCTGCACAGAATAGACTGTTCAGGTAAGGATCTTCTCCCGTTGATTCCATGACACGTCCCCACCTTGCATCTCTGACCAGATCTGTCATAGGGGCAAATGTCACATGGAGACCACTGACCGAAGCCTCCTTTGCTGCCACAGATGCACACTGTTCTGACAATTCCGGTTCAAAGGAAGCTCCCTGCGCAAGCGGAATTGGAAACACTGTCTTATAACCATTTATGACATCTAACATAAACAGTAATGGAATATGGTGCGGATGCTTTTCCATATAGTTTTTTTGTATACTTTTCAGGGTTTCAGCGCCCATGGATCCGATGACTGATCCTGCAAGATTTACATTGTCTTCTGTAAATCCCTTATCCTCCATAGGACCTGTGACAACGATTTCACCATTAAAAAATCCTCCTGTCACCTGACTCATCTGATTTACTTTTTCTTCCAGAGACATGTCTCTCAAAAGTTCTGTTAATTTCTGTTCTGTCATACGTGTGTTTCCTCTCCAAATTTCCTTCTATATTCCAGTGGTGTCAATCCTGTATTCTCCTTAAACATTTTTGTAAAATAGGAAAAATTACTATATCCAATATGTAATGAAACTGTATTGATCGGAAGACTGCTGCCACATAAAAGTTTTTTTGCTTCGTCTACCCTTTTCTGCAATATATAATTGCTTATAGATACTCCCTTTTCTTTTTTGAACATCCGAGACATATAGTCTGTATTCAAATAGACTAACTCTGCCAGTTCATCTCTGTGTATCTCTTCCCTGAAATGACTGTCAATATAGGTACATATCTGATCTGCGACAGAGTCTTCTTTTGTGATATATAATTTATATCCAACCGCTTTCCGTATCAGATTTTCTACATACTCCATCATTTCGTTAAATCCATTTACAGCGCCAAGCATGTAATTCTCACTCTCTTTATCTGAAAAAAGTGCATTGGCATAAATCCCCATCTCTGACAGCCATACATACACCATCTGTGTAACGTCCGTCCTTAATGACAGCAAAAACTGCCGTGTGATCATCTCATTCTTCCTGACTGTCTCCAGATAACTGCGTATGCTTGCTATGACTGCTTCCACTTCCTCCCCTGCCAAAAGGGTTTTCCATGTATCCAGCTCCGGATTTTTATAGACAGTTCCACTTGGCTGGAACTCATACAGATATATAACCTCATTCCATACCGACAGACTGCTTTCACGCATCTTCTGCAAATCGTCAGCCTGTGCGGTCACTTCAGAAAATCCACTCCAATTTCCCGCTCCACACCAAAAATAGGAATGTACATGATCTGTCATCCATTGCACAAAATGATTGAGCAGATCTTTTTCCCTTATTTTTTCTCCTTCTTCCGGCATTTTATCCGTTGACAGAACCACCCAGTATCGACATTCGTTTTCACAAAATATGGTGTCCACTCTGGCATAAAAGGAATTAAATAACTCCGTCAACACATTTTGCATGACAAATTCGATGGTCGAAGGTTCCCACTTTTGTGTCTCTTCCGCTTTATGATCCATATAAAAGCAGATCAGTTTAAAATATATCAATCCATCCTGATACAGATCCATCCTTTTTGCAGATTCGCAGAACTGGTTTTGTGTCATGTTACCGCTCAATAAATTTCTCCAGATATCCTTTTGCAGGATTGTCCGGTCTTTTTCCCACTGTTCACTCGCTTCCGTAAGTTTTTCTATCTGTTTTTCCTGAAGCACTGCCTGTTCTGCTTTTTTTAATGCTTCTTCCAGTTTTTCAAAATCAATTGGTTTTAGCAGATATTCAACGCTTTCCAGCTGTATCGCACGTCTTGCATAGTCAAATTCCGCATAACTGGTCAAAAAAATAACCTGTATCCTGAAATTCTGCTCCCTCACCCATTGCACCAGATCAAATCCTGTTGCAGCAGGCATCACAATATCACTGATAATAATGTCCATTTTAACAGCTGTTATAATTTCCTGCGCCTGTTTCATTGTAAATGCTGTATAAATCTCAGTAATACCTGTCCGCTCCCAGCAGATATTTTTCTTTATACTTTCAATCACATAACGTTCATCATCCACCAGCAATAATTTCATTCCTGTGTATCGCTCCTTCCGATTTTATATGGAACATGAATATCCACAACGGCACCACCTAATGGACTATTGCTGAAATGGATCTCTCCCTGATCCCCATAATAATACTGAAACCGCCTCATACAGTTCCAAATACCGATATGTTTTCCATTGTCAGAAATGTTTTGTCCATTTTGTAGTTTACATAATATTTCGTCCGGAAATCCCTTTCCCGTATCCGAGATAAAAATATTAACGTATTTTTCATCGTCCCTGTCCTCAGGATATACCGTAACTGAGATCAGCATTTTTTCATCTGCCATCAATGCCTGTTTTGCAGCATTTTCAACATAAACCTGTATTAAGAATGGAAATATCTCCGCATCTGCCACTTCATCATGAACTTCAATATAATAGGTAAACTTATCCGGATACCTCAGCAGCAGGATTTTTAAATAATCTTCACAATGCTTTGATTCCGCTAAAACCGGAACTCTGTCCGTTGTATTCCGAAAAATATATGAAAGATAATCCGAAGTGATTTTTGTCATTGCCCTTGCGTGTTCATAATCGCCAAAGTCGATCATGCTGTAAATAAAGTTCAGGCAATTCAAATAAAAATGCGGCCGGATCTGCATTTTCAGATAATCCATCTCAATTTTCTGTTTCTCTAATTCCCGTTCATATAGCGTGATCTTCAATTTGCGGATCTGATGGATCATTGTACGGAATTTTCCATCAATCTGCTCTAATTCAAGCAGATTTCCTTCCGTCATGTTCAGCATATATCCACCCTCATCATATTGCTGAAGGTTTTGTGTGAACACTTTAAGCGGTTTCATAATATTGGAATACACATGAAAAAGCAATATCCCACTCATAATAAGAATCATAAAGATCAATACTGTCATCCCGAGCAGACTTCCCGCCATCAGGCTTAAGACACCGCCTAAAGAAATCCCGATCCTGATCTCAAAGGGTGCTCTGGATAATCCCTGACGGATCGTATAAGTATTTTTGGTATTCATACTTTGCGGCTCTGATATGATTCCGCTCTGGTCTAACATACCTATACAGACCTCATCCTGATCGACAAGGCTTACATATCCATGCTTTCCCAACGAAAGCTTTGAGAATGGTTCTAAGATACTTTTTACATTTACAATGCATCCTAATGCAATTCCATTTTTTTGTGCAATTTTACAGATATATACCTCATTATCGCACTCCAAAACATCCCACTTCCGCTTCACTGCATATGTCTTTTCATCTAATTTGTCTATCTGTTCACGGATAGATGCTGCAATATCAGATGACATTGTGTAATTTCCATCCGAAGACAGGGAAAGCTGATATAATTTATCCGTATCATGTGTGTATAAAAAAATCCTGTATTCCGTTCCATATTCCCATGCTGAAGAAAAATATTCTTCTCTGAGTTTTCCGATCGCATACTCCGAATAATCCCCATTCTTCATCAGATTTACATTTCCCCAGAACGTGGAATTTGTCTCATTGGTATCCATGATCGTAGAAAAAAGATTCCGGCTGATCCTCAAAAAACGATTGTCAAGCTCCTGCGCATACAACTGTGCCATCTGGCTCATCTGTTCGTAAATCTGCCCACTTGTTTTGTTTAAAACATAAGTGCATCCTCCCAGAATAATTACCAGAATGACTGTCATTAAAATTAATATTTGCTTACTCTGTTGTGCTAAAGATTTCTTTTTTCGTCTTTTTAAATTCATCTTTTTCCCAAACGCCATGATGTTCCTTTAACCTTTTACTGCCCCTAGCGTAATACCCTCTGCGAAATATTTCTGTAAAAACGGATAAATGATAAATAATGGAAGCATTGCTATAAAAGCAATTGCCATCCTTATGGACGTTGTCGGAAGTTTTGCAACTTCTGCCCCTATATTTCCGGCAACCTTACCGCTTGCAAGATACTGGATATCAGTGATCATCTGATTCAAAAGATTCTGGATACTATATAATTTCTGTCCCTGATTTCCTGATAAATAGTATAAACCATTTGTCCAGTCATTCCAATATGCCAGTGCCGAAAATAATCCCATGGTTACAAGGATAGGTTTACCAAGTGGAAACGTAATCTGCAAAAAGATTTTTGTATGTCCTGCGCCATCAATTTTTGCCGCTTCATACAATGCTTCCGGAATACTTGTCATAAAATAGCTCCGTATCATCAGCACATTGTTCGCACTCAGCAACAAATTAGGAATTATCAGTGCCCATATTGTATTTTTTATATGAAAATAATTTACATACATCAGATATGTAGGTACTAAACCGCCATTAAATAACATTGTAAAAAATACAAAAAAAGTAATCTGCCTTCTATAAGGCAATGTCTTCACAGACAGCGGATATGCCAGTAATGCTGAAAACATCAGATTAAAAAAGGTACCTACTACCGTAATAAGAATTGTAACGCCATACGCACGGAGTATTTTCTCTCCCTGTCTGATAATATACTGATATGCATAAAAGCTTATTTTTTCCGGGAAAAAGGAATATCCATTCCGGATCAACACTGTTTCATCCGTGATGGATGAAATAAATACCAGCAAAAATGGTAAAATAATAGTCAATGTCATCACTATCAGTATCAGATTGATCCAAAACTGGTATCTCTTTGTTTTTTTTGAATTTGTCATAATGGACTCTCCTCCTAAAACAATGCTCTGTCTTTATCTACACGTCTAACGATCCAGTTACTTAACATGACAATGACAAAACCTACTAATGACTGGTATACACCCGCTGCGGATGACATACTGATATTTCCCTGTTCGATCAACGCACGATATACATACGTATCAATTACGTTTGTTGTTGGGAATAACACACCGGAGTTCATCGGAACCTGATAAAATAATCCAAAATCAGAATAGAAGATTCTTCCAATGCTCAATAATAACAGCGTAATGATTGTCGGTACCAGGCATGGCAATGTGATTTTTGTGATTTCCTGCCACTTTGTAGCTCCATCCAGTCTTGCTGCCTCATAATAAGTCGGATCAATACCGATCAGAGATGCAATATAAATCAGACATCCGTATCCCACTCCTTTCCAGCAGTTTGCAATGATAAGAATCGCCGGCCAGTATTTTGGTTTCTGATACCACTGGATCGGATCTATATGCAGTAATGGCAGGATCGTATTGTTTACAAGACCATTTTCGGCACTTAAAAGTGCATACACAATATAGCTCAGAATGACCATCGACATCAAAAATGGCAATAATATAGCACTCTGGTATATTTTTTTCATTTTTGTGTTCTTAACTTCACAGATTAAAATTGCGATTGCAATTCCAACGACCATATTGACAAGAATAAACGCTATATTATATAGCAATGTATTTCTTGTAATAATCCAGGCATCTTTTGACGAGAACAAAAATTTAAAATTATCCAGTCCTGCCCACGGGCTTGCCAAAATTCCTTTTGAAAAATTCAACTTTTTGAAAGCAAGTATAATACCTGTCATCGGAAGATAATTATTGATCAGCAGATATAATAATCCCGGAAGCATCATCAGATAGAGCGGCAGATATTCCTTAACTTTGTTCTTTTTCTTCTTCATAAGTTTCTCCTTTTATGAAAAAAGTCCCACGCTTTATCTGTGGGACTTCCCTTCTGAACCTAATTATTTTGCTGCAAGAAAAGCATCTAACTGTTCCTGTTTTGCCTGGATCACTTCATTGATTCCCGCATCATCTAATGCTTCTAACAATTCCGGAATAAGTTCATCTGGATCTCCGGAACCGCTGTAAAGTGCTCCGCTGTATTGTTTTACAATATTGGAAAGAGCTGCGATCTCACTTGAACAATTACTGCTGTCAAATAAAAATCCTACTGCTTTGGAGCTCTTTGCAGAACCGTTAAATTCTTCCATTTTTTCCCATAATTGCGGATCTGAACCAGTCCATTTATAAGCAATAAACTGATTTGGCAATTCCCATCCAAGGTTTAAGTTATAGCCTGCATTATCAGAAGTGATTCCTTCCGGGAAATTGATAATGCCATTATCAGCATCTTCTATCACATAGTCTTTATCCTGTTCACCCCAGTTTAAAAGATTCATGATCTCTGAACTTCCGTAGATATAATCCAGTACTTCCATTGTTTTCTCCGGATTTTCTGAATTCTGGGCAATTGAGAATGTAACACCATTATAGGATGAGCTATTTATGATCGGTTCATTATAAAATGGCACGATCTCAAAATCATAGCCGGTGGAGCTTTCAAATTCTACCGGTGTTCCAGGATGATAAGAAAAAAACAGTGAAAATAAATTTCCAGCCTTGCATACTGTTCTCCAGTTCTCTGTGTTAGTTCCTGCATCCTGGCTGATATATCCCTTCTGATACCAGTTATGCAGCATGGTAGTTGTATCTTTAAACCAGTCTGTCGCAAAGAAGTTTTCTAATTTTGTGCTGTTCGTCTGATCCATGAGTACACCAAGATAATTGTTATCTGACAGAGTATCTCCACGGAATAATCTTGTAGCCGGTGCATCATTCTCACTGCTCGAATATAACATTGTCATATCCGGCTCTCCCGCTTTTACTGTCTCAAAAACACTTTCCAGATCTTTTGGTTCTTTAATCTGTGTTGTATCAATATTGTATTTTCCACCAGATCTTTTCTCATAAATATGGCAGGAATACTTCCTCGTTCAATCTGATTTGGCACGCCATATACAAAGCCTTCGATCTGATTGATCTTAGCTATATCCTCTCCATAAATCTGTTTGATGTTTGTTCCATATTTATCAATCAGTTCAGACATGTCTACAATCTGTCCTGCATTCATATACTGCACTGCATTGGTTGCCTGGGTATAAAAAACATCAATTTTTTCATCCCCTGATAACATAAGCTGTAACTGCTGGCTTGCACTTGCCCACGGCAACACAACAATATCAAGATTCGCATTAAGTTCCGGTTCAAGAATCTCATTGATTTTTTGTTCGATTCTTTCTTCATCCGGCTGTGTGCTTCCATTCAGGACCATGGTAACTGTATATGGTTCATCCCCATTACCGTTATTTTTAGCTGAATCCTTTGATCCTCCTGCTTCTGAATTTCCGCATGCTGTCATGGACACAACCATAGACAAAGTAAGCATAGCTGCTAGAATTCTTTTTTTCATACATTTTCTCCTCTCTGTGACAGTGTGATTTATGTTCACCTCTCTTCTGGTGTATCTTTATATTAATCATTTTCTTTCATCATCTCTATAACTGAACTGACTCGTCAATATCACTCTTTTGACACTTTTTAACAAAATAACTCTAAAATGGAAGATACTTAAGATATCCTCCTATCCAATGCTATTTTTTCGGCTACCATCTCTACATGTACGTGGCATCCGATTCTCACAGCGACCTTCCCATATTTCCGCTTTTGGAACGGGCTTCCCGGCATGACATGCTTTCGTTTCTACATTCCTTTTTCACGATGAAAGCATATCTTCCTGAATTCCGGATTGAAAAACTCCTTCTGGCTTCCGCCCATGATGCTTATGCTGTCTATGAATACTGTTGTCGGGAAAAGATCACGCCTTTTATCGACTTGAACCCCGGTCATACCGGACACTTCACTTATAAGAATGATTTCACAATCGACGATGATGGCGTTCCTGTCTGTAAGTTGGGCTTACGCATGCATAAAGATGGTTATGAAGCTGCTAAACACCGGGCGAAATACCGGTGTCCAAAGGCTAACCGGAAACGTGGCTGTTTCTGTGAACATCCCTGTTCGCCAGCAAAATACGGCAGAACCGTGCACATCTTTACCGAGGATAATCCAAGGCTGTTTAACATACCGCCAAGAGACTCAAAAGCATGGGAAAAGGAATACAATCGAAGAACTTCCGTGGAACGCTCTAATAAGCGTGAGAAAGAAGACTATAAATTAGAAGACGGCAGGCACCGATCGACTAAGATGTGGTACTGCCGCCTCTATGGCATCATGATGCTACAACATCTTGATGCCTGGGAAATGCCATCTGTCCCGGCATTTCAAGATTCCTTATTAGGATTACCCGCCTAATAAGGATATCTTAAGCGATTCCATTCGATTTTTCAAGGCATAGTACCCGCTATGCCCCATGTTTATGTCCATTTCTCGTAAATTTCTTTCCCTGCACGATATTCAGTTGTCAATTTTCAGTTGGAACCTCATTCATTGAGATTCCGAGAAGTTATTCTTTCCCATTTTGTTCTTCCAAAAGCATATAATCTATAGTCCCATCTATAGACTGTCCTCCGTCTACCACAAAAGTTTGTCCTACAATAAAACCGGATTTTTCCGGATCTGCCAAAAACAACACAAGAGGCGTGATATCTTGTGTATTTCCCAATCTGCCAGCAGGTATTTTTCTCAGAAAGGCGTCCAGTTCTTCCTTGTTATACCTTGTCGTAGCCGAGGTGGATATAAATCCCGGCGCGATAGCATTAACCCTAATTCCCAGACGGATTACATCCACTCCCA
>ERZ773186.3387-NODE-3387-length-10667-cov-3.540991_pt1 | contig 10667 bp, 9 predicted proteins | sample MGYA00581000_ERZ773186 | MGnify/ENA primary metagenome ERZ773186 (study PRJEB29015, sample SAMEA2737752) | human gut metagenome | biome: human gut; feature: human-associated habitat; material: faeces | place: China | collected 2012 ... | reverse complement strand
GATGTCATCGGGCTGGTTATAGCAAAAATCATCGTCATCGACAGTGTATGGAGGTACAAATGTCACTACGATACTTGCTGTATTTACCGCACCCGCTGTGTCAGACCTTACGGGGGTGCATTCCATACTGCGTAGCCAGGCTCCGCATAGGTAGGTTTTCCCCTTTGGGTCTATATAGGGGGATGTGCCCTGCGACTCACAATCTTTCAGGGGCATTTCCCATATACTGATTGATTAGCACCTCAAACTTCTTGCCGATAAAATAGCTGCGCTGGTCGTAGAAATTCTGTTTTAGAAAGGCTATTGTATCTCCTCGAAACTCTTTCAATGAGTGGTAGGTATAACTCTGTGCGCATACCTTAGACAGCCCTGCTATGAAGGCTATGAGCAATAATAACTTTTTCATTCTTGGCATATTTTAGTGATTATGTATTTTGCATTGGCTTTCTTGTAAGCCCCGTATGAAGTATAAGGAGTTTCAATATCTCCACCGGCATCTTTCTCATTTTTAATTTTCGTAAGGCAAACACCAGTATCAAAATATTGTAAGATAGCGGCAAGTCTGAAATAGTGCTTCATAAATTGTTGCATTAAAATTATTAGATGGTAAATTGTTTTTGCTAACCTTAATTCCGCAACACTATTGTAAATTAAACCTTTTAAGCACCTGAGCAACAAAAAGTTGCCCAGGGTTTTGCCATGTCGAAGAATTCACTTATCTTAGTGCTGCAAAACAAACAAGGGAATCCGACGATAGACATAGCAAAAATACAAATTAAATCTGAGGAACTCATTCCTTTTGGAGGAATATTTTCAATCATGGAGCAATTTGACTCCACATTGTCATCCGTAATCGACTCAACCCTCGGTCTAAGGTGTAGATTGTTCCATCTCATGGCACGTTTTCTCGCCATGACAGAGCTTAAGTAAACTTAGCTCTGCTCATCTGGCTTAACGAAAACGTTCGTTTCCAACAGAAGGACACGCTGAAGAGGTTCTTTGAGAGATTTGAACAGAACGGTCTTACTATCAATTATTTCAGTTCTGATTGCGGGTCATGTTCCGAGGAAATCATAATATGCTACTTTAATGGGGACGTATCTCGAATGGCACCCAAAATATGAACCGTCGTATGCGGAACCGCATGTACGGTGGTGTGAGAGGTCGGAAAACGAAAGTAGGAAGAAAACTACTTCGTTTTCCTCCTACTCGATTTATTGTTTCCATTACACTCCCGACGGTGGGGATGATAGATAGGACGGTGGAGATGATAGATAGGACGACGGAGATGACCCCGGCTTACTTGGTGACCACCTTGATGATGCACTTGGGTTCACGCCCGGCTTCCTTGGCATACTTGACATAAGTCGCAGTACCCTTGTCCTTGATAATCGTCACCGAATCAATCTTGGAGGATGGCGTCTTCTTCATTTCCGAATAAGGCACTATCTTGCCATTGATGACACAGAGCACATCCTCCTTCTTGTCTACACTTGTGCTTTGGGTTGTATTCACAGTGACGCTGTTGCCGTCGACTTTCGTCACGGTCGTAACCGTCTTCACGTCACTTATGGTTCTGCCTTTGGTCTTATAGTCGGAAGTGACGATGACGTGAATGTTGCGCACTGGCTCTATCGAGTATTTCACGATGGTCTTGCCATTGAGTTGACTGCCGTCAAAGTTTTCCACCTGGTGTCCATCTATCACATAGACCGCCTTTTTAATCTTCCGCGCACTCATGGTTGCGACAGAGAGTACTGCTACGAGCAGTAAGATAATCGTTCTTTTCATTTTGATATGATTTAGAAGTTTATGGATTGCGATATCAATTCTATGGATGACTCGCCCGAGCCCCGCCTGAGCATATACGAGTTGGAGTTACCGTTGTCTGACACGGTACTGACCTTGAACTCATCGTCGTGAGAAGAGATGACGATATCATCGGGCACCACATCGGCCAGCAGAGCCACCGCCTCCAGCAGTTCTGGGGTACTGATGCGCTCGGTCTGCTTTTCCTGCGCTCTGCCAGCAGACTTGGCGGGTTTGGGAGCCGTCTCTGCGCGAAGTTCTACCTTCTGGGGCGGCACATTGGGCGTGGTCTCCACTACGCGCTTGACCTCAGCCTGCCGCCTAACCTCAGCCACAGGCTTCTGAGCCATCTCCCCGCTATTCCTCATCATGGGGATAGCGATTACCATGACCGCTACGGCACAGGCAGCCACCGCCCAGATCCACAGAGTTACGCTCTTGCCTTTCTTTCGGGGAACCCGAGCCAGCATGGCGTCCTTTTCATCCTCACTGAAGTCATAGACATCGGTAGAGAAGCTGTCAAACAGCTCCTTAAACACCATCCACTCTTCGGGGATAGCCTCAGCCGTGCTGAAGTAGTCCGACAGCAGCTGTTCTTCCGACTCCGTTGTCAGTCCTTGGACAAACCTTTCAAGAAGTTTTCCTATGTTTTCCTTAGTCTGTATCATAACTCTGTCCCTTTCATTAGTTGTACGAGCGCCATCCGAGCCTTGCTTATCATGCCCCGGACCGACGACTCCGACGTTCCCATTATCTTGGCGATATCCGCATACTGCATATTCTCCACATTGCGCATCCTGAGCATTGCCCGTTGCTTGTCTGTGAGCGCCTGAATATTACGTTGCAGCCGTTGCCGTCCCTCCCGTTCCTCCAGCTGTATCTCCGGATTGGCGTGCGAGGCCACCTCCCATGCCCCATCGATAGAGACAGTCTGCCGCTTGTCGCGCAGCATGTTGAGCGATACGTTCCGGCAAACCACGGCAGCCATATTCCTCATCTTCGAGGCTTCTGCCACACGGTCTCTGACCACCCACAGCTTCACAAGAGTCTCCTGGACGGCATCCTCTGCGTCGTCTGCATCGTTCAGATAGTGCCTTGCCTGCTTCAGCAGATTGCTGCGCAGACCCTCTACACCATGTATGAACTCTTGTATATCCATCGTCGCTAAGATTTGTTACTACTATAATAACACAAAAAGCCTGGTTTCGCTACCAGAGCAACCAGACTTTTTCTTTATAGTTGTCTACTAAGCCAACCAGATGGTCAAGCATAGCATTATGGATGCAACGATAAACCGCAGAAAACGTCGCAAGATTTGCGACAAAGTTAATAAATAAATGTCGCAACCACAAACAAAAGCAGGGAATTTAGATATAAAAAGACAATAGTACGCCTCAGACGATACGCAACCGATGACAGCGCTGCGGGCATTACCATTAGCGGCGCCGTGACCACCATGGGCGGCTCGTAACTTATGACACGAGACCTCGTGCCTTATGATACGTAGGCTCGTAACATATGATACGTGAACTCGTATCATAAGGCACGAACCGGCAACCGCCATGAATACACATATTATCAACGGCTTACACGATATTCAACTACAACCCACAGCGATGCAGCACTACGCTCCATGACGGCATCTGCCTTTCCTACCGCTGCAAAGATGGACTAAGAAAAGGTGATTACGACTTTTTCCGCTGCAAGCATGGACCAAGCAAAGGCGCATACAACACTTATCGCTGCAAACATGGACAAAAAAAGATGCTTGCTGCCCTCTTGGCTGCAAACATCTATGCTAAAGTCTACGCCGCTACCCTGCTCCACAGCCTGCCTGACGGCGGAGAGGGCAGAGACGGTGGTTATCTCTTCATATACTCAGTGGGAGTGGTGCCATACGCCTTGGAGAAGCACTTGGAGAAGTAGCTGCTGTTGGAGAAGCCCACTGTATACATCACCTCCGACACGCTGAACTTGCCCTCCTTGAGCATGAGCGCCGCCTTGTGCATGCGTATGTCGCGGATATACTCCACGGGCGTCTTGCCGGTCATCGCCTTGAGCTTGCGGTAGAGCTGCTTGCCACCCATGCCCACGATTTCCTGCAGGGTGGTGACGTTGAAGTCTGAGTCTATCATGTGGGCTTCTATCGCCTCGTTGATTTCCGTGAGCAGACGCTGGTCCGCGGGGCTCAACTCGGGTTCCTCGATTTCCACCTTTTCTGCCTGGATGCCCAGATAGCTGTTGGTGAGGTCGAGTATCTCATCAAAAGAGCGATGACCCACCGCGCTCTTCAGGTCTTCGGCCAGTCGGTTGAAGAAACTCATACGTGCGTCGACCTGCTCGAGTATCTCCGCCTTCTGGCGGCGCTCCTCTGCCAGTCGCTTTCTGACCCACACAAACTTGAGGCTACCCCAGGCGATGGCGGCAGCCAGCAGGGTGTAGACGAGTTTGGCCCAGAGCGAAAGATACCATGGTGGCAGTATCGATATGTCGAGCCTGTAGACCTCGTCGCCGATATTTCCCTCACCGTCAACGGCATGCACCGTGAGATGATAGCTACCATGGGGCAGGCCGTTGTAACTTATGTCCAGATTGCGATGCGTCATATACTGCCAGTCGTGGTCGCTGCCCTCGAGGCGATAGGCATAGACCGCCGAGGGATGGTCTGAGAAGGGCAGGTCGGTAAGCTGCAGCGTGAAGTTGTTCTCGTCGCTCTCTATCACCAGTCTGTCCATGGTACGCGGAGCCTGCTCGAGGGTTTTCACACGACCGTCGTCGCTGCCGGCTGCCCGACCGTCGGCCATAGCCCCCTGCAGCTGGCGGCCATTGACCATCACGCCAGCGAGCATGAGCCTCCGGGGATGGACGCTCGCTGTGGGCGCGTCGGCATTGAGCGTCACATAGCCGTCATTGCCACCCATCACCACCTGGCGCTGCGTGGGCGAATAGTAGATGGTCATAGGCGTGATGTCCTGGGGTATCTTGAATCTGAAACTCTTGCCGTCGAGGCCGATGACACAGCACTCCTGGCCGCTCACCACCCAGGTGTGCCCGTCGACATCGCTCATACATGCCACCTTGCCGCCTATCTGCCACTCGCGGGGCTTGACGGGCCATGTGGCTTTGCCCTCCATGACATAGCATCTCACCTTGCCATTGCTGCCCATCCACACATTGCCACGGGCATCGGCCATGAGATAGTTGACCACATCGTCCGCGGGCACAGCCTCGACCTTCATGGTCTTGGGATTGATGCGGTCTACGTGGTTGCCGGTCGAAGCCCACACCATACCCTGGGCATCGGTTACCAACTGGCCCACATGCAGCGCCGAGAGGGCATTGGCGCCATGGTTGGCAAGATGCACATCGGCCATGAGCGTAGCCGTAGCCGACGGCGATGAGGCCGTGGCTGCAGTGACGGTCTGCACGAGCCGCTGGCGGTCTACGACGAAGATGCCGCCCATGTATGACGCCATCCACATGCGTCCCTGCCGGTCTTGGAGTATATCATAAGCCCACGCTGTGGAGTATCTGCGCGTGGGGTCGTAGACGATGAAGTTGCGCATCTGGCCCGAGCGGCTGTCATAGAGGTTGATGCCGTGGTCGGTACACACCCAGACGCCGCCCTCGCGGTCTTGATAGATTTTGCGCACGCGGTTGTGGCTCAGCGGGTGCTGGCTGTTGTTCTGCCGATACCATGCCTTGCCCTGTCTTATCACGCCATTGGTGCCACCCATCCACCATTCGCCGTCGCGCGTCTGGCAGAGAGCGTGCAGACAGTTGCCCTCATTAGACAGGGTAGCCTTGTAGAGCGGAGTATATATATAATAGGTATGGGACGACAGGCGCGACAGCCCGTTGTCGGTTCCTATCCACACATTCTGCCACTTGTCGACATAGCATGCCCACACGATGTTGTTGGGGATAGACGAGGCGTCGTGGGAGTCGTGCTGATAGTGGCTGATGGTACCACTGACAGCCATGGAGAAGAGTCCGTCGTCGGTGCCAATATACAGGGTGCCGTTGGCAGCAAGGGCAAAGCACTTGATGGAGTGACCGTTGAGGGCGTCGATACGGGTAAACGACTTCAACTGCAGGTCGGCGCGGTAGAGGGCGCCCTCGGTGCCTATCCAGTAGCAGCGGCGGTGGGCATCGTAGGCAAGGGCGTTGACCAGTGGCTGGGTGCCCTGGCAGAAGGCTATCTGCCTACGGCCGAGATAGAGTCCGGAGATGGTGCCCTTGAGCAGCCCTCTCCGCGTGGGAAGCAGGGCGTAGACATCGCTGCCATAGCCGTCGCTGCCATGACGCAGGTCGATGACGCGCAGCTCGGTGGGAGTCTTGCGGGTAGTGGTAGTGCCCGCAGCAGTGGCGGTACTGGGTCTATAGGCATAGGTGTCGAGGTCGAAGGCCTGCAGACCGTTGGCGGTGGCAAGATAGAGCATATTGGACTGCTGCGCCAGAGCATTTACGCGCGTATTGGCCACCGTACAGTCGCCGAAGTGGCGATAGCCGTGGTACCCGTCGTAGCTGAAGAGTCCGGCATCGGTACCTATCCACATCAGGCCCTGACTGTCCTGCATGATGGCGTAGATGGTCTGCGCTCCGTCGAGCGTGATGTTGGTAAACCGTTGTGCATGGAGCGCACAACAGATGATGTGCATGAATATAAACATGCCAATATGTCTGATAGTCTGCTTCATATACAACAAAAATACGCATTAAAAAGCACACTGGCAAACATATTGGCAAGAAAAAATCAACCGACTCTCAAAGTAACGGTTTTCTCGATATTGCGGGCAGCGCTTCTGACCCTCACGGTGACCTTGCCCGCCTGCTTCAGGCTCTGGACGATGAGCACCAGCTTGCCCGAGAAGAGCCGCATGCGGGGCTGGGTAAACGACTCGATCGAGGTGGCATCGCCGTTGCATGCCGCCTTGAACTCTCCGGCACCGCTGACCTCGAAGGTGAGCTCGTCGTCGGCAAGCGGACACTCGTTGCCATCGGCATCGAGCATGCTGACCGTGATGAAGGCCAGGTCGTGACCGTCGGCGTTGAGGGAGGCATCATGGTTGTGGTCGCAGCCCTCGACCAAGCACGCCACGCCGGTAGAAACGTGGTCGGGGCAGTCTACCTCGAGGCGTATCTGCGATGGCTCTCCGGCTGTACGGCGACAGTCTTCGCCCACCTTTTCTCCATACTGGTTGTAGGTGACCACGCGTATCTCGCCGGGTTCGTATCTCACGTCGTTCCATCTGAGGCGGTAACGGTCGAGACGGCTTGTCGGGTCTTTGCGCACACGCCCCTGGCTCTTGCCGTTGACGAAGAGCTCGCCCTCGACGCCGTCGGTGTAGCAGTATACGGGTGTCGGCTCTCCCTCACGCCCGCTCCAGTTCCAGTGGGGCAGCAGATGGGTGGTGTGTACACGACCATTCCAGTGGGCACGATACATGTAATAGCGGTCTTTGGGCAGTCCAGCCAGGTCGCAGATACCAAAATAGCTGCTGCGCGAAGGCCAGTAGGTGTCATAGGGCGTGGGCTCGCCCAGATAGTCGTAGCCTGTCCACACAAACTCGCCGATAACCCAGCTGTGGTCATCCTGCATCTGCCAGTCGTCGTCGGGCAGATTGCTCCACGAGCAATACTCGGTGTCGTAACTCGAACACTGGCCGTCGGGATAGGGATTGTTGTTGTGTGCCCCTACCCTTACCGGGAACTTGTATACTCCGCGCGAGCTCACGGTCGATGCCGTCTCAGACCCGAGCAGAAAACCCTGGGGCAACTGTGCCATATTGTTGTAATACTTGTGAACGCGGTAGTTGAAACCCGGCACATCCATCACCTGGGCGAAACCAGAAGCCAGAGCTTCTTCGGCACGGTCCATGCCCTGGGTGACAGGGCGCGAGGGGTCGTACTGGTGGCAGAGGTCCTGCAGACGGCGGGCGATGGCAACGCCCTCCTTGCTCCACTGCTCGGGTATCTCGTTGCCTATACTCCACATGATGATGCTGGGGTGGTTGCGGTGGTGCTTCACCAGATTGGTGATGTCTCTGTCGGCCCACTCCTCGAAGAAACGGGCGTAGCCGTTCTTGCACTTGGGATAGACCCACATGTCGAAGCTCTCGGCCATAACCATCATGCCGAGCGAGTCGCAGAGCTCCATCTGCATGGTAGAAGGCATGTTGTGGGCTGTGCGGATGGCGTCGCAACCCATGGCCTTCATCATCTTAATCTGGCGGATGAGGGCAGCCTTGTTTTCGGCAGCGCCGAGGGGTCCGAGGTCGTGGTGGAGACACACTCCCTTAATCTTACGGCTCACGCCATTGAGCTGGAAGCCGTGTTCGCGGCTCACCGAGATGGTGCGTATGCCGGTCTTGACGGTCTGCACATCGACCAGGCGGCGCCCCTCATAGCGGGCGAGGCTGAGCCGATAGAGCGTGGGCGACTCGGGCGACCAGAGTCGGGGCTCGGCCACACGGAGCGTAGTCTGGAGCTGGGGGGCGTTGCCCTGCAGCGTGTCGGCAGCCACCACCCTACCCTCGGCATCGGCCAGAGAGACCACAGTGTAGCCACGCTTGCCCATATTGCCTTGAAGCAGAGCGCTCACCTCGACCTGGGCCTCATCGCGGGTGGCACTGAGGGTGCGCACATAGGTGTCCCAGGGAGAGAAGGCGGCATCGCCATAGAGCTCGACATGGACCGGACGGTAGAGACCGCCACCAGGATACCAGCGCGAGCTCTCTTCGCGGTTGTTGAGATGCACCTCGACAAGATTGTCCTTGGAGCCAAACTTGACAAAGGGTGTGATGTCGATGCGGAAGGCGTTGTAGCCATAGGCCCAGCGGCCTGCCTCACGCCCGTTGACGCTCACCACGGGTTCGCTCATGGCTCCGTCGAACACCAGTACGGCGCGCTTGTAGCCCTTGGGCAACGCCAGACGCATACGGTAATATCCCTCACCTATCCAGGGCAGCGCGCCCGAGCGGCCCGACTTCTCGGTCTTCTCGGACTCGCCGTTCTGCTCGATGGCGACCATCTGCAGGTCCCACTTCTTGTCGAAAGGCCCCGATATAGCCCAATCGTGGGGCACCCGGACGGGTTGCCACGACTGGCCGTCGCGTGAGAAATCCCAGTCGGGGAGGTCAATAACACGGCTTACCTGGGCCCGGCACCCCGTGGAGAGGGCCAACATAAGTGTGGAAGCCAGCAGCAGGGCTTTTGCTATTATATTTTTCATTGTTGTCTATAATTGTTAGTCGGTTGTTGTATTATTCGTATTTCCAGGTCATGGCGTTGAGGTCGGCGGTGACGGTCACCTCGTTGCCGTTGACATCGTCCTTGAACCAGATGTTCCAGTTGCCGTCGGCTGTAGACAGCTTGAAGAGGTCTGAAGGGTCCGAACCGTAGTTGGTCTGTTGGTCATCCTTGCTCTCACCCACGTAGACAGTCACCACTACCGAGGCGCCGATGAGGGGGGAACCATTTTGTGCATCTGTCACTTTACCCTGGATGGTTCGAGTCTGTGCCAAGACTGGCAGACAGCCCATGAGCAACAATGCCACGAGAAGATAGCTTCTCTTCAGTTGTCTTAAGATTGCGTACATTTTAGTTACTATGTTAGGTTGTTGGTTTTTAACTATGCAAAAGTAGCCAATAGGGTGAAAACAACAAGACATATATCAGACAAAGATAAAAATAAAACGGACACAAGTGGTCATTTCGCGCGTTTTTGTCCGTTTTGTTGCCAATATGACCGATATGTTGCCAAGAAAGACGGCCTCTTTTATCCACAATCGGACAGATAAACGACTGGGGGTTATCTTTTTTCCGACTTCAAAGTATGAAATGACTAATTCAAGACGCCAATGATATAATTCGTGATGTGCATTACACGTATCGTGCCATGAATGACAAAAATATCATACGAAAAAAAACAGCGCGAAACCAACGCTATTATTGTAATAATGTGTAAATTTGTCGGCAAGCAGTTTACTGCCTACTCAGATAAAGCCATAATCATGACAGACATAAAGGATAAGAAGATTGCCATATTCGGCATCAGCCGGCTGCGCATGGGAACCGACGGCAAGGGCATCACCACCCTGGTCGCAATGATGGGCTGCCCGCTGAAGTGCAGGTATTGCCTCAACGACCGCTGCCACTACGATGTGGGCGGCAACGGCGACGGCAGCGACGGCCACACCCTCACGCCCGGCATACACTGGGTCACGCCACTGGAACTCTACGAGATGGTGAAGATGGACAATATCTACTTCCAAACCACGGGCGGAGGCATCTGCTTCGGTGGCGGCGAGCCCATGACGCAGCACGCTTTCATCACAGCCTTCATCCCGCTCTGCCCCAGCCACTGGAGGTTCACGATAGAAAGCTCGCTGTGCTGCACCACCGATGCCATAGAGGCACTGGCGCCCCATATCGACGAGTGGATAGTCGATGTCAAGGATATGAACAGCTATATCTACAGGGAATACACCTCCGCCGAACCGGTAGTCAAGGAGCGGCTCGCCGAACTCATGAAGCTGGTGCCCGAAGAGAAGATTAGAGTCAAGGTGCCGCTCATCCCCGACTTCAACACCGATGCCGATGTAGAGCGGAGCGTCGACGAGCTACGGGCGATGGGCTTGACGCATATAGAGAGGACCGAATACATCGTCAAGCCATCCAAATAGTATATATATAATAAGGTATAGACAGAGGGAGGATGGCTCCGCATTGACTGGCAGCCCCTCTACACGCAGACCGCCGCTGAAGTTGGCCCTCGGGCTTGTCTTCAGCGGCGGTCTGTTAGTATTTTTTGGCGAGAAGGTCATCTCGGCGGGCGGGGAGGTCATCTCGGCGGG
>ERZ773186.3385-NODE-3385-length-10668-cov-10.120701_pt1 | contig 10668 bp, 8 predicted proteins | sample MGYA00581000_ERZ773186 | MGnify/ENA primary metagenome ERZ773186 (study PRJEB29015, sample SAMEA2737752) | human gut metagenome | biome: human gut; feature: human-associated habitat; material: faeces | place: China | collected 2012 ... | reverse complement strand
CGCACTGCCAGCTCAGCACAAGGCACGCCCTACGGGTGCCCTTTCAGGGGAGCCTCACTTGTCAAATCTCATAATTTGGCACAATTTAAATCAACATATTTTTAAAAATTGATTTCCGTGGAGGGGAAGCGGTCTTGTTCGCTTCCCCTCGAAAATCTGCCGATTTTCTCACTCCTTTCTCCGCGTGCCGAAAGCGTGGCACGGGGAGTTTCGCTGTCTGCGGACAGCGATCAGGGCTCCTCGCCCTGAACCTCGCCAGCATTTTTGAAAAAATTGCTGGAGCAAAAAACGCTATTGATGCAATCACCTGCGGGTTTCGTGTGATAAACTCATTCTGCCAGAAAATGTGTTCCGATCGGTTCGCCGTCAAAGAGGGCGTACAGCTGTTCCGGATCTCTGCCGTTCATGATGACCATATCCACGCCGGCTTCGGTGGCAATTTTTGCAGCATTGATCTTGGTTGCCATGCCGCCGCTGCCCAGTGCCGAACCGGCACCGCCTGCCATTTGTTCAATGCGGGCATCGATTTTCCGGACTTCCCGAATGACCTGTGCATTGGCATCGGTGCGGGGATCGGCGGAGTACAGTCCGTTGATGTCGGACAGGATGATCAGCAGATCTGCTCCCACTGCGGCAGCAACCGTAGCGGAAAGGGAGTCGTTTTCGCCGATTTCCAGTTCCAGCTCATCGATCGCCACCGTGTCGTTCTCGTTGACAATGGGAATCACGCCCATTTCCAGCAGTCTGCCAATGGTGTTCTGTACGTGGGGCAGACGCTCGTTGGTCAGAGTGGCACGTGTCAGCAAAATCTGTGCCACGGTAACATTATATTTGGAAAACATGTCGTCGTAAATGTGCATCAGTTCGCACTGTCCCACTGCGGCAGCAGCCTGTTTGGAGGGCGTGTCCTTGGGGCGTTCCGGCAGGTTCAGCTTGCCGACACCCATGCCCACCGCACCGGAGGAAACCAGCAGCAGTTCCTTTCCCGCGTTGTGGAGGTCGGACAAGATCCGCACCAGATTGGTCATGCGGCGAATGTTCAGTTTTCCGGTTTTATGTGTCAGCGTGGAAGTTCCCAGCTTGAGAACGATACGCTTTTTTGAGGATACATCTATCATTTTGGTTTTTCTCCTTATGGTGCAGTAATCACATTCTGCGGCGTTCCGGCGAGCCAGCACCGTAAATTTTCCGCCGCCAGTTCCAGCAGCCGCTGTCTGGTTTCCAGCGGTGTCCATGCCGCATGGGGTGTCAGCGTGCAGTTTTCCAGCCCGAACAGCGGCGTATCTCCCATGGGCTCTTCCGTCAGCACGTCCAGTGCGGCACCGGCGATTACGCCTTTTTGCAGAGCCTGTGCCAGGTCGGCTTCCACGATCAGTCCGCCCCGTGCGGTATTCACCAGCAGAGCCGAGGGCTTCATGGTATTCAGCCGCCGGGCATTGACCATGCCGGCGGTCTGTTCTGTCAGGGGCGTGTGCAGGGTGAGAATGTCCGCCTGTCGGAACGCTTCGTCCAGCGATACCAGCGGATAGGGGCAGTTTTGGGGTTGGGTTCGTGTGGCGATGCAGAGCCGCATGCCAAAAGCAGCACCAATTGCGGCAACCTTTTTGCCGATGCTGCCGTAGCCCACCACTGCCAGCGTTTTTCCGGCGAGTTCCTGCATGGGGTAGGGCATGATGCAGAAAGTCTTTGCCTGTTTCCACGCACCCTGCCGGACAGCGGCATCATACTGTGCCACGCGGCTGTAGTGGTGGAGGATCAGGGCAAAGGTGTGCTGTGCCACGGCATCGGTGGAATAGTCTGCCACATTGCAGACTGTCACGCCGTGTGCTTTTGCGGCGGCAATGTCGATGTTGTTATAGCCGGTGGCACATTCGCCCACATACCGCAGCTTCGGACAGCGGTCGAACAATTCCGCCGGAATGGGCGTTTTGTTGCAGAGAATGCCGTCGGCATCGCTCACACGTTCCGCCAGCTGTTCCGGTGCGGTGAGGTCGTAGATCTGCACTTCGCCAAACTGTGAAAATATGTCCAGCGACACCCCGCCGCCGGACAGGGTCGCTCCGTCTGTCACTACCAGTTTCATGCGTCGGTTTCCTCGGTTTTGCTGTCGCCGGCGGTGTCAGCTGCCTGTGCAGCGGCTGCCTGCTTCTCCTTTTTGCGGGCGATTATGGACAGAACAATGGCTCCCAGCAGAAGCACCAGTTCAAAGATGCCCACCGTGTGGAACCAGACCTTGTTGTGTTCGCCGCCGACGTAGATCAGCAGGGAAGCGACGATGCCCACTGCCAGAAGCAGCTGGTACGGGCGACGCAGGCGAATGAACTGCACAACGAAAAAGGCTCCTGCGATCAGGCAGAAGATCAGGTGATAGGTGAATGAAATCGGAAATGTACTTGCGTCCATAGTGAAAAAACTTCCTTTCTGTTGATGCGAATCCTGTTTGCGGGATTCCCATGACCGGCGTTCTGCCGGATATACCCTTTTATTATAGCATAGATGATGCTGGTTTGCAATGGGTTTTGTGTACTTTTTGGGTGGCTGCCCATAGAAAAAGCCGCCGGCAGAATTGCCGACGGCTTGCGTTTCAAACGAAAGCAGTTATAAACGTCTGTTTCGTATTTTGTGTCATCAATTTTTTTGAGAAATGCATGCAAAAAGATGCGAAGCAGACTCTAATACATGCTCAAAATCGCCTTAATACACGCTCAAAGTAACGTTTGCCGTTGTTGGTTCAACAACGTTGATATTCACGGTTCCCGGAATAGAATCCATTGTGAGATCATAGCGTCCTTCTTCAAAATAAATGGTCTTTTGGATTCCTGCTCCCATAAATCCCACGTCAACCAGTGCAGTCAGAGCATCTGTATTGTCCAGAACGCCGTCACCGTTCACGTCCATCAAGTTATAGCATACTTCCGAAAATTCGTCGTTATAATCCAGAACAGAATCCAGAAGATCTGCACCCTTTACGTTGGAGCAAGCGTTTCCGGCACCAGATCTGGCAACACAATACAACTGGAAGTACACCGTTACTACGTCCAGCTGAGATGTCTTATCCATTTGTCCCAGTTCATACACCTGATTCTCATGGATCCAGTCTGCATCGCTCTGGTCTACCACGCCGTCACCGTTCACATCTGCCAGCTTCAACTGCTCCGCGGTCAGTGCCTCGTTGTCCACATACAGTGCATGTGTCACCATAGCCGCATCGTGTCCGGTAATGAAACCGTCCATGTCCACATCGCCCAGTGCATACGCTCCCTCAGCACTTGCACTCATAGCAGATACCGGCAACGCCGCCAGTGCCATAACGCCCGCAAGTACTGCGGAAATACCCTTTCTCATTTTCATAAAAATTCCTCCTTCAAATTAAAAAAACGCGGAATAAATCTTGCACATAACTGCCTTAAGCGTTTTCTACACCATACCGAATGCTGTGTTCTACACCAGCTTTGATCTGATCCCAGACATTTTCTCTCTCGCCAGCTGCATCGGCATCCACCCAAGCCAGCACCAGATCTTCACCCAGATCATACCGCTTTTCCGTGAAATAAATGGTGTCCATTTCACATGCACCTCTAAGAGCCACATCCAAAACAGTGACAAACACATCCTCATTATCCAAAACGCCGTCACCATTCACATCCATCAAGTTGTAGCAGACTTCCGGCAAAGCATCTTCATAGTACCCGTTTTCCAAAAGAGCCACGCCCTTTTCCAGAGGACGTGCCTTGCCCGCACCCATTCTGGCAACAGTGTATGACTGTTCATAAATCGTGCATGCATTCATCGTAAACACGTCGATCTGCCCCAGTGCATACACCTGATTCTCGTGAATCCAGTCTGCATCGCTCTGGTTAACAACACCGTCACCGTTTACGTCTGCCAGCCGCAGCTGTTCCGCAGTCAGTGCTTCATTGTCCACATACAGTGCGTGTGTCACCATTGCCGCATCGTGTCCGGTAATGAAACCGTCCATGTCCACATCGCCCAGTGCATACGCTCCCTCAGCACTTGCACTCATAGCAGATACCGGCAATGCCGCCAGTGCCATGACACCTGCAAGTACTGCGGAAATACCCTTTCTGATCTTCATAAATAAAACCCCTTTCTGGTTGAAAATGTGATAAATCTCTGTCGTTTTAACAGCCATTTACCTAATTTTATTATAATGGTTTTTTCTTGATTTGTCAACCTTTCCAACACGTGATATTACACAAACTTTTCTCTGCAAATTCAGCACATCTCACAAACAAAAGCGGTGTTGCTTTTGCAGCACCGCTCAAAAATGTTTTATTTCTGTTCTGCCTGCTCCGGCAAGGGCTTGTCGTCCGGCGTTTTGGCTTCCGGATGATCGTCATAGTCCATTTTCCGCACGTGATACTGCACATCTTCCAGCAGCTTCCGGTTGGCTGCCACAGTATCCCCCAGCAGACCAATGGTAATGGTCTGGAATCCGATCATCATCAGGGACGATGCCAGAATCAGCGACTGCACATGGCCGTGTCCGCCGCCCATGCAGAAGTACACCAGAAAACGAACTCCCACAGCAACGCCCAGCAGGAACAGGATCGTTCCCAGAACGCCGAAGAAATGCAGCGGGCGGTACATTGCCGTAGAGCGAATGATCACCGATGCGGAACGCTTCATATACCGCCACATGCTGGAAAACAGACGGGAAGGTCTGGTTTCCGGATTGGTGCGGATCGGCACCGAAGCCACTGCCATTTTGCTCTGTCCCGCCTGAATAATCGTTTCCAGCGTGTAGGTATACTCGTTGACCACGTTCATTCGCATGGCAGTTTCTCTGGAATATGCCCGAAAGCCGGACGGTGCGTCCGGTACGTCAGTGTTCGAAGCCACCCGTACTACCCAGCTGCCCAGATGCTGGAATTTCTTCTTTTTCCACGAAAAGTGTTCGGTTTCGTCAATGGGACGTTCGCCGATGACCATATCCGCCTTGCGTTCCAGAATCGGACGCACCAGCTTTTCAATGTCCTCGCCGCAGTACTGGTTGTCTGCGTCGGTGTTGACGATAATGTCCGCACCCAGCCGCAGGCAAGCGTCCAGACCAGCCATAAAGCCCCGTGCCAGACCCTTGTTCCGCCGGAACGACACGACATGGTGAAATCCCAGTTCTCTCGCCCGCTGTACCGTCTTGTCCTTGCTGCCGTCGTTGATGATCAGATACTCAATGGTATCGATGCCGTCAATGTGACGGGGCAGGTCATTGTACGCCAGTTCCAGTGTTTTCTCCTCATTGTAACATGGTACCTGAATGATCAGTTTCATATACTTCTTCCCTTTCTCCATATTTCAGAGCCGCTTAGGCAATACCGCACAAAGATTGTGCGACAGATGCGTCGTCAAATTTTTCGTCAGATGAAACAAAAAGCGGAGTGAATACTTGATGTATTCACGAGCATTTTTGTGAAATATGACGGGAAATTTGCAAGCAGATGGCGTGCAAAGTCGCCAGACGCTCTTTGTGCGGTATTGCCCTTATGCCGCTTCGAATTCCACATCCTGCAACGGGATTCCCAGCTCCCGTTCATCGTCCTCCATCACACAGCTGCCCTTCCAGAGTTTCGACTGGAATGTGACAATGTTCGAGCCGTCGTGCAGGACTTCCTTGGACACCGGCAGCGTGTACTCACCGTCGTTTTGCTGGTCGTCCAGCGTGATCGTTCCAATGTCGTTGCCGTTTACCAGCACATGCACCACATACGGATTCTGGTGGATCTGGTACAGCGGCACGGCTCCGCCCAGCGAAACCGTCATATTGTAATCCCGCTTTTGCAGGTCACACTGCACGGAAGCGTTCTCGCTGCCCGACCAGCAGAAGTTCCCTTCCAGCGGATAGAACCCATAGTATGCCGTATTGGCACAGGTGCTTGCCGGATAGGACAGGTTCTGTTCTTCGCCCCAGTACGCATACAGGGAAACCGTATAGCTGACTTCCTGATAGGACAGCGGGAACATGATGATGCGTCTGCCGGTATTGCTGTAGTTTTCATCTGTGCTCTGGGTAATGGTATTGGTGTATACCTGCTGGAACTGATGCTCAAAGGAATCGTTCCACTTGCCGTTCCCCAGATAGTACACATGGTCATACTGCCCAGCCAGTTCTGCCGCCTGTGTTTCCGGATCTTCCATTTCCGGATACATTGCCGCACCGGTGGTGGCACGCAGCGTCAGATACAGTGTCCACATGTCGTCGTCGCCGACGATCACGCAGTCATCAGAATCGATCTCATTGGACAAGTCCTCCAGCACCGACCATGTCATGCGGGTGTCGTCCTGATGCGTCGCCAGAAAATAGTCAAAGGGCGAAACAAACAGCAGGCATGCCGTCATCACCGGCAGCGTCACTCTCGCACGGAGTTTGTCCAGTGTCAGTGCCGCAAACACGGCGGCAATGGGCATAAACGGTGCCAGATAGCGACCATAATAATAGTAGAATTCCACCTCTGTCCGCAAAAATGCAGAGTACACCACCACGCAGTAACATGCGGCTACCAGTATCACCAGATGCTTGGGCGTTTCCAGATAGGTTTTCGGGCGAATCACACCCACTACCCACGCAATGGGCAGCAGGAACAAGCCCGAACCACAGACAAATCCCCACAGGGTGTTCCCCTGCAATTTCGGCAATGGATTTTCTGCGGTAAGCACCTTTGCACCGATGTACAGCACCAGTGCCACCAACAGGAATTCCACCAGCACCACTGCAATTTTGGAGTGCTGCACCCACTGCATATAGACTTCCGTAGAAGTGTCCCGATTTTTCCGGCAGATCAGGAAATAGACCAGACACAGGTAGATTCCCACAGCCACCAGCCCCACGCCGCACAGCAGCGGCACCAGCACCGGCAGATCTTTCGGGGAGATCCCTGCCACGAAAAACGGGCGGTAGTTGTTCATGGTGTAGAACGGCTGGACATGCCGCATGGCGAAAAAGCTGATGCAGTAGCCCACAAGTGTCACCGGCATGAGAATCGCAAAGCTTTTCCGGCGGGTGATCCAGAACATGCCGCCATAAAGCACCACAAACAGCGGTATCATGGTATAAATCGACACGTGAAAGCACGAAAAAACAGCAATGGGAATGATCGAAAGCCATTGCCGATAAGGGTGTTCCTCATCTGTCAGCAAATAGAGGAACAATACCAGCAGCACCGCCAGAAAACTTTCCGTCAGAGCGGACTTTTCCACCCAGACCACGATTGGCGAAGCCGCGAATACTGCACAGGCAAGTGCACTGCTGCTTTTCCGAATTTTCAAATTTTGGCAAAGAAAAAACAACAAAAAAATAGTACAGCCATAGCATAAGGTCTGTACCCCCTGCATATTTGCCATACCGAAGATTTTTCCCCACATTGCCAGCATCGATGCATAGGTGGGGATTCCGTGATAGATGCCGGAAACCGGACTGACATTGCGGTCATAGACTGTAGCGGGATAATCCTCTGTTTCCAAGTCGTATCCCACCAAGTAGGAAAACACCTTGTCGTGAAACAATTCCTGCTGCTCCTTGGAAAGCGTATGATATTCCGCAAAGTCCTGCTGGCGGTCTGTGATGCCGTTCAGGAAGTTGACCGCCACCGTCTGATACACGCCCTCGTCCTGTCCCATGCCAAACAGCTCATGCTTGAATGCCACCAGCACAAAACCGCCGGCAAGCACCACCGCAGGAATCCAGTAGGTACGCACGTTCCATGAAATCCGCACCAGCTGTTTCCACGGGGTCTTGTCCCGCAGCTTTCGTACCAATACTGCCGCAATGCCTACCAGCAGTTCCACAGAAACTGCCGCAATGACACAACGCCGCAGCGAAAACTGATCCAGTACAAAAAGCCCCATGCCGGAAATCACCCATGTGCAGAGCCAGTAAACCACGCCCAGCACCAGAAGTTCCAGCACATTGGTCTTTTTCCACCAGACACCAACTGTCAGTGCCGCCAGTACAACCCCCAGCAGCACTGCTCCTGTAAATAAACTCATCCCTTTTTCTTCTTCCTCCACTGCGTTTTCCGCGTCAGTCTTTCTCCGGACTGACCCACTCTATGATCTGCTGAAAACGCTGCATGATACTCTCCCAATCGTAATATGCCGTAATGTATGCCCTCGCATTGGCACACAGCTGCATATACTCCACGGGGTGCTGTATCAGATATTGCAGGGCACCCTCAAACTCAAAATAACTCTGATAGAACAAACCGCCGTTGCTCTTTTTGCAGTGTCCCTGCAGCACCGGACTTCCTCCGTTGACCAGCACCGGCACAGACATTGCCATAGATTCCAGCAGCGTCATGGAAACGCCCATCTGTCGGGACGGAATCACCACGGCTTTGGCTCCGGCAATGGCACTGAACTTTTCGTTCTCCGGCAAAAAGCCCAGTGCCAGAATATCCGGATGCTCCGGAATCCGGCAGATCTTCTTTCCCGCCAGCACCAGCTTCAGCTTGCTGCCGGTCCGCTTCTGGAACTCCATGAAGTACCGCATCAGCATGGGGCATTCCTTTTTTTCGTCCACCTGCCCCACATAGAGCAGATATTCGCCGTCCAGCCCGTACTGCCGCCGGAATGTGCCGGTGTCCACCTGCCGCGGCACGTCCATGCCCAGTCCCATTACGGCACAGGGAATCGGCTCTGACAGCGGAAACTGCCGGCGAACCAGCAGGCGTTCTTCCTCCGACAAAAAGACAAACGCCCGCGGCTTCTGGTACAGGCTTTCCAGTGTGGAAAACCGCAGGAACGGGGTATCCTGTGCCATAGGGATAAAAATCGCCCGATTTCCCGCCAGCGGCAGTCCGGCATAAGTCAGATAGTTGGCATCGGACAGAAACAGGATCGCTCCATAGGTTTCCCGATACCGCTGCAAATAGCGGATCAGAGCCGGTGCATAGGGACCGTGTTTTTCGAACCACTCTTTCTCTGTCACCAGATTGGATCTGCCCTGTGCCAGTTCTGCCAGATATGCCTCGTCGAATGCCTGAAAATCCCTGGCACGCATCTGCTGTACGGAGAACCGGCGTACTGTGACACCGCGAATCATCTCCACGTCCCGCACATACCAGTCTTTCCATGTGGCACTGTCCACTGCCTTGGTAGTCAGTACCTCCACTTCATACCGGTTCGCCAGATGTTCTGCAATTTTTCGGGCATAGGTTTCGCTGCCGCCGCTGATCTCCAGCCCGTACCGCGGGTGAACCAGTGCGATTCGCTTCATGCTCTCACGCTCCCATCAGCTTCTGGAAAAATGTCCGGTATTTTTCCACGATCACGTCCCACTCGAAGTTTTCCCGTACAAACGCTCCGCCGTTGGCACCCAGTTCTGCGGCTGCCTCCGGATTTTGCAGGATGTACTGCACACAGCCCTCGAATTCAAAGTAATCCTTGAAATACAGACCGCCGTTGGAACGCTTAGCGAAATCCTTTGTCACGGCACACTGGGACGAAACCAGCACCGGTCTGCCGCAGAGCCAGCTTTCCATAATGACCAGCGAAAAGCTTTCGTTATGAGAGGGCTGACAGAGCAGTGCTGCCGCCGCCATGGCGTTGTACTTGTCCTGCTTGGAAACGAAGCCCAAGTCATAGACATCGTCTTTCACCGATTCCGGAATGGCAATATCGCCGCCGCCAATCAGCACCAGCTGAAGGTCGTCCTTCTGCCGCTGTTTCCATTCGGCAAAGTACCGCAGCAAAGTGTGGACGTTTTTGCCCACGTCCTTTCTGCCGGCGTACAGGAGAAAAGGCTTATCGATATGGTACTGTTTCCGGAACGTTTCCGCATCAGACTGAATCCTGGTATCCATACCGATACCCATGCAGATCTGCTCGGTGGTGGTGAAGTCGTACACCCGATTTGCCAGTTCCATTTCCGGCATAGCATTGTAGATCATGCCCCGTGCTTTCACATACGCCTGCCGGAACAGCCGCATGTACACATAGGCTTCGTCATGGAAGCAGGGGATCAGCACCGACTTTTCCGGACAAATCTGCATGCCGTAGTATGTCGTGCCGAACATATACGGAATAAAGACAAACAGACCATACTCGTCGGCAGTATCCCGCATGTACTCATACAGCTGGGGACTGTTGACCATTTCCTCCACGAAGATCTGTTCTTCCTTGGGAGAGATCTGCTTGCCGTCCATCAGCTTCCGGTTCACGCGGTCAAAAGCGGCAGTGTCCCGCCGCCGCACCGGAAACCGGCGAACCGTGATGTTCCCCACTACGGCAGTTCCTGCGGCGTAATAGTTTTCATTCCAGTCGGCGGTGAATTCCTTGACACATGTAGTCAGGATCTCCACTTCCATACCTGCCTGCTGCAAGTGTGCAGTGACTTCCCGCAGTTCCATTTCTGCACCGCCGGGAATATTTTCTCCAAACCACGGAATAACGAATCCAATTTTCTGCATGACGATATGACCTCCTGCCAATGTACCGCGTTCTGCGGCGTACCTTCTCAAAGACAGCACTGCACCAAACCCGCCTGACGACCGGAAGTGCATCTTACGCACAGGCTTTGTGCGGTACTGCCCAAAAATTTTTTCCCCTATAATGATTTTTAGGAAACACTGAATAAAGCTTGTGCGTAAGATGCATAAGTCAGATTTTTCGGCAGATTGCCTAGAAATTCCGCAGGCATACTGCCGTATGGCA
>ERZ773186.3378-NODE-3378-length-10681-cov-3.799454_pt1 | contig 10681 bp, 7 predicted proteins | sample MGYA00581000_ERZ773186 | MGnify/ENA primary metagenome ERZ773186 (study PRJEB29015, sample SAMEA2737752) | human gut metagenome | biome: human gut; feature: human-associated habitat; material: faeces | place: China | collected 2012 ... | reverse complement strand
CTGATATATTTCTAGTTTATCTTCATAACTTAATTTCATACAAAAACACCCCAATCGTTAGATTTTTTTCTGTCTAACTTTTTTGGGGTGCAGGTCAAGGGATACTTTTTATTTTTTTCGTTTTCTGGCGATATTGTAACAGATAAATAGGAGGAGTCCAACTGATGATAACATCACTCCTTCTTTAAAACCTGTAGGCAGATAAGTCAGAATGACTTTGCCTTTTCCAGATTTTACATCAACTTTCATAAAGCCGTCTTGAGCTTTTGATAAAGTGATTTTTTGGCCGTTTTGAGTGGCTGTCCAACCTTTATCGTATGGAATAGTAAATAGGAGTGATGAAGCTTTGTCAGATTTGTAGGTAGCCGTTACAGTGTTTTTATTGGTAGTAACTTTAACCTTTTGATGATTAATGGTTTCCATAGCTTTTTGATAGCTTGTCGTATCTAGGGCATAAAAGTTCGGTTGGTTAAATGATACTTGGTTATTTTCAGGGAATGAAAGAGTAACATGCAAAGTTTGACTATCTTCAAAATATCCAAGATCAAAGAAAGTGTAGGCATTATCAGTTGTATATTCTACCGTTTTACCGTTTACAGTAATTTGGACCTTCTGGCTATTTTCATTAGAGAAGGTGATATTTGGAACGCTGATATAAAGTTGGGTGTTTGGAGCGACAGTAAGGTTATAATCAGCATGCGAATTTAATTGTCCGTCGTTACTAGTGGTTACACGACCATTTAGAATATTAGCTCCTTCTGATAATTGGGAGGGCACACGCGTGAAGTATTTTTCAGATAAGCCAGTGAGATTGTTCATCCAGTTAGTTTGGTTGTCAAGCGTGTTGACACTGAAGTCAATATCTTTGTAAAGCCCATTGGTTAGAATTGCTAATTGGCTAGCGTATTGATTTTCATATAGTGATGTATTACCAGAGTTATCAAGGTAATGGAACCCAAATTTGTTGACATCAGTTTCTGAAAGATTGTATTTGACAGCAAATAAACTATCCATTAGCAAGGTATTATTTTGATAACGAAGGTTTAGATTTGTTCCAGTTGACTTAAAGCCAAGTCGATCAAGCGTGCTGCTGGATGTCGTGTTTCGAATAGATGAGAACTGAGAAATACCATGATAATTGTATTTCATGCTGTCATTACCTGTTTGAGGAAGGAGCTCCTCGGTACGATAAAATGTCGTGTTTAGGTTTTGACTTTTTTGAATGAGTTTTTCAGTATCTGTCAAATTAAGCTCATAACTTTGACGAGAAGGAAAGACCCATTCGCTATTTAGGGCTGTAATTTGATAATAGGTATTAAGTGAAATTTCAAATACTGTAAAGAGGAGTGTAAAGCTAATGAATAAATTAAATGTTAAGTACTGCTTAGCGTAGCTAATTAATATAATGGTGTAGGCTGCCAAGAAAGAAAAGGTGATAATGATTTGTGGTGCTTCTAAAAATTGATAATGATTTTTGAGCAGTACCGTAGCTAAAAAGCCAAGTCCTAGTGGAACAATACCAACAAGGTAATGCTTAACAGTTAATTCTTTGAGACGTGATAACGTTTCTGCTGCCAGAAGAATCATCATTAGTGAAAATGCCCAAGAATAACGGTGAAGAAACATATTAGGTGAGTGCATTCCCTGCCACATTAAATCTAATGGTTCAAGGTAAAAACTAGCAATAATGAGTAGTAACACAATGCCAGAAGCTAGGCGAGTTTGCCACTTGATTGACTTGATGGTAAAGAAGATAATAGCTAAGATTAGCGGGAAAATCCCTACATAAATCATAGGAATTGAGCCAAATTTTGTTGTGTCATAAGCACCAACAAAGTTTTTGGCAAACAAGTCTATAAACCACGAATTCTCTGTAAACCATTCTGTAAAGCTAGAAAATTTTTCGCCGTGCGTTGACAGGTCTAAGTAAGTAGGTAATAGCATTACGCAACTAGACAATCCAGCTAAAATTGACACTACTGTAAAGTCTAGCCATTGACGTCCAATTACTTTCAAGCAGCTTTCCTTGCTGATTTGAATAAGAAAATAAAGCACAAGGAAAATAGCAACCATATAACCAAAGTAGTAATTTTGAATAAAGAGAATGGTTAACGTCAGGTAGTATAAGATGAATTTTTTCTGATTTAGCAATCGATTAAGTCCTAGAATAATGAGCGGCAAAAGGATGAAAACATCCAGCCACATATTAATCTCAATCTGGCTAATAGCAAAGCTCATCAGCGCATATGAGCTTGAGAGGATAACGGTAAATGGTTTTAATACCTTTGGATACAGTTGGCGTAGGCTATAAAAGCTAGTTAATCCCATGCAAGCAACTTTTAGCAGGGTAAAGAGATAAATAGCATCGGGCATGCTTTTTAAGCTAAAGAAGTAAACAAAAGGTGAGAAGAAACTACCAAGATAATAGCTGATTAAAGCATAAAAATTTAAGCCCAGTCCACTGGTAAAAGTATAAAAGAGGCTATCTGAACCATGTAAAATATTTCGTAAATTTTCAGCGAAAATAACGTATTGATGAAAGCCATCACTAGCTAAAATAGTGGTCTCACCGTTAAAGGAAATATTTTCAGCTAAAAGGGCTAGAAATAAAATCACGAAAGGCAAGAAGAATGCTGTTAGGTAGTAAATGGTGTTATTTGTTAGTTTAAAAGATTTTAGTTTCATAATGTTAGTAAGACAGGTTGAGATAATAATCCCAACCTGTTTCTTTTCTATAATGTAAAATATGGTCAAGTCATTTTAGATTACGACATGATAATTAGTCTTTCCAAAGTTCTTTAACTTTTGCTTGAACTTCTTCATTTTCAAGGAATTCATCATAAGTTTCATCGATACGGTCAATCACACCATTTTTAGAAATGACAACGATGTGGTTAGCAAGTGTTTGGATGAATTCGTGGTCGTGACTCGCAAAGATGATAGATTCTTTGAAGTCTTTCAAGCCATCATTCAAGCTTGAGATTGATTCCAAGTCTAAGTGGTTAGTTGGGTCATCAAGGACAAGAACGTTTGATTTGAGAAGCATCAATTTAGAAAGCATCACGCGCACTTTTTCTCCCCCTGAAAGAACGCTAACTGATTTGTTAACTTCATCTCCAGAGAAGAGCATGCGACCTAGGAATCCGCGAAGGAATGTGTTATCGTCTTCTTCTTTAGAAGCAAATTGACGAAGCCATTCAAGGATTGATTCCCCTGAAGCAAAATCACGTGAGTTATCTTTTGGAAGGTAAGAGCGACTAGTTGTGACACCCCATTTGATAGTTCCTTCGTATTCGATATCATCCATCAATGCACGAATAAGAGCTGTTGTTTGGATATCATTTTGTCCGATGAAGGCTGTTTTATCGCCTGGACGTAGGATAAAGCTGATATTATCAAGAACAGTCTCACCATCGATTTTAACAGACAAGTTTTCGACTGTTAGAAGGTCTTTACCAAGTTCACGCTCAGCTTTGAAGTTGATGAATGGGTATTTACGACTTGATGGAACAATTTCTTCAAGTTCGATTTTATCAAGCATTTTCTTACGAGAAGTGGCTTGTTTTGATTTAGAAGCGTTGGCAGAGAAGCGAGCAACGAATTCTTGCAATTCTTTGATTTTTTCTTCTGCTTTAGCGTTGCGGTCAGCTTGCAAGCGAGCAGCAAGTTCAGATGATTGTTTCCAGAAATCATAGTTACCGACGTAAAGTTTGATTTTACCAAAATCAAGGTCAGCCATGTGTGTACATACTTTGTTCAAGAAGTGACGGTCATGGGATACGACGATGACTGTATTTTCAAAGTCAATCAAGAAATCTTCTAACCAAGTGATGGATTGGATATCAAGACCGTTGGTTGGTTCGTCAAGAAGAAGAACATCTGGTTTACCAAAAAGAGCTTTGGCAAGGAGAACTTTCACCTTGTCACCATTAGCAAGTTCGCTCATGTTTTGGTAGTGAAGGTCTTCTGGAATATTAAGGTTTTGGAGCAATTGTGAAGCTTCACTCTCAGCTTCCCAACCGCCAAGCTCAGCGAATTCACTTTCTAATTCTGCTGCGCGGACACCATCTTCATCTGAAAAGTCAGGCTTCATGTAGATAGCGTCTTTTTCTTTCATGATATTATAAAGGCGTTCATTCCCCATGATAACAACATCAATCGCACGTTCTTCTTCGTAGTCAAAGTGATTTTGGCGAAGAACAGATAGACGTTCGTCTGGACCAAGGGAAACATGACCTGTTGTTGGTTCAATATCTCCTGCCAAGATTTTTAAAAATGTAGATTTTCCTGCACCGTTGGCACCGATTAAACCATAGGTATTTCCAGCTGTAAAGTTGATGTTAACTTCATCAAACAGTTTTCTATCGCTGAAACGTAGTGATACATCAGAAACTGTAAGCAATTTTTCACCTCATATTATTTATCTATAAGCTCATTGTACATGAAAAAGCCCCAATTTTCAATTAGAGAAGTGGGGCTTTGAGTTACGTTTGGGTTACATTGGTAAAATGGCATCTTTTTCGTTGAGTTTATAGTATTTTTTAAGGCTGAAACCACGTCCCATAACTTGTGTAGCGGGCATCACAACGATAAAGGCAGCTTCATCGATTTTTTGAATATTTTTTTCTAAACGTGGAACTTCTTGACGAGAAACAGTTGTCATCAACATGGTTTGATGGTCGCCAGAAAAACCACCAGTAACAGGAATTTCAGTGACACCACGGTCAGCTTCTGTGGAGATATAGTTTTTGATCAAGTCATTTTTAGGTGAGATAATCATCAAATTGCGAGATGAGGTAACACCAGTTTGGATACTATTAACGACATATCCAATGACGAGTAAGGCAATAATCGAATACATTACTGTATCAGGATCAAAAGCAATAAATCCCATAGCGACACTACAGCCATCGACAATAGTCATGGCTACTGCCAAAGGAAGCGGTGTGTATTTGTGGAGAATTTGAGTGATGATACCTGTACCACCGGTTGAAGAATTTCCCCAGAAAACAATCCCTAAACCAGAACCACAGATAATAGCTCCGAAAATCGCAGCTAGTAGTGGATTATGAGTCAGATTCGGCAGATTTTCAGTCACTTTGACGAAAATAGAATAAATCCATGCCCCATAAATGGTTTTAAGGAAGGTTTCTTTTCCTAAGAAAATTAAACAAGCTAACAATAATGGAACGTTAGTAATCATAACAAAATTACCAGGATTCCAGCCAAATAAAGCTTTTAAACTAACCGCTAATCCGACAACGCCACCAGACGCAATATGATTTTCAAGGAAAAAGCAATTGAAACCGACAGCAGCAATAAAGGCTCCTATAGTTACGAGTCCAAAATCAATCAGTCTTTTTTTCATAATTTGATCCTCTTTAGTTATAACAAAAACAAACGATTATATTATGGCAAAGAAGCGGCTTAACGTCAAGATTTTTTAGTAAAAGGAGTGCTTCCAAAACACAGTTTCTAATCTTTTTAATTTGATTAAAACATAAAATGTATAATTATACCTCAGATATAAAAGCGCCTAAAATACTGTATAAACTTGACAAAGACCTTATAATTTCATAAAATGAAGAAGATTCAGAAGAGTAATGTAAACGCGTACTTTTAGAGAGCTGATGGTGCTGTGAATCAGTAGTAAGCTTACATGAATGGACTGATGGTAAAAAAGAATAATCTTTACATGAACCGTGTAAATTTTTATATAGTGGTAAGAGATGGTAGACTAGTTCTATCAATTGAGGTGGTACCGCGTATTGACAACGCCCTCACGTAGTTTAACTACGTGGGGCTATTTTTTACTTTTGAAATTAATTTTGAGGTGATAATATGGCAAAACCCATTATTTTAACAGGTGACCGTCCAACAGGTAAATTGCACCTAGGACACTATGTTGGAAGTCTAAAAAATCGTGTTCTTCTACAAAATGAAGATAAGTATGATATGTTTGTCTTTTTGGCAGACCAACAAGCTTTGACAGACCACGCTAAAGAGTCTGAAATTATCAGAGAATCAGTTGGAAACGTTGCTTTGGACTACTTGTCAGTAGGACTTGATCCAGCTAAATCAACGATTTTCATTCAAAGTCAAATTCCTGAATTGGCTGAATTGACAATGTACTACATGAACCTTGTTTCATTGTCACGTCTAGAGCGTAATCCTACTGTTAAGACAGAAATTGCTCAAAAAGGATTTGGTAGCTCAATTCCAACAGGGTTTTTGGTTTACCCAATTTCACAAGCTGCAGACATTACTGCTTTTAAAGCTAACTATGTGCCAGTCGGAAATGACCAAAAACCAATGATTGAACAAACACGCGAAATTGTACGTAGTTTCAATCACACTTACAAAACAGATGTTTTGGTTGAGCCAGAAGGTATTTTCCCTAGAAACGAAGCAGCTGGTCGCTTGCCAGGATTAGATGGTAACGCTAAAATGTCTAAATCTCTTGGAAATGGTATCTATCTATCAGATGATGCTGATACTGTTCGTAAAAAAGTAATGAGCATGTATACAGACCCTAATCACATCCGTGTTGAAGATCCAGGACAAATCGAAGGAAATATGGTTTTCCATTACCTTGACATCTTTGGACGTGAAGAAGATCAAGCAGATATCGCAGCTATGAAAGAACACTACCAACGTGGTGGTCTTGGTGATGTAAAAACAAAACGTTACCTTCTTGAAATTCTTGAACGTGAGTTAGCACCAATTCGTGAACGCCGTTTGGAATACGCTAAAGATATGGGCGAAGTTTTCAATATGCTTGAAAAAGGTAGTCAAGCTGCGCGTGAAGTTGCCGGTCAAACACTTGCTGAAGTTAAAGCAGCTATGGGAATCAACTATTTCTAAAATAAACAGAACTCTGAGGCGATGTCTTGGAGTTTTTTGGTAGATAACAACATTTGTTTTAAATGAGAATTGCAAAAATCATCAGTCTAATATAGGAAAGAATTTTTGGAAAAAATTGAATTTAATTTATTGACAAATGAATTTAGCGTGTTATTATAGTAACAATAAAAAATTAGCTAGGGTTAAAAATCCCCTACAAATATATAGAAAAGAGGGTTATTTAATGTCAAATTGGGACACTAAATTTTTGAAAAAAGGTTACACTTTTGATGACATACTACTCATTCCTGCTGAAAGTCATGTTCTTCCAAATGAAGTTAACATGCAAACAAAACTTGCAAAAAATTTGACATTGAACATTCCTATCGTGACAGCTGCTATGGATACTGTTACTGACAGTAAAATGGCTATTGCTATTGCACGTGCGGGTGGTCTTGGTGTTGTTCACAAAAATATGTCAATTCAAGAACAAGCAGAAGAAATCCGTAAAGTAAAACGTTCAGAAAATGGTGTTATTATTGATCCTTTCTTCTTAACACCTAAACATTCTGTCTCTGAAGCAGAAGAGTTGATGCAACGTTACCGCATTAGTGGTGTTCCGATTGTTGAAACCCTTGAAAATCGTAAATTGGTAGGGATTATCACAAACCGTGATATGCGTTTTATCTCAGATTACCATGCTCCAATTTCTGCACACATGACAAGTGAAAAATTGGTAACAGCTCCTGTTGGAACTGATTTGGAAACTGCAGAACGCATTCTTCACGAACACCGTATTGAAAAATTGCCTTTGGTTGATGAAGCTGAACGTTTGTCAGGTCTTATCACTATCAAAGATATTGAAAAAGTTATTGAATTCCCTAATGCTGCTAAAGATGAATTTGGTCGTCTTTTAGTTGCAGGTGCTGTCGGTGTTACTTCAGATACATTCGAGCGTGCTGAAGCCCTGTTTGAAGCAGGTGCAGATGCTATTGTTATCGATACTGCTCATGGTCACTCAGCTGGTGTTCTTCGTAAAATTGCTGAGATTCGTCAACACTTCCCAGAACGTACATTGATTGCTGGTAACGTAGCAACTGCAGAAGGTGCACGTGCCCTTTACGAAGCTGGTGTTGACGTTGTTAAAGTCGGAATCGGTCCTGGTTCAATCTGTACAACACGTGTCGTTGCAGGTGTTGGTGTTCCTCAAATCACTGCTATTTATGACGCAGCAGCTGTTGCGCGTGAATATGGTAAAACAATTATCGCCGATGGTGGTATTAAATACTCAGGTGATATCGTTAAAGCCTTGGCAGCAGGTGGTAATGCTGTAATGCTTGGTTCTATGTTCGCTGGTACAGATGAAGCACCAGGTGAAACTGAAATCTACCAAGGTCGTAAATTTAAAACTTACCGTGGTATGGGATCAATTGCAGCTATGAAGAAAGGTTCAAGCGACCGTTACTTCCAAGGTTCTGTTAACGAAGCTAACAAACTTGTTCCAGAAGGAATTGAAGGTCGTGTAGCTTACAAAGGTGCTGTAGCCGATATCGTCTTCCAAATTCTTGGTGGTATTCGTGCTGGTATGGGTTATGTTGGTGCTGAAGATATCTCAGCTCTTCATGAAAAAGCTCAATTTGTTGAAATGTCAGGAGCTGGTTTGATTGAAAGTCACCCACACGATGTTCAAATTACAAATGAAGCACCAAACTACTCAGTACACTAAGATAAACTGAGGTTAATCGTTAAATCTCTGATGAGTTTTCAAACTTATCAGAGATTTTTTTGTGTAGGCCTTTACAAAATAGTAGGTTTTATGATAGAATATGTAACTATGTTCGCAAAAAAACATGAAATTTTCTTTTACTTTTCTGAAAAAGCGTTTTCATAAACAGCGAATGATTATTTATATATTTACAACAATGTAAACAACGTTTACTAATCTGTAAAACATATCGTAAAGGAGAAAAAATGCAGGGTATTTTATTTGCATTAATTCCCATGGTAGCATGGGGAAGTATCGGGTTTGTCAGCAACAAAATTGGAGGTAAACCAGATCAACAAACATTAGGAATGACTTTAGGGGCACTTTTATTTGCTTTTGTTGTATGGTTGTTTGTTCAACCAGAAATGTCAGTATCACTTTGGGTTGTCGGAATTATCGGTGGTATGCTCTGGTCTATGGGGCAAAACGGTCAATTCCGTGCAATGCAATACATGGGTGTTTCAGTAGGTAACCCATTGTCAAGTGGTGCTCAACTTGTATTTGGTAGTTTGATTGGTGCCATTGTCTTTGGTGAATGGAGCAAACCGGCTCAATACACACTTGGTATCATTGCTTTGCTTCTTTTGGTTATCGGTTTCTACTTCACAAGTAAACGTGATGCTGAAAAAGTTGAAACTAGTGAACTTACTGACTTTGGTAAAGGTTTCCGTGCTTTGACTTACTCAACAGTTGGTTACCTTTCATACACTATCTTGTTTAACAACATCATGAAATTCGATGCTTTAGCTGTTATCTTCCCAATGGCTGTAGGTATGGTTCTTGGTGCTGTAATGTTCATGAAATTTAACGTTAAATTTGAAACAGTTGTTATCAAAAACGCTATCGTTGGTTTGATGTGGGGTATTGGTAACATCTTCATGCTTCTTGCTGCTGCTAAAGCAGGTCTTGCTATTGCCTTTAGTTTCTCACAACTTGGTGTTATCATTTCAATTATGGGTGGTATCCTCTTCTTGGGTGAAACTAAAACACGTAAAGAAATGCGTTGGTTGGTAATTGGTATAGCATGCTTTGTTCTTGGTGCTGTATTACTAGGAATTGTTAAATCCTATTAATTATCATTGACAACATTGTCAATTCAGTTGTAAACACACAAAAAAGCTGGCTTAGGCCAGCTTTTTTAGTTTTCTTCAATAGTTCCTTGATTAACAGTGAAAATTTTCAACTCTTCTGGAAGTTTAGAAAGGTGTTCAAGACTTGTCGTTGTGATAAAGGTTTGAACATTTTCAGCAATAATCATTTTTAACAATTCTGTTTGTCGGTAGTTATCTAATTCACTCATGACATCGTCAAGAAGTAGAATTGGATAATCACCAGTGACATTCTTAATGAGTTCAATTTCAGCCATCTTAAGAGATAAAATCAAACTACGGTGTTGTCCTTGGCTACCAAAATTGGCAGGCATGTCATTGATGAAAAATTCCAAATCATCACGATGAGGTCCAGCACCAGTATTTTTTTTGAAGAAGCGTATCTCAGATAAGTTGATTGGTATTTTTTTTGAAGATATCACGTTTGCGATTCTTTTCCAATGTTTTTAAGAAGTATTCTTTGATTTCACTTTTTTCTTGGAATGGCACAGATGATAGATAGCGAATTTTCAAATGTTCTAGGCCATTAGAGATGGCATAGTGATAGCGGTCGGCTTCTTTTTCGAGATTAGAGACGAAATCTAAGCGATGTTCCATTACGCGACTACCAAAATCAGCTAATTGCTCATCAAGGACTGCTAAAAAGTTGATGTCAACTTTTTCAGCGGTCTTCAGATAAGTGTTACGTTGTTTAAGGACATGATTGTAATTAGACAAATCAGATAGGTAGATAGGTTTGATTTGACCTAAATCAATATCAATAAACTTACGACGTAAACTCGGAGCTCCTTTGATGAGTTGTAAATCTTCAGGTGCAAATAAGACGACTGTCATCACTCCGATATAGTCGGATAATTTAGCTTGTTTGAGGTGATTAACTTTAGTGACTCGTCCTTTACTTGATAGATTGATTTCCAAAGGAACTGTCCCACTTGAGCGTTGCAGAATACCTGAGACACGAAGT
>ERZ773186.3373-NODE-3373-length-10693-cov-5.280410_pt1 | contig 10693 bp, 5 predicted proteins | sample MGYA00581000_ERZ773186 | MGnify/ENA primary metagenome ERZ773186 (study PRJEB29015, sample SAMEA2737752) | human gut metagenome | biome: human gut; feature: human-associated habitat; material: faeces | place: China | collected 2012 ... | reverse complement strand
GAAGAATTGATTTCGGACGGTTTATCGAAACTTTGTAAAAGCCGATACGAACTGATCGGGCAGCAGGCGGTTTCAATTTCATAATTTTTACAGAACCTTTCTATTAGGAAACTTCACAGAGATGGCCTATACAGTGTCATCTTTGTGAAGTTTTTTACTAGGACTTGCGCAGGCAGAGTATATTTGTTAGAATAGAGAACAAATGTTTGCAAATAGAAAACTGCTTCCGGAATTTCAATTTCTGGAACCGGAAACAAAGAAGGACAGATTGTATATGCAGAAGAAAATGATACTGAAAAGTGACATGCGGGTGTATTTTGATATGGATGGGACGATTGCAAAGTGGCGTGATGTTCCAGTGGAGGAAAGCAGAAAACCCGGATATTATATAGACTTAGAACCAGAAACAGAATTATTGGACTTTTTAGCTGCTGCCCTTAAAGCAGATGAGAACATGAATATCTTGTCCTCATACTATACGGATACCAGAGCGCTTCTTGAAAAGAAAAAGTGGCTGGATAAGTACCTGCCGGGAATCAGCTCTTCGCACTGTCTTTTTGTTCCCTATGGAAAAAATAAAGCGGAATTTGTTGAAACCATGCTGCACCGGAAACTGGGAAAGATGGACATCCTGGTCGATGACCATACACCGAACCTTGCACGCTGGGAAACGGCCGGAGGTACGGGCGTAAAATGGCTGAACGGAATCAACGGAAAGAATGGCCGGTATGAAGGCATTCGGGTAAGAAGTGTTAAGGAACTGAAAGCAGCATTCGATGAGATTGCAGATAGAAAATAATACGATAACAGAAAGACTGCAGGAGTTTTGTCCCGCAGTCTTTCTGTTATATACATATGGTTTCGCCCAGGGACTATAGAAGGGCTGCAACAGGGAACGGGTGCCTGGATGATCACACAAGGATGATGTACCCTATCAGATAAAGACGGAAACATAAAAGATACCATCTTCATAGCGAAATTCGGTTACGCCATGATGACGCTGCGCAATGGCCCGGACCGAAGCGGTTCCGGTGCCAAATCCCTCATGCTTGGTTGAACGGAACTGGCCGTTTTCTTCGATAGGGGCGTGGCAGCAGGTATTGTCCACAGCCAGTGTAATATGCCCGCTTTCTTCCCGGGCGCGGATTCGGATAAAAGGTGCAATATCCTTGCATTCCCGGCAGGCATCCAGTGCGTTTTCCAGGAGGTTGCCGAGAATGGAACACAGCTCCGCCTCGTTGATGGAAAGGTGTTTTGGAAGTTCAAGACGAACGGAAAAGTCTGTTCCGGCCTTGCGTGCTTCTTCCCCATAATAGCAGACTATGGTATTGACTGCATAATTTTCGCACCAGGTCCGGGCTGTGTCTGGGGGAAGCGTCATGCGGTACTGTTCGATATACGATTTCAGATCCTCGGTTTTCCCACTGCTCAGATAATGGTCGATCACATTCAAATGCTGACGCAGGTCATGCCGCGCCTGGCGGACCGTTTCCATATGTCTGGAAAGCTGCTGATACTGGGTGCGCTGGATGGCCAGAAGTGTTTCCTGCTGGGCGGCCCGTTCTTTGAGCACTACCTGCTGGCGGATGATGTCGAACGCTTCCAGAAGAATGGAATAGACCATGACTGTCATGAGCAACAGCCAGATCCTTGTCAGAATAAAGCGCGGGGTACGGACCACATCAATGCTTAAATCAAAATTGTGAACGCAGATAATAAAAGTGCCCGAAAATGGAAGAAACCAGGCCTTGTGCCAGAATGCGGGACTGTCTACCTGAAAAACCCGTTCCCTGGCATTTTTCATGAATCTGAGTCCCAGGGGGAGCGTGAAAAACAGAAAGACAAAGATAATCAGCATACTTTCATTGTGAAGTGAATAAAACGTTAGATCCGAACCGGAAAAGAACCAGCTTTCCAGAAAAAAGCAGATTCCGCGAAGTGTGACCATATAGTTAAAAATGAAAAACCACAGGAAAAGCAGTTTCCATGCATTGGCTTTTACACATAAAAAGTAGAGGTTTAGGCAGACCACGGCAAAGATTATATCCGTTATCCGGGTAGGTTTTCCGTGCGCAACAAGATACACATAGCAGGATGACTGGAACAGCTGTCCCAGAAAAATGAAAAACGTAATGCTTTTCAGAGAAAAGCGCAGCTGTTTCCGGAATGGAAACAGTGCCAGGATAAAAAATGGAATCGAGTACAGCGTTTCACAGAGAAAAGCTTTTCCAAATACATGCCAGTTCATAAAGTTATTCCTTTCCGGAGAGAGTCAAACAGATACGCTACAAATGCTTCTTTCGTTTCCTTTTTCTTTCGTCGGCTGCAGAAGATGCATTCACCATTTTTCAGGTGGATGGTACCATCCTCCTGAAAGTCTCCGACCTGTGAAAAATTGAGGAGAAGTCCGCGGCCGCTCATATAGAAGCGGCCGCTTTTGGGAAGCAGGGCCAGAAGCTCTGCAAACGAGAGGCGCGCAGAGATATCTTCTTTTAAAGTGTGGATGATCAGGCGGTGATTCTGGGTCTCCGCATACAAAAAATCATCCAGAAAAATTCGTTTTAGGGAGGTCTGGCCCTGACCGAGTGATGCCTGGATCTCAATATAAGCCGGTTCAGCAAGAAATGTACGGATCTCATTAAGACACCAGGAAAGGGAATCCGCGTCAATGGGTTTCAGCAGGTAATCAAGCGGATGGACACGGTAACCCTGCAGCGAATAGTCACGTTCCGAGGTAATAAAAATTAGAGGGATACGTTCTGCGATGCTGCGCAGTTTTTCAGAAGTTTCAATGCCATTTAAACCAGCCTTGTTCAGCATAATATCCATAAAAACTGCATGATAAAGGCCAGGGCGGAAGTGTTCTAAAAAATCCTCACCACTTTCATAGCAGTCAAAATCTGCTGTTTCGTTATATTTCTTAAAATTCTCCTGTATCAGGCGGATCAGATGTTCCTGATCCATAGCCAGATCTTCTACAATTGCAAAATGCATCAAGGCAGAAACCTCCATTATCTGTAAATATAAAGAAAAGCCAATGACCAATTTGGTCGAGGATTGACCGTTAACGTCGATGTGGTTTACAAAAATATCCCTATTTAGTATGATTATAATACAAAATTCTCCGAAGAAAAAGCAAATGACATGACAATGATGAAAAATGACGTGAAAACTTACGATACGTGGGCAGTACATGTGAATAATTAAAAGGCAGGTGGATCGATGGTACGGGTCGTGATATATGGAGAACATAAGGAAGAGACAGAGGGGCTGGAAGGGATGCTGCGCGCAATCCTGACGGAAAAACAAAGGTGGCCGGTCATCCATACCTATATTGGGAATTTGGAAAGCTATCTGCATTTTGTTCGGGGAAATCCATATCTGATCATGCTAGTTTCCGTGATGGGAAAGAAAGGGGCACAGACCGTTCGGAGGATCCGGGAAAATAATCCCGCCGCTTCTCTGATCTGGTTGTCAGATGAAGGAAATGCACTGGAGTTTTGGAAACTTCACGCAAATGCTTTTGGCCTCTTTCCACCCAGGAGGGAAAAACTGGAGGAATTTTTAACAGATTGTCTTTCGAGGACGGAAAGACAGGGAAGAATCGGGAAATTACAGGAGGAGCATTATGAGAAAACAATATAAACGCGTACTGGCGTCAGCAATGGCGGCAATTTTGATTTGGAATACGTGTGGATGGCAGGTCCCCGCTTTGGCGGCCAGTGTGGTGTATCAGGTTGAGGAGATCGAGCAGCTTCCGGAGGAAGTTTTATATCAGGAAGTACCGTATGGAACAAAGTATAAAGATCTGGAGCTTCCGGACAAATTGAAAATGCTTGTTTTGACAGAAGATGAAGAGACATGGGACGAGGAAGCGGATGACGGGGGGGCTGGTAGTGCTGATATTGCTACTCCATCCCAGCTTCGGCGTATGGTTGATGAAGCCGAAACAGATGAACCTATCCGTAAAGCATCGCAGTCAGATGCGGATGAGACAATCAAAACAGCAACTTCGTCCGATGCAGATGATATTTATTCCGGCGAAGACTGGAAAGATGTTAAGATCCGCTGGGTGTTGTGCGAAAATCGCAGTGAAAAAGAAACATATGATGGAAAAACTCCGGGTATCTATGTATTCGATGCGGAGCTGAAAAATGACCGCTACGAACTTGTTAACGATTTTCTGCCACGCATCGAGGTGACCGTGCTTCCAGAAGAAAAGGGAGCGGAAATCACAGAATTTTTGCCGCTGGATGAGAATATCGCAGTTCAAAACCTGCCACTGGGCGCAAACGAAAACAATATTTTTCTGCCGGAAACGCTGAATGTGCGGACAGAAAAACAGAATGAGAGTGGGGAAGATGACGAAGCACCGTACCAGATTACCGGTGTGGCTTGGAAATTGGACGGGGAGCAGAGTGATTTCCCGGAGTTTCATGGCGGTATCTCTGAAAAAGATTACTTTGATAGATTCGATGAAAGCGGTGAACCCGTTGAGACATCCATGAAAACCTGGGCAGGCTACGCCGAGGAAAATAAGGAGTACAATGGCCGCGCATATGTGTATACACCTGTATTGCCGGAGTCTGCAGAGAAATTTGAAATAGCTGAAATCGAACTGCCGGAGATTTACGTGCTGGTGGGAGATGCAGGACTGGCGACGATGGCGCTGGGAGAGACATGTAATCTGAATGAAAATTATCTGGTGATTAACAGCACAAATGTAAGCCAGTATGATGAAAAAACAATTACTGGTACATATAATCCGCAGACGAGAATTTCTGATTATATAAGCATCAAAGGCGGCATCATGATTGATAATGTTACAGTCAATCTGACAATAGAGAATGTAAACATTGGCTATAATAATTCTGGCTGGGATCTGGCAGGTATTTATCTGGGCGGAAACGCAAAATTAAATCTGACTATAAAGGGGGAAAATACACTTGCCGGAGCAGATAAGGGAGCTGGAATTGAAGTTGGAGAAAATGCAACTCTGGTTATCAGCAGAGATAGTACAGGAACTCTGACTGCAACAGGAGGTGGATATGGAGCTGCCGGTATCGGTGGAAGAGGAGCCTTTATTTCTTCCGAGGGAGGTGGCAGAAAAAATGAAGCCTATAAAACTGGTACCATTGAGATTTTGGGCGGTACGATCCAGGCAAAAGGCGGACGATACCAGATATACTCTGATTATTTTGGCGGAGCAGGAATTGGAACAGGAGTACACGGCTGCGGAGGCAAAATTCGTATCCTTGGAGGAAATATAGAAGCAACGAGTGGTATGAGAGATGGAGCAGGAATTGGTGGCGGATCGAATGGAATGGTGGATTTGATCCGAATTGGCGGGGCAGATACAGAAGGACCGACGGTAACAGCTTCTGCTCATAATACACAATTAGGTGCTGCAATTGGAACGGGATTAAACTCAACTGGCGGATTAAAATTGTCCTGTGGAACGATTGAAATTTTAAGTGGAGATGTAACAGCCAGTGGAAATATTGGATATGGAGCACTTCACGTTTATAATGGGAATATGTTTTCCGGTGGAAATGTCGAAATTTCAGATGAAGTGAATTTGAAATTAACGGAAGGAACCATAACACCTCGCGGTAATTGCACATTTGGTAAAAAAACATTTCAGATAACAGCCTATGATAATCAACTGGAGAATGGAGAATATGCAGCAAAAGTAAAGCTCTACAAAGAAACAGATACGGAGAAGCTTACTCCTGTTTTTGAAAAAAATACAACCATGACGGTATCTGCATTTCGGGGCACCATTCCAGATATAACAGAATGGATCGGTTCTTTCGGAAATATGCAGGTTGTTGTGGAACTGACGGCTTCTGAAGCAGGAACCTCCCAAAAGGTAGGAACAGCCCTCGTACATAAAGGAAAGGATGAGACAGTTAATATTACGCTGGGAGAAAATGCGTATAAAAAAACGATGAATCTGACGGTTTATGACGGACGCCTGGAAGATGGAAAAAATTACACACTATCCGTGCAGGTGGGTGAAATCAGCGAGAGTGGCATGCAGCCGGATCGTGTGACTTATCCGGCAAAAGCAGCGGCAAACCATCAGATTGAGGCAGGGAAAATCAGTTGGTATTCTTCTCTGACAGGAGAGCAGCCGGTTCTGATTACAATTCAGGAAGAAGAAAGTAAAAATACCTATACGGTGTCGGGATCTCTTACATTAAGTGCTGAGACTGAAGCAAATTTGACGCTTTCCATCTGGGAACCTCTGTATCCGGTACGCTTCCTGTTCTATTCACCACAGGTTCAAGATACAGATAAAGTGACATTGAAAGCAAAAAGAGCAGATACATCTGGCTCAGGAACTCAGACAGAGTTAAACCGGGAACAGGGACAGTTTGCTTTTGATGGAAAACTGGTAAAAGATGCTGCGGATGAGAATTACGCAGTCGCAACGGCATATTTTCCGGCGGGAGAATATGAGTTTGATATTGAAACAGGAATAGCAGAACTTGGAGATTCGAAAGGAAGCTTTCAATTAAAACAGCAGACTGTTAAGGCTGATATGTCAGGAACGGATATCCGTGCGCTGAATGATATGCAAACATTAAGTGGAGAACTTGATCTTTCACAGGGCGATATTACATTTACAGAAGAAGCGGGAAATCTGGTTGTTTCTTATTACCAGAAAGGAGAAGGTTCGAAAACGGCTGTTCTAAAAACAGTACGCGGTCAGTCCTATGATACATGGTATACCATTGTGACCAGTCAGACTAATACGGGGCATAGCCTGGTACTCACGAACACATCGTCAAATAAGGACGTGAATCTGGTACTGAAAAATGTAAATATCAAAGCAGTAGGAAATACAGCACCAATTCAGATCAATGGCAATTCCCGCGCTGCGGTCTATCTGGAAGGTTCCAACAGCGTATTGATCCAGAAAGGGGACAATGGCGATTCTCCGGCGGGAATCAGTGTGAGTAAGGATGCGAAGATCACAATTGACAGCAAAGCTGGTCAGGATGGTTCCATAGAGATCGTGAATAGGTCTACAGGAGATAGTGATGCTGCCATTGGTGGTTCAAAGAACCAGGATACGGGAACTGTTATCATCAATGGAGGAAGTGTCACAGCAAAACTTGAAAATATTAATCGTAATTATGGGTCTTCCGCTGCAGCAATTGGTTCTTCTGCTGGAAAAAGTGTAAAATTAATACAAATTAATGGGGGAACAGTAACAGCAGCGACCAATGGCCGTGGTGCAGGAATTGGGACAGCAGTTGCAAGCAGTAACGATAGAAATGGAACAATTGTGATCAATGGGGGAACGATTGAAGCAACTTCATATCAGGGTGCCGGAATTGGAAGTGGTGTAGGTGTTTCAAAGCAGGTGGCCGTTGAAGAAAGAACCAAAACCAATATTGAAATTCATGGAGGATCGATTATCGCTGGATCCAGCAGTGGGGCATCAATTGGAAGTGGGAACGAAGGTGCTGCTAATGTCATGATTGATGGAGGAACAATTGGCCTGAAGGGGACAAAGAGTTTACCAAGTCAATGTGCCGATATCGGAAAAGGGCAAAGCAATTCTTCTTATGCGATCACCAGTGTAATGGTAAAAGGTGGAAGTATTTATATGACCGGTGGCAGAAAAACCCCTGTTTTGGCTGGATGGAAACAGAACGAAAATCAAGGATGGGAAAGAGAGCTTCCGACAGATGGGAAAGATTCAGCAGTTTACTATACAACAGCCGATCTGTTCACTGTATACGGAGCAAAAGTTAAGGTTGAAAATGCCAGTCTGCAGGATATTTCCTATGGGTTTGAGGACGTATATACCAATTCTCAAGGTAAAATTGGTATCTATCTTCCAGCCGCTGCTTCCGTAAAAGCAACCTTTAACGGCATTCACTATAACGGAAAAGTAGAAGCAGGAAGCAATAGCAATGTATTGGAACGTGATCTGACCACGATCAATTATAAAGAAGAACTATTGAATAACAGTTCCCAGACCGTTGTGGAATTTGCCCAGTCAAAAGATGCTTCACAGTGGGCATCAATTCCCGTAGGCGGTTCTGCATCCCTGACAGGCATTCTGGACGCTCAAGCGGATAATGCAACGGAGTTTTCTCTGTATGTCCGCAAACAGGGATCTGGTGAGGCAACTGAGATAAAGATCCCGGCAAGACCAGGAAAACCGAATATGGTCAACGTAATGAGCTCATATTACTATATTGCAGTGCTCAATTACAATGCTGCTTATGAATATGGAATTGCAGATGGAGGATCTGCGACTAGTGCAGTTCGCTGGCAGGATTCAAACCGCTTTGACGGATTACAGGCAGCGCATACATATCATTTAGTGGCTCGTATAAAAGCAACAGAAAGCCAGTTTGCATCAAAGCCAAGTGATATAAAGACTGTGACAACCCAGGATGTTTTAAGGATTGCGGGAAGCGGTGACAAAGAATTTATAACAAGCGGAACCTATGGTCAGCCATTGAGCCAGGTTACAGTACAGATGGCAGATGGATATTGCGTTGTCAATGCCCATGATCAGCCAGTTTCTGGCACCTGGAACTGGAGTGTGAATCAAGATAGGGTTTCTTCAGAAAATATTTACCCGGAGGTAAATGGACGGAAAAGCTATTATTTACAATTTACGCCGGATGATAATCCAGATGGATTATATGGATATTCTTTAGGAAAGAGTGTGTATCCGGATATTTCTCCGAAGAAGCTGACTGCTGTTCTTTCTTCATCCATTGAAAAGACTTATGACAACAGTTCAGAGATCCAGGTCAATGCTACGGTTGATACAGGAATGCCGGGACAGACACTTACTATCTCCGGTTTGAAAGGGAGATTTGAAGACGCAAATGTGGGAACAGATAAGAAAGTTACAATTGATCCTTCTGAAGTAAAGGTTGCAGCCGGTGAAAGGTCAACGAAACCGGAGAATTACCAGATCACATTCCCGGCTGAGACAACCGGCACGATCCTTCCGGCCCAGGGAACAGTCACTATTGATCCGAAGGAATGGCCTGGACAGAAAACATATGGGGATGACAGGTTCTTATTAACCGGAGTAGCTGAGTCAGGGGATGGAAACCTGATCTATACCAGCTCCGATGAATCAGTTCTCACAGTGGATGAACAGGGCATGGTAACCATCAAAGGCGCCGGTTCTGCAGAAATTCGTGTTTCAATGGCAAACGGAACCAACTATATTGGCACAAGTGCCCCGGCAACAGGGACTATACTAGTTGAAAAGGGTACAATTACCTTTACTTTGACTGCTGTAAACAGAAACAGTCAGACACAGACGCCGCAGACTGCCCTTGGAACCCATGAGGACAGCTATGATATTATTGCAAGCGCTGAGGGAGTTTATGATGACAGACTGAATGGAATGGTCACATTTTATGATCATGGAGAGCCATTTGCCAAAGCGCAGCTGACAGATGGAAAAGCAGTTACTCACTGGGTAAATCCAGGAGAACTATCACCAACCGCTGTAGGTCAGCATACGATGACGGCAGAATATGAACTCACAAATACAGAGAGCATAAATTATCAGAAACCAGATCCGGCAGCTTTTTCGTTTGAAATCGGTAAAGCCGATGAAAATGAGGTCCAGATCGTTGCTGTGAACGGAAAGGTTTATGGAGATGCACCATTTGATCTGGAAGTAAGCGGACAAAAAGGTACGGGAGCAGTAATCTATTCAGTGCCGGAAGATAACGGCGTTTTAGAATTGCCTGACAATCATGGCAGCGGTGTGAAGATCATTGGTGCTGGAACCGTCATGGTAACAGCCGCGATTGCTGGCGATGAGAAATATAATGGTACAACTGTTACAAGAAAGATCACCATTGGTAAAGCAGCTGCACCGCAGATCATCTGGCCAACTGCTTCCAGTGTAGAGGCGGGCAGTTCCTTAAGCGCAGCTGTTCTGACCGGAGGAAGCACGGAGTATGGAAGCTTTACCTGGAAAGATCCAGCGCTGCTGGCGGAAGCAGGAACACGCAGCTATGAAGTGGTATTTACACCCAATGAATGGACAGCTAAGAATTATGAGATCCGTCCAATGATCGGAGTTGTAGAACTTACAGCAGCGGTTCCAGCACCAGATAACAGGGACCATAACACAGCTGACAGAGATTCTTCCTCTGACCGTGATGCATCCTCTGCCGCAATCAGAAAAGATCAGATCAAGGGAAGGATCAGCAGTGATCGTGGCATCATAACCGGCGCAGCTAACAGCACGGCCAATGACGGTTACAGTCATTGGATGCAGGATGCATATGGCTGGTGGCTTCGTTTTGCGGATAACAGCTATCCGAAAGGCAAAAAACATGGTACATCCGGCATTGCGTATGCCTGGGAACTTATCAATGGCAATTGGTGGGCGTTTGACGAAAATGGTTATGCGAAGACTGGCTGGCTTAGGGATGAAACATTTGGCGGCTGGTTCTATATTGATCCCAAACGAGGCATGCAGATCGGCTGGGTTCTGATTGATGGCGTCTGGTACTATTTCCACCCGGTATCTGACGGAAGAAAGGGCATTATGTATGCCGGACAGAAAACACCAGACGGATACTATGTTGATGAAAACGGTGCATGGGATGGCAAAGAAAAATAAATCATCCGGAATATAAATGGTCGGAGGTGTGTATGAAAAGAGTTAAAATCCTGGTGTGTG
>ERZ773186.3372-NODE-3372-length-10696-cov-25.510008_pt1 | contig 10696 bp, 13 predicted proteins | sample MGYA00581000_ERZ773186 | MGnify/ENA primary metagenome ERZ773186 (study PRJEB29015, sample SAMEA2737752) | human gut metagenome | biome: human gut; feature: human-associated habitat; material: faeces | place: China | collected 2012 ... | reverse complement strand
CAACAACAACTTCCTGATGGAAGGTGCCCATATCTCTCACGATACCGTAATCGGCGACGGTTGCGTATTCGGTTATGGTACCAAGATTGCGGGCGACTGCGTGATTGGTAACGGTGTCATCTACTCAACATCTGTAGTAGAGAACGCCAAGACTAGAGTAGGCGACTTGGCGATGATTCAGGCAGGTACTACCTTCTCTAAGGATATTCCTCCTTATATCATTGCCGGTGGAAAGCCTGTGAAGTATGCAGGTCCTAACACCATCATCATGGAAGCAGCCGAGCTTACCGAGAAGGTTCGCAAGCATATTGCGAATGCCTACCGACTGGTATTCCATGGTCAGACATCCCTCTTCGATGCCATTAACCAGATCAAGGATCAGGTGCCAGATGGACCGGAGATTCAGAACATCATCCGGTTCCTGGAGAGTTCAGAGAAGGGTGTCATCACAAAAATGTAATTAGTTTTTAAGTTTGGGGGGAGATTTCATCCTCTGTTAGTTGTTTGATGTAAAATTTCAAGTCATACCTATTTGAATTTTACTATCAGTTGGAGAAGGGCTGGCCGTGAGGTCAGCCCTTTTTAATGTTTGATAGTATGGGTGATACAACTATCCCTAATAGAAAAAGATTCTATCCTTAATAGAAATCTCCGTTCATAAGTTTTGAACGCACATTCAAAATCGCTGAACGTACGTTCAAAACTTATGAACGGAGATTCAAAACTTATGAACGGAGATTTTCATTAGGCTTAGCAACAATTTCAATGAATGGTAGCAATAAATTCCTCATGCAGCGAATCTCTCTTCCCTTAATAATTAATTGAATAAATGCAAATAAATGCAATTTTATTTTGTTATCTCTTCGTTTATGTGTATCTTTGCAAACAATTTGGGTAATTACGCCCTTCCGGTCTGAAAATAAATAGATTTAGAAATGAGAAAGAAACAATATAAGCCTCGCAATCATCGTGGATTGCAGGTTGTTACTTTATGCATCAGCACCGCCATGGTGCTTGTTTTGTTGGGATTGGTCATCTTTTCCGTATTGATGGGAAGAAACCTCTCTTCCTATGTCAAGGAGAACCTGGTGGTTCAGGTGATGTTGGAGCAGGATATGACCAATCCTGAGGGCTTGCAAATGTGCAAGCATCTCAAGGCGCGTCCTTACGTGAAGGGATTGACTTATATCACCAAGGAGCAGGCTTTGAAGGAAGCTACCCGCGATTTGGGTACCAATCCGAGCGAGTTTGCCGGTGTGAATCCTTTCCAACCTTCCATTGAGATTACAACGCAGGCTGATTATGCCAACAACGACTCCCTGGCTTGGATTTCCAAGGAGCTGAAGGCCTATCCTCGTGTCACCGAGGTAAGTTATCAGCACGACCTGATAGAGCAGGTAAACAATTCGCTGGCCAAGATCAGCATCGGATTGCTGATTGTTGCCGCCTTGCTTACCTTCATCTCGTTCTCGCTCATCAACAACACGGTGCGCCTGGGCATCTATGCCCGTCGCTTCTCTATCCATACCATGAAGTTGGTGGGCGCATCGTGGGGCTTCATCCGCAAGCCGTTCCTGACCCGTGCCATGATGGTGGGCGTGATTTCGGCACTGATAGCCGATGGATTCCTGGGCGGATGCCTCTATGCATGGTCGGTACACGAGCCGGAATTGCTCAATGTGCTCGGTTGGCAGGAACTCGCCATCACCGGCGGTTCCGTCTTCCTCTTTGGTCTCATCATCACGGCTCTCTGTGCCAACATCTCAGTGAACAAGTTCCTGAAGATGAAGGCGGGCGACCTGTATAAGATTTAATCATTTTACATTTTTACATTAAAACGTTACACATTAAACATTATATATAATGGATAAGAAGAATTTAGCATTTGACAAGATGAACTTCATCTTGTTGGCCATTGGAATGGCGATTGTCATCATCGGTTTCCTCCTGATGAGTGGTGCAGGCTCTAACGAGCACACCTTCGATACAGATATCTTCAGTACGCGTCGCATCGTGGTGGCACCTACCGTTACGCTGGTTGGTTTCCTATCAATCATCTATGCCATCATTCACAAACCGAAGGAGAATTAATAGTTTATAGTTAATAGTTAATATACATATTATAATTAGATTATAATTAGATGGATTTTATTCAGACTATCATTATCTCTATTGTAGAGGGATTGACCGAGTTCTTGCCAGTGTCTAGTACAGGTCACATGATTATTGCCGAAAACTTGTTGGGCGTAGATATCCAGGATAAGTTTGTCAACGCCTTCACTGTCATCATCCAGTTTGGCGCCATTCTTTCTGTCATCTGCCTGTATTGGAAGAGATTCTTCTATCCGGATGCAGTGAAGACAGGCGAGAAGAGCTATTGGAAGGCGATGTTCGATTTCTATGCCCGCCTGGTGGTAGGTACAGTGCCTGCCGTGGTATTGGGTCTTGCCTTCAATGATTTCATCGAGTCAAACCTGGGCAATGTGCAGCTGGTAGGTTGGATGCTTGTCATTGGTGGTGTCTTCATGCTCTTCTGCGATAAGATTTTCAATAAGGGCAGCGAGCAGACCAAGCTTACTTACAAGCGTGCCCTGACCATCGGTTTCATCCAGTGTATTGCGATGATTCCAGGTGTGTCTCGTTCCATGTCAACCATTGTGGGAGGTATGTCTCAGCGACTCACCCGCAAGGCGGCTGCCGAGTTCTCTTTCTTCCTGGCTGTGCCTACCATGTTTGGTGCCACCTGCCTGGAGGTTTATAAGCTGATAAGCCATGGTGGCGGTTCGTTGCTCACTCAGGATAACAACCTGGTTACCTTGCTCCTGGGTTCAGTAGTAGCATTCATCGTTGCTATTCTCGCCATCAAGTTTTTCATCAATTATGTCACCAAGTACGGTTTTGCAGCTTTCGGCTGGTATCGTATTGTTGTCGGACTCATCATCATCATCTGTGGCCTTTGCGGTGTAGATATGCAGATGGTTGACTAAAGTAAGAATATGGATTTCAGAAAAGGAGAAATTATAGCCATCGACAAGCCTTATCGCATGTCGAGCTTCGGAGCCTTGGCGCATGTGCGCTATCTGCTCAGCAAGAAACTCGGTTTTAAGGTGAAGATAGGACATGCCGGTACGCTCGATCCCCTTGCTACTGGCGTACTGGTGCTCTGCACAGGCAAGTGTACCAAGCAGATAGAGCAGTTGCAGACCCATACCAAGGAATATACAGCCACCTTGCAGCTTGGGGCTACCACCGCCAGCTATGATAAGGAGCACAGCGTGAACCATACTTTCCCTACCAAGCACATCACCCGTGAGCTGGTAGAGGAAACCCTCAAGCAGTTTGTGGGCGAGATTCAGCAGGTGCCACCTACCTATAGTGCCGTGAAGGTGAACGGCGACCGCTCGTATGCCCTGCGCCGTGCAGGCGAAGAGGTGCAGCTGAAGCCAAAGACCGTGAGAGTGGATGAGATAGAACTCACCGACTATAACGATGAGGAGAAGACCGCCAGCATCCGTGTGGTCTGCGGCAAGGGAACCTATATCCGTTCCCTCGCCCGCGATATCGGTCGTGCTTTGGATAGTGGAGCCTTCCTCACAGCCCTCCGCCGTACCAAGGCAGGCAGTTTCAATGTAGAAAGCTGCATCGACTTCGACCATTTCCAGGAATGGCTCGATGTACAGGAATTGGAGGATAGCATTGCTGAAAGCCAGCAGCCTGCCGGCAAGAATCAGCAGAAGGCAGGCAAGCACAGCCAGCAGGCATCCAAGAAAAAAGAATCTTAGTAAATAATCATAGAAAGGAGAAAACAGATATAACATGAAATTATCGCAATTCAACTTCAAGTTGCCAGCTTCTCAGGTGGCACTTTATCCACATAAGGCAAAGCGTGTGGTTAAGACAGCTAGTGGTGAACGTGTATTCGAGGTAACTCGCCGTGACGAGGCCCGATTGATGGTCATCCACAAGAAGTCGGAGACCATCGAGATGTATAAGACCGATGAGAAAGGCAAGGAAATCAAGGATGCCGATGGCAATCCAGTATTCCTGCAGTTCAAGGACATCGTGAACTATTTCGAGGAGGGTGATACCTTTATCTTCAATGATACCAAGGTGTTCCCAGCCCGTCTTTATGGTACCAAGGAGAAGACTGATGCCAAGATTGAGGTGTTCCTGCTCCGTGAGCTCAATGCCGAGATGCGCCTTTGGGACGTGTTGGTAGAGCCTGCCCGCAAGATCCGTATCGGTAACAAGTTGTTCTTCGATGATGTAAACGAGATGGTGGCTGAGGTGATTGACAATACCACCAGCCGTGGCCGTACCCTCCGCTTCCTCTACGATGAGGATGGCAACCACGATGAGTTCAAGCGTTCGCTCTTCGCCTTGGGTGAGGCTCCATTGCCTCGCTATGTGATTGATGCACGCGAGAGTCACCATGCCACAGAGGAGGATATGGAAGACTTCCAGTGTGTATTCGCCGATAAGGAGGGTGCCGTAACAGCCCCTGCCACAGGTCTTCACTTCTCACGCGAGTTGATGAAGCGCATGGAAATCAACGGTATCAACGAGGCTTACATCACCCTGCACTGCGGTTTGGGCAACTTCCACGAAATAGAGGTAGAGGATTTGACCAAACATAAGATGGATTCTGAGCAGATGATCATTACTCAGGAGGCTTGCGACTTGGTAAACAAGACCAAGTTGGATGGTCACCGCGTGTGTGCCGTAGGTACCAGCGTGATGAAGGCCACAGAGACAGCCGTAGGTACCGATGGTATGATGAAGGCATTCGATGGCTGGACCAACAAGTTCATCTTCCCTCCATACGAATTCGGACTCGCCGATTGTGCAGTAGCCAACTTCTATCATCCAGAGTCAACCTTGATGATGTGTACAGCAGCCTTTGGTGGTTACGACCTTGTATATGAGGCATACAAGAAGGCAGTGAAGAATGGTTACATGTTTGGTTGCTACGGCGATTCATTGTTGATACTTCCAGATTAAACGATTCTCATGTATCAGGTATATTTAAGCCTTGGCACGAATTTGGGCAATAGAAAGCGCAATATTCGTGAGGCAATAGATAAGATAGGAGAGCAGATTGGCGTGGTCAAGCGCCAGTCTGCTCTTTATGAAACCAAGCCATGGGGCTATTCGTCGCCCAATGACTTCATCAATGCCTGTGTGTTGGTGCTCACCCCGATGGCTCCCCGCCAGGTGTTGGAGGCAACTCAGCGCATAGAGCGTGAGATGGGCAGAACCCTGAAGTCGGTGGATGGCGAATATCACGACCGCATCATCGACATCGACATCCTGCTCATTGATGATTTGAAAATCGATGAGCCTGATTTCAAGGTTCCTCATCCGTTGATGGAGGAGCGTGATTTCGTGATGAAACCGCTGAAGGAGATACTAAAATAGAGATTTAAAAAAAGAAATTATGCAGTTGTTCGAAAGTTATGAGTTCATTTCCAGGGCGGTTGTGGCATTGGTCCTACTAGCCCTTTTGATATTTTATATAATTAGCTTGCGCTTAACTGTGAAGAGACAGGTTCGTATCATCAAGTCTCTGCGTCAGCAATTGCAGAATCTTTTAGATCCTTCGGCTTCGGTTGAAGCCGTTCGTACAGATCATCTCTTTTCCGAAGTACAGGGTAAGAATTTGGGCGATGAGGCACTTGAGGCATTGAGTACGGAGCAGGAATTATTTGTCAAGGCAACATTATATATGAAGGAGAAAACTCCTTTTACCAATCCTGATTTTCGTATAGATGATTTGGCAAAGGCTTTGTGTTCTAATCGTACTACCTTGGCAAATTGCATCAGGAAATATACTTTCGGTGATATGACCTTATTGCAGTTTATCAATCGTTATCGTCTGAATTATGCCGTTCAGTTATTGTCTTCTCCAGATAATAAGCTAAACATTTCTCAGATTGCAGAAGCTGCGGGCTTTCGTTCTCGCAGCGTCTTCAATCGGCAGTTTTTCTTGCGGTTTCATTGTTCACCTTCTGAATTTCGAGAGAATCCTCTTAGCCAGGCGTATATCACCATTACAGCGTAAGGTTTTAACACATTAAGTATTTACCTTTGCATCCGAATTCTAAAATATCAGAATTATGGAAACAAAGGAATACTTCGAAAAGGTGATGCAGGACTTTAACCAGAACCGTAGAGGTCGAAACCTGCGTAAGTATTGTAGTGATGAAGGAATCGACTACAAGTGGTTGTCTGAGTACAAGAAACAGTACTCTTCCAGCAAGGGTAAGGTTGAGAAGGAAGAGGAACCTTCGTTGATACCTCTTCAGGTTATAGATGAACGCTTCTCCGAACAGCCTGTTGTACAGTCAAAGGCAAAGTGGTGCGTAAAGCAACTGGTGATAGCAAGTCCAACAGGAGATGAGTTGGAGATAAAATGTTCAAATTTAGCGGTTGTTGTAGAACTGCTCCGTAAAATGAGTATGTAGTATGCTCAACTTTACGTCCCGCACCAATTTCTATATCTGCAGCATCCCAACAGATATGAGAAAAGGAAGAGAAGGATTGGCAACGATAGTCCGTGAGTATTTTCATCGCGACCCTACGGCCTACGGAGAAGCCTTCATCTTCTATAACAAGAAATATGATACGGTGAAGATTCTTCACTATGACTTGAATGGCTATGTGATTTATCAGAAATGGTTTGATGATGGCAAGATGCTGAAACCAAAGTTTATGGAAATAAAGAGTTGTCATCTTATAACTCGTGAACAAGTGACTTTGCTTGTTTCAAATGCCGTTCAATCTAAAATGTATATTTATGATGATTGAAACAGAAGATCCTGACTTTGTTGCCTCTTGGCAGAAAGTTGAGGAGGCTCTAAAGTGTCTTGATGAAAATCAGGTGGAACGTTTGTTCTCTAAGAAACATGCGTCCTTGGCTGATTTTCACCAAGCTCTAACAAAAGAGTTGGAACTAAAGGCTGCTGCCTTGGAATCTGCTGTGGCTTCTTTGAAGGACGAGAGCAAGGCAATAATGCAGGAAACCTTAGAAATAAAGTCAGAAACAAAGAAACTTCGTGAGGAAAGAGAACGGATGAGTGAAGAATTGTTGCAGAAAAAACGTGAGCTAGACCAGTTAAAAACTCGCAGAAAATGAGTTGGTTAGCAGATGAAAAATAGTTCAAAAAAAAACGTTCTTTAACTTGTAAAATGCTGATTTCTAAATATTTTTTTGTACCTTTGCACATATGAAACAGCAAGAGAATATGATATTAAACCAGCTCAATCAGTACAGAAATCTGTACCTTCAGGCGTGTAATGAAAATACTCGCTTGAAGCATGCTATGTCTAAGCATGAGGATGAGTTAGAGGCCAATCGCAAGACGATTGAGTCTATGGATAGTCGTATTCACGAGTTGGAGGAGAATCAAAAAGAATGGGATAAGGAAAAAGCACAACTCCAAAGTCAACGAGACTGCTATAAAAAGGAACGTGATGAAGAGTGTGAGTCCCATTCCCAGACTAAAAAAGAACTGGCAAAAGCCAAGGAGGAAATAACGAAACTCCAAGAGTCCAAGGAAGCCAAGGAACTTAGCGAGCAAGCCAATGTGGACTTGCACAGCGTGGTTCTGGTGCTCCAACGTCGTCTCTTCAAGACAAACAGTGATGCTAGTTCCTATATGAAAGGCGAGGTTGAGTTCGATGAACGTCGAATGAACGACATGGAATTCACTGATGTCGTTGACGAAGCCAACAAGTTGGCCTGTGGACTTAACGAGGAAGTTGACCAAACCCCAGTTGACACAGGTAAAGAGCCAAAGTTGCCAAAGTCCGACAAAAAGAAAGAAAAGAAAGACAAAGAGGACAAGCCTAAGCGTAGAAGAAACGTCTTCTCCATCAAGGTGCTTGACTCTATGGGTATTGATACGAGCAACTTGCCTGCCGGCTTCAAACTAATCCATCGCAAAGACAAGATTACTGGCGAGGACGTTTGGACGGTGAGAATGTACGATTGCTATGCTCCTTTGGCAGGTTGTATCGAGTATGAAATCGGCAGGTTCAATGTTCCCGGTCATGATCCGATGTGCAGTAAGCATCCAGACCATATTGTTGGTAAGAATCCATTGCTTCCGAGCTTTGCCCGATTCTACCTTGACATGAAGATACATTATAATGTAAGTGAGAATCGTATCTTGGAGATGCTGAGGGACATGGAGGCATTTATGCCGCAGTCCTCGCTCAATAAGTGGATGCACGAGATAATGAAGTGCTTGCGTGAGCGATTGCAAGGTCTGATGCTGGAAGTGATAAAGTCATCGACATATACCAACAATGACGAAACTCGTATTTTGGTTCGCAACTTGTTGGAAGACAAGCCAGACAAGTACAAGGTGGAGTATATCCATGCCGCCCTCTCCTTGGAGAAGAAGCTGGTCGTCATGCTCTACGGTGAAGGCAGTCGTAGCCATACAATCCCTGAGGAACAAATCTTCGAGCACTCGAACATCAAGTATTTTACGGCAGACAGAGCCAAACTTTATGATACTGTAGTCAAGAGCATCGAGGAAAAGTATGGTGTGAAGATTACTCGCACGGCTTGCTGGTTTCATGCCCGTCATTACTTCGTGGATGCCTTCATAGCAGACCATCGAGTGAGACCAATCATCAAGCTTATGAACTACCTCTTCTATATAGAGCGAGTTGCAAATGAAAAAGGCAAGACAGGTGAGGCTCGACTAAAGTTCCGCTTGAAGTACAGTCGCTTCATCGTTCAGTCCATCATGAAGGCATTGCAGAGAATGAAGGACGAGAAGGATGTGAAGAAGTATGGCAAGATGGTGATGCGAGCTGTCAACTATGTGCTTGATGATAAAGAGGCATTTCAAGTCTTCCTCACTAATGGTGATGTAGAAATCCACAACATAGCCATTGAGAGATGCTTCCGTCATATCGCCATGGGGCGTCGCAACTGGGGCAAGGCTGGTAGCCATGAGGCTGCGGAGAACTTAGCTTTTATGTATTCTTTATATGAAAGCTGCAAAATGAATAATTTAAATTTTGGAAGATACATTGAAGACATCCTTACCCGCATGAAAGATGGGGATAAGGACTATAAGTCTATGCTTCCATGTTACTATGTTGAGAAATCCGATGAGGTGAAGGAGTGCGCTTAGGCAATCCTTCACCCTAAAAACGATAATAAAATAACTTTTTTCAAAAACAGAAACGTGTAACTACTTGTAAAATAGTGGGGGACGCTGTAATGGTGATATACGAAAAATAAAAAAATGGCAAATAAGGCTATAGACGTTTTAACTGAAAGAGAAAATAGAAAACTACGGGAAAAACATAAACAGGAAATAAAAGCTTATAGAGAACGGAAGGAACAATGGATAAAAAAGCCTCTCTTAAAGAAAACGGTAAAGTCAGCATTGATAATTATTGGTTATCTTATAGTCGTTACTGTTGTATGCATTTTTTCTATTAGTCAATTAAATGGTATGCTATCTGTTTTTGCTACATTTTTATCAGCAATGATACCTTTTATTAGACCAATGTGGAATCATAGAATTGTAATAGACTCCATTTTTTTCATTTTTAGTAAAAAAGTTTATCAGTTAGAAATTGAAAGATTGAATGCTGAATATAAAAACATTGAGTCACGTCCAAAATTGGTTGTGATGACAAAAGAAGATGTTGCAGCTAAACTAAACGAAAAATAAATGTCAACTCAAACATCAGATAATAACAAGCGAATAGCGGTGAATACGTTTTTCCAAATGCTGTTCTTGATGGTTGTATCGTAGTTTATGAGGCGATGTATATAGCAAGGATGTTGAAATGACAGAGAATATTATGAGCGAAGAACAATACAACGAATTGCTGAAAGCCTATACAAAGGAGGCTTTGGCAAGCATGATAAAGGCTGATATACGCAGTAGGTTTCCAGAACCTTATGCAAGTATGTATTGCCAACAGTTTGATAATTTCAAGAACGTTGCAGATTTCTTTGAGTTTGCAGCAAAGATTACAAGAATGTAATGTTGGATTATGAAGAGCAATGATAAACAAAATCATAAGGTGACCGATATGTCCGGTAAAACAACAAGAGTATTAAGCATAGATATGGGGCTAGATGTCGTGGATTTCCTTCGTAAGGAGAATCTCGAAACCTATGATGGAACATTCGGACCCTTTGTCGATGCTAGAAATGTAGACTATTGTTGGGATAGTTTACCGATATATTTAGAACAGAATCTTCCAGACAACCTACATGAATATAGTGTTGTCATAGAAGATCTTGGAGTTGAGCGAAAGAAGATACCATATGATTTAGAACAGGTTGATAAGCAAAAGGTTATTGCCGATATGGATAATTCTTTTAAGAGTCTGTGTTTGGTAAAGCCAATAAATGTTTTTGATCCAGTACCATTTTGCTGTTTTTTGCTCAAAAGAAATTTTGATGCAAAAAAAGGTAAACTTATAAACATTATATTTCAAAACCAAAAATATGAGGTTCCCTATAGTGGAATAAGTGCTTTTCGTAATTATGTCAATACTATCGGGCGTTTCTCAAACTATCAAAATATAGTTGATTTTACGCAAAAATCATTAAGCGGTGATAGAGTGAAATTGGTTAAGGAATATCGCCTTTCTGAAATTCCTTAATTCCGCAACACTTTGATTTAACTTTATTTATAAGTACCTGAGCAACAAA
>ERZ773186.3367-NODE-3367-length-10701-cov-14.032688_pt1 | contig 10701 bp, 6 predicted proteins | sample MGYA00581000_ERZ773186 | MGnify/ENA primary metagenome ERZ773186 (study PRJEB29015, sample SAMEA2737752) | human gut metagenome | biome: human gut; feature: human-associated habitat; material: faeces | place: China | collected 2012 ... | reverse complement strand
TTTTCTATTATTCTACCTTATTTGATAGTAGATTTAAAACTTTGCAACAGAACCATCTAAAATATATAATAGACTTGATAAAAGACAAAAAAGGTAAATAGTTATAAGGAAGTCTTAATTCAAAAAAGAAGTATTCAGCAGACAGTTATTATTTGTACTAAAATTATTGAGTTTTGAATCTCTTTATCTGATAAACTTCTATGTGAGAGGTGATAAAAATGATGCATCAATTTAACAAAACCATTGACTATTTAGAAAATACACTTATATCGGAAGTTGATTTTAAAAAATTTCAAAACATATCAGGTTATTCATATCCACTATTTAGTAGAATTTTTTCGATTTTATCAGAAATTACATTGGCAGAATACTTGAGAAATAGAAAACTTACACTAGCTGTAGATGATTTGTTGAATACCGATCAAAAAATTATTGATATTGCTTTGAAATATAATTATGATTCGGCTGATGCTTTTAGTTTTGCTTTTAAAAAGTTTCATGGGAATTCACCCTCAGAAGTTCGAAAAGGGAAAAACTATAAGTTATTTCCTAAAATGAAGTTAGCTTTAAAAGTAATAGGAGGAAGTCAAATGAATATTAAAATCGAAACAAAGCCATCATTCAAAGTAGCTGGTATATTAAAAGAAAACATTGAATCTAATCAATGTCCAAGCACATGGGATCAATTATATAATAATTATAGTTTTGATCAATTAGAGAGTTTTGGAAATGGTCAGTCATTAGGTGTCTGTTATGAGAATGAGGAAAATGATAAGATTAATTACATGGCGGGATATGACGTCTTAGATGATGCTAAAGCTAGAAATTTAGGACTTGATATCTTAGAAGTTAAAGAGACTGAATATGCAGTAGTTCCTGTTAAAGGATCAGTCCCTGATTCCATTCATCAGGCATGGAAATTTCTACTTGAAGAATTTTTCCCAGAAAATGGCTACAAACATTCAGGTTTACCAGATTTTGAAGTATATACCGAAAATGACATTCTTGATCCCAATTATGAAATGGAGCTTTGGGTACCAATTGTAAAGCAGTAAATTATTAAAACAAAATGTCCTTCAGAAATATTTCTGAAGGACATTTTGTTATTCTATCTCTAGTCTCATATAATCAATTGATTGATATTTATTTTGTCTATTTAAAAAGGCTTTAGGGTTTTCACCATATTTGATGAAATTGTATTTTTTATACAATGATATTGCACTAGTATTATTGGACACTACTTGAAGTTCTAATTGTTTGTATTGGGCTTTTTTACCCAACTCTATTTGATGCTATCCTTAAATCTTAGAGTCACTATTGTATAATTTAGACAAAGGATAAAAACATGCAAAAACGCTACTCACAAGAATTTAAAGACACCCTTCTCGACTTCTATCATTCTGGGCAATCCGTCACACAGCTTTCTAAAGAATACGGCGTGGCTATCCAACAAATCACTCCATTAAATTTGATTCGATGACATACTCAAGTATCGCTGATAAACCAGTGATTAATACCGATAAAGATTCCGACACTAGTGTGACCGGAACAGGTACACCTGGCAATAGCGTTACAGTTTATGACGCATCGGGCAAAAAACTAGGTACCGCAACTGTTAAGGAAGACGGTAAGTGGGATCTTCCGGTAGAACAAGGTACATTAAAAGCTGGTGAAAAACTTACTGCTACGCAAAAAGCACCAGGTAGTAACCGAGATAGTGAACCAGCGACTGGTGTTGTTACTAAAGACAATCAAACATTACCGGGTAAAGAGAATACTCAAAACGGTACTAAGACACCAGCAGCGAGTCAAGATAAAATACCTGATTCTGTACTAAACTTACCACAAACATCTGAAAAGCCTTCGAATTCAATATATTTAGGATTCATGTTACTAGTAGGCGCATTGGGATCTTTGTTGTTCCGAGTAAAAAAATAAGAAGTAATTTGTAAATGACGAAGATAATTCTAATACTATTTTATAAATTGCAAAAAGTAATTGATTAGCAAAAATATTTTTTTCAAATAAAACAGATAAATCAGTGTAAAAATCGACAAATGAAAGTGTTGCATTTTCTATAGAATTGATATATAGTTAAGTTAATTAAATGGGTAGTTACTGATGAAACAGGCTATACCTTGAAATGTACTCGATTTATCGAGTATTATGATATAAATCTAGATGATATAAATTAAAAAGTTGAGCGTAATAATTGTTTTGAGTTTCCAACCGAATTAAGCTGTTTTCAGATCTTTGATGGGTGTCAAGATTTGCTTACATATATATTTTAAGAGAAAGGGGGACGATATATGAAGAAAAAATGGGCGACTTGGCTCAGCCTTTTGGTACTATGTTTGAGTATAGTAGCAAATATTAGCCATGGTTATACTGTATTAGCAGATTCATTAGCGAGTGATGAAACGATGTTAATACAATATGATGACTTATTAGTCAGTTATAAAGCAACTCCTACTCAAACAGGTAATGCTTGGGTGATTCATTATCGTTATCATGCAGTTGAAGATGGTGAAACAAGGCGTTTGAAATTTCAGTTTTTAGATCCTCAAGGCCAACCGATTACTGTAGTACCAGAAGAAGGCTGGACGATAACCAAAGATAAGCAATTGGTTAGTACCTTTAGAGCACAAGATGAAGGCTATGTCAGATTAACAACTGAAAGTAGTATTACTAAGATTTCTTTAAATGTTCAAGCTGACGCACAAGATAAATCTGGCAACCTGCAAATAGATATCTTACCTAAAGACATTGGTAAAACTTATGCGTTAACACCACCAGAAAATACAGTAACTGGTACGTCGAGTACTTCAACATCATCCAGTTCTAGTGCAACACCAAGTTCAAGTACAGCTTCAACTACATCAAATTCAGTGACGAACTCCCAAGCAAGTCAAACAAGTGCGTCGACCTCAGCAAGTGAGTCAAATGCTACTAAATTTGAGATTGCACGTAGCGGTAATTCATTTTCAGCAGTTTCATCTAATTCACTAACCTCAGGGAATCCAACCACAGCAGATCCATTTAATTATATAAAAAATGGTGATGTGGCTTATCCAAAACAAGGCACATCAACTTATCAAAATGGCAAAACAGATGAAGATATCGTAAACTATGATTTTTCACAATCAAGCAGTGAAGGCCAGTCTAGCATAAAGAATATTTTCGGAAGTGGTACACTTAATTTTGATAATGGCTATCACTATTATCAAAATGATGGTTACGTTAAGAAAATAGTTATGCCTACTAATGATCCCACCCAATTTAAAGTCCGTTTAGATATGATAGGTGAGGAGTTAAAAACAACCAAACCTGTTGACATCGCTATGGTATTAGATGATTCAAGCTCTATGAATTTTAGAATGCAAGACGACAATACACCAGGTAGAAATGAGAATTCTAGATGGCAGACTATGAAAGATTCGGTTGCTGACTTTGCAAAGCAATTACTTGTTCCATCTTCAAATAATAATGATAATGTAAGAATTGGCTTTGCAAGTTTTGGATCTGCTGTTGAAGGTCGGTATAATGTTCCATTTTCAAAAATTGGGAAATTTTCTCCTAATGAATCTTTTACCTCTAACTATGATAAGTTACTAGGATCAAGTATATACAATTCTAGATCAGCATCATCTTCCTCTGGCACACCGACATTTTTAGGTGTAGATGCGGGCTATAGGATGCTGACAGACACATCAAATTATGGTGCACGTTCTGATTCTGTAAAGGTTCTGATTATTTTGACAGATGGACAGCCTACATTCTGGCCTATTACCTATAGTACAGGGTTTAATAAAGATAATAGTAAGTCAACTAGCAGTTATGATTATTACAAACCTTATGGTTATCGTTATGATTATGATGGTAATGGAATGGGATCTGAATCTAATCATACGAGTACAATAAATTTTGTCAATCAAAGAGCCAATGCGAATCCAGGAGTATCAAAGTATTCGATTGGTATTTCTACAGTTAATGACAGTGGCATAAAATCAGTCTTAAAGGCGCTAGGACCAGATGGTACTTTTGAAGCGTCAAATCAACAAAATCTAATGGATGCTTTAGACAAAATTAGGACGTCGATTAGTAAGTCTATTCAAAAAGGCTCATTGATTGACCCTATGAGTCAGTATGTCACGTTAAATACGAACAGCATACAGACATATGATTTGAAAGTTGATAGTAATAGTATAGCAGCGACAGGCTCAAATCGTAGTGTTAAAACTGATAATAACCAAATCTCTATTGATAATTTAAGTATTGGTAAAAATGAAGGAGTACGTGTAGAGTATACAGTCTCCTTAAAACAACAATATTGGGATGGACAGTTTCATCCAGCTAACGGCACAACTTATTTACAAAATAATAAGTTATCACCAGCTCAATATCTTCATTTTGCAGTTCCATCCATTAAGTATGATACTTTTAATCTACCAGTTCAAAAAATTTGGGATGATCAAAATAACCAGTATCAAACGAGACAAGATATTATCTTACAACTACAATCTTTTGTGAACAATACATGGCAAAATGTATCTGATAAGACATTTGCCATTAAGGCAAGTGCGACAGATGATCAACTCAAAGGTGTTATTTCTGGTATTCCATCCAAGGATGGTGCAAATCAACCAATTAAATATCGACTTGTTGAGTTGTTTGGAAATACTGAGCAAGCAGTTAATGGTTATGCTACACCAAGTTATTCAACACCAAGGGAAATAACATATACAGATATAGTTAATGGTAATGTGTCTAAAGACAAGCCGTTAGCTGTAACAAATACATTATTAAAAACAGCTATTAGTTTTACAAAAGTTGGTAATGATAATCAGACTCCTTTAGCAGGAGCTGAGTTTACCCTTTATGCCTCTGATGGAAAAACACAAATTGGATCGCCAGTCACGTCTGATAAAAATGGCCTAGTTAAATTCGATCAACAAGTGCCAATTGGGAAATACTTAATCAAAGAAACTAAAACACCACTTGGTTATGTCAAAGCTTCTGATATTAATATTTCGGTAACTGCTCAAAATGGACAACTTGTCATTTCAGGTTTGCCAACTGGCAGTAAGGTTAAAAATATATTAGATGATTTCAAATTAATTATCACTAAAAAAGATAATAATGGCAATGCTGTATCTGGTGTTAAATTTAAACTTGTTGGTTCAAATAATTATAATAAGGAACAAGAATCTGATGCTAGTAATGGAAATGTATTTACTTTTCAAGGGTTAAAACCAGGCAAGTATACATTAACTGAGACTAAAACACCAGAAAAATATGTTGGTCTAAAACAAGATGTGATCATTTTGATTGGGGACGATGGTAAAGTCACTATTGATGGACAGCCGCTACCTGATCAACCAATTACCACAACTGGTAATATCATTAAGCTTGATGTGACGAATACGATAAAAGGTATTCTCCCTAGTACAGGTGGCTCTGGTCGGACAGGCTATTTTATAGCGAGTCTTATCTTTATGGGATTAGTTGCGATTATCGGTGGTATCTTCTACTATCGTAATAGACGTCTACGTCATCATCAACTTCTTAAAGGTCCAAATAACAAAAGTCATCTGTTACTGTTGCTGTTAATCACGTCTCTTGGGATAACCTTTACAAATGCTCCGAAAATAGCAGCAGATGAACAACCGATTACCTTTATCTTACATAAACGTGTCTTTAAAGATAGTGGAGACTTAAAAACAATTAAAGATAATGGGTTAGTGATTACACCTAATGATCCCAATTCAGGTGTGATTGATTCGGATAAAACATATGGGTTGAATGGGGTCACTTTCGATGTTTATGATGTCACTAGTTATGTGTCAAATGCTTTAAAAAGTACATCTAAAGAGGCGCTTATGAAACACGTCACAAATACTGATAAGGCTAGCCTATTGGCCGAAATAAAGCCATATCAGCCAACAAGTCAGGAAGTTGTGACGGTTTCAAGCGATGGAGAAGATGGTGTTGCACGATTTAGTCTTCAACCTACTTCTCAAAACAGTGCTTATCTGATACTGGAGAAGCAGATCTCTGATAAACATGCTGGTAAAGTCAAGATGACGGCGACACCGATGTTGGTTATATTACCAGTAGCGAATCCTGTTGATAAAACATCATATTTGACAACGATAAATCTGTATCCTAAAAATACAGCAGTCAAAACACCAGTTATCCCACCAGTAAACCCGGTAAATCCGAAACCACCTCATTTCCCTTTTTTACCTGATACAGGTGAAGTTAAGTCGGTAATGGTTGTTTTGGGTGGCATTGTCGTAATCATAGCAGTTAGCTTTTGGTATAACCGACGTAAGCCAAAGCCGTCATAAACTAAAGTCTTTGTCAATTATTGTCAAGCTTATATAGAAAATTTTGGAGAAAAATATGAAAACACACAAATTCTTACAAGTGATTTTAGCAACAATTTTGTTGTTAACAACCGCTTTTGTGTCAAATCAGCATATCGTTTCAGCTGATGATAATGTAGATGTAAAAAATACGAATATCACAATCAACAAACGTTTTTTTGATGAAGGAAAAACACCTGCTAACAAACAAAATACAGGTGATGTGATGAGTGACTTTGGTGGTCAACCTTTAAATGGTTCAGAATTCACAGTTTATAATGTGAGTGATCAATATTATAAATTAATTAAAGGAAGCGACCAGAATACTGCTATCGCTACAATTCAACAAGATGCTGCTAGTGTAGCACCAGATTATGCTAAAAAAGTGGATGCTAAAACAACAGCTGGTCAAGGTCAAGCAACATTTGCTAATCTACCACTTACAGATTCAAATGGTAAATATATTGTATACCTTTTTGTAGAAACAAAAACACCTAACAATGTGACGATTACAAAACGTGCTGTACCGATGGTAGTCGCAATGCCGATCTACAAATTAGATGCAAATCTAAAACCAACTAATGACATCAATAAAGATATCCAGTTATATCCTAAAAATGAAACAGCTAAAGATACTAAAGAATTTAGTAACCTAGGACAATTCAATCAAGTTACTGTAAACGGTACAACATTTGCAAATGTTACAACTGGTGATACATTAAACTACAAATTAACTGTAAATATCCCTGCTAATATCGGTGATTCAAATGCCGTAACAAGTTACAAAATCAACGATAAACCGTCAGCTGGCTTGGCTTTAGTAGCTGGAACAGTTAAAGTAGGTAGTCTAGTAAAAGATACTGATTATACAATTACTGAACATAATGGTGGTTTTACTGTTGATCTTAAATTAGACAGTGCTGCTGTTAAAGCTTTGGCAGGTCAAAAACTACAATTAGCTTATAACATGACTTTAACAGCGACGGTTGATCCAGATGCTTTACAAAGTAACAAAGCAAGTGTTCAAATTAACAATGATACTGAGCAACAAATCACACCGCCTACACCAGTAGGAACTGGTGGCTATAAATTCACGAAAAAAGACGCTCAAACTGGTAAAGTGTTACAAAACGCTAAATTTGTTGTAACCAATAAAGATCAATCAAAATTTGCAACTTTTACTACTAATGCTAATGGCGATAACGTATTTACAAAATGGGTAGATACAAAAGATGCTGCGACTAAAGTCGTTTCAGATGCTAACGGATCTATTAGAGTCATTGGGTTGTTAAATGGCGATTATGTTTTAAATGAAACGGATACACCTTCAGCTAACTATGTTCTCTTAAAAGATGGTACAATTACATTTACAGTTGAACATGGTAAATATGGCGCATCAAACTTAGATGTTAAGAATACACCTAAAGGGCTATTGCCATCAACTGGTGGTGCTGGTATCTACGCCTTCATCATTATTGGTGCAGCAATGATGATTGGTGCATATATTTGGTTTAAAAAATCAAGACAACAAGCAGAAGTTTAAGTCTTTAGACTAACAGGTTTTTTCCTGAAGTTAAAGGTTAACGTTAACAAGGCTGGGGAACTTTCCCAGCCTTGTTGTGTTTCGGAAAGGAAGGTGAATCAGCATTGAAAAAACAATACCCGCAGCAAGATAACTTAAAAAACGAAAGAATCAATTTATGGCTTAAGGTTTTGATGGCGCTTTTGTTCTTCGCAGGTGCAATGGTATTTTCCTACCCTTTTGTTGTCGATACAATCAATAATTTTTATGATCAACGTGTGATTGATAACTATCAAATCCAATATCAAACAGCACATAAAGCGCAACAAAAAAAACAGTTGGCCCAGATGAAAGCAGAAAATGAATCCTTGCTCAAACAAGAGCATACGACAAACATTCCTGGCATGGGCTTAGTTGAAGATCCGTTTGAAAGTGCACTAAAAAATAATGTGACACCAAGCAAAGCTTATTTGCAATCTCATATGATAGGTGCCGTTTTTATTCCTTCTATCCATGTTAGTTTACCTATTTTTAATGAAACTAACGACGACTTATTAGAAAAAGGCGCTACAGTATTACAGGGGACTTCTTATCCGATAGGTGGTATCAGTACACATTCAGTTTTGACTGGGCACAGTGGTCTACCAGATAAAAAACTCTTTACGGATTTGGATAAACTGAAAAAAGGTGACTTATTTTATATTGAAGTATTGGGTGAGAAATTAGCTTATCGTGTAGTTAACTTTAAAACGGTATTACCAACACAACTAGAGAGTTTAAAGATAGTAGATGGCAAAGATTTAGTCACTTTAGTGACTTGTACCCCTTATATGGTTAATACGCATCGTTTATTAGTCACGGGAGAACGTGTTCCTTTTGTCGAACAAAAGATGACCAAGCAAATCAAAAAAGCACAAGCCTATCATCAGAATAGACTACTCGCTTTTGCAGTCGGTATTCCGATTTTCTGTTTATTATTTGCATATTTTATATGGCGCAAGTTTGTCTATTATCTGTGTATCAAACATCGCTATGATTTTGTATTCTATGCTGTAGCTGATGGACAAGGAATAGCTAATTTAACCTTTTATCTGATAGAGAAAAAAGGGAAAATACCAGTATTAAGAGACGGTGAACGGCTTAAAGCAATCAGTGATAAAGATGGGCGTGTCCTGTTTGAAGATATCCCAGGTGGCCGCTATGTTGCTTATCCTGATGAGCAAACCGCTTTTCCAAAAGTATCTGGATTTGTGCGACTGTTACAGGATCAACACTTTACACTTAAGTCTCATGGTGCACGCGTAAAAAGAACCGGTAAGCAACACCATCGTGACTATATCATTGATAGGGGACATCATGCGAAATAAAAACAAGCCACAAGGAAAGGCTAAAAAAAGCATAGGTAAGCGTTTTTTGATTAATTTGATGGTTTATAGTTTATTTTTGATAGGTATATTGATCATGCTATATCCGTTTTATATCAGTGCCTTAAATGACTACTTAGATAATGTTCGCGTGTCGCTTTATAAGGATAGTTTACAAAAAGCTCACGACACACAAGAAAAGCAGTTGAAAGCAGCTAATGAAAAATTAGCTAAACAAGGCTTGACACCCTCTAAAGATCCTTTTAAAGATGACAAAGCAAGTGGTGTTTCTGAAGATTATTATAAAAAACATCTACTAGGCACCATTGATATTCCTAAGATCAACATTAAAATCCCACTATTTGATACGACTAATAGTGAACTGTTAGAAATTGGTGCAACAACCTTAAATGGGACCTCATACCCATTAGGAGGTCAAAATACACACGCTGTGATTTCGGCTCATCGAGGGCTACCAGACCGTGCACTTTTTACTGATTTACCAAAACTAAAAGAAGGGGATATCTTTGTTTTAGAAGTATTGGGTCATAAGTTAGCCTATGAGGTAAAGACGATTGTTGTGGTGAAACCAGAAGAAACACAGGTCTTAAAGATAGATCCAGGGCAAGACTTGGTGACGTTATTGACTTGTACACCTTATATGATCAACTCTCATCGCTTACTAGTAACTGGCAGTCGTGTCCCTTATACGCCCAAAGTTGAAAAGATGTTAGCGCAAAATGACCATAATCGCAAACTGATCCAACTTGCTTTGCTAGTCTTATTTACCTTACTAGTTTGCTTAATGCTCTGGATACTTTATCGTATTATCCACCAATACCTGCTCGCTAAGCAAAATATGTCGATTATTTTACAGATTATCACCTCAGATCAATCGCCTTACGCACAACCTTTACATCTTTATGATCGAACGGGTAAAAGAGCATTGAAGCGTCAAGGTGAGGCGGTGATATTAATACCAGATGCGACGGGTACTTATCAGATTGATCACTTAGCAAAAGGGATGTATTGTTTAAAAACCAAAGATGATGCGCTATGTGTGTTGATCGGACAAACTAAGATAAAAGCGATGACTTATCAACTTAAAGTAATGAAAAGATCTAAATTATCCTTTAAACAACTCTCAAAGCAAGTAATTCAAATTACTTAATATACAAAAAAACATTAAACAGTTACTTAAAGAGTAGCTGTTTTTTTTATTGCTATTGGTATTAGCAAAAGAGATAAACTGCTTATTTGCGTAAATTTCATGAGTATCCCTAGAGGACTCTTGAGATGGGCTGACGTTAAGTCAATTTATTAGAGTCAAAAACGTATAATTTTAATGTATTTATTTTAAGCGATTTCTTTTTCAAATTGATTAGGCGTAAGGGTTCTGTTGCAAAGTTTTAAATCTACTATCAAATAAGGTAGAATAATAGAAAAA
>ERZ773186.3366-NODE-3366-length-10703-cov-4.476803_pt1 | contig 10703 bp, 5 predicted proteins | sample MGYA00581000_ERZ773186 | MGnify/ENA primary metagenome ERZ773186 (study PRJEB29015, sample SAMEA2737752) | human gut metagenome | biome: human gut; feature: human-associated habitat; material: faeces | place: China | collected 2012 ... | reverse complement strand
GCCACCGAAGGCAATCCAGGATGCGATGGAGAAGCAGATGAAGGCAGAGCGTGAACGTCGTGAAGCAATCCTGCGTGCAGAAGGAGAGAAGAAGTCTACGATTCTTGTTGCAGAAGGAGAAAAGGAATCTGTAATCCTGGAGGCAGAGGCATCTAAGCAGGCAGCAATCCTGAAAGCAGAAGCTGAGAAACAGAAACGAATCAAAGAAGCAGAGGGACAGGCAGAAGCGATTCGTTCTGTACAGAAAGCGACAGCAGAAGGTATCGAGTATATTAAGAATGCCGGAGCAGATGATGTTGTTCTTACATTAAAGAGTCTGGAGGCATTTGCCAAGGCGGCAGACGGAAAAGCGACGAAGATCATCATTCCTTCAGAGATTCAGGGAATTGCAGGACTTACGAAAACAATCGCAGAAGTTGCCCGTACAGAAACAAGCGTTGCAAAAGAAAAAGAAGTAAAGTAAAATAAAAGATGTATTTCAGCGTGCCAATCTGTCAAAAGATTGGCACAATGTGTTTTACAACGATAATATTTTGGAGTGCAAATGAAATGGAAACAGAGAAAATCATCAGGTTATCGGTTCGGAATCTGGTTGAATTCATATTAAAAGAAGGTGACATTGATAACAGGATTTCAGGAACTCTGGATAAAGATGCGATGCTGATGGGAGGACGCCTTCATCGGAAAATTCAGCGTATGATGGGTTCAAATTATCAGGCAGAAGTTTCCTTGAAAATGCAGGTTCCGTGTGACGGATTCCAATTAAAACTGGAAGGACGTGCGGATGGAATTCTCCTTGAATCAGAAAAAACAATAATAGATGAGATCAAAGGCGTCGTGCGTTCCCTTGATCGAGTGGAGCATCCTGTGCCGGTTCATCTTGCTCAGGCAAAATGTTACGCATATATTTATGCCAGACAGCAGGGATTAAAGCAGATCAGTGTTCAGATGACCTATTGTAATCTTGATACTGAAGATGTGAAAAGATTTCGGGAAGAGTATACATTTGAAGAATTAGAAAAATGGTTTCTTGATCTGGTTCATCAGTATGAACGTTGGGCAAAACTGCAGATTGAGTGGGAAAAGAGAAGAGATGCTTCGATTCATCAGACCGAATTTCCATTCGCATATAGAGAAGGGCAGTTTGACCTGGCAGCTTCCGTATATCGTACAATTTATCACAAAAAGAAATTATTTATCCAAGCCTCAACAGGAACCGGAAAGACGATGGCAGTATTGTATCCGGCGGTGAAAGCAATCGGAGAAGGATTGGGGGATAAATTATTCTATCTGACAGCAAAGACGATCACAAGAACCGTGGCGGAGCAGGCATTTTCTATTCTTGAAGAAAAAGGTCTTGCTTTTCGTTCAATTACATTGACTGCGAAAGAGAAGATCTGTTTTTGTGAGGAGACAGAATGCAATCCGGATGCTTGTCCTTATGCGAAAGGTCATTTTGACCGGATGAATGATGCAGTTTATGACATGTTAGAAAAACAAAAGAAGCTGACACGGGAATCAATTGAAAGACAGGCAGAAGATTTTCATGTATGTCCGTTTGAACTATCTCTTGATCTGTCAGAATGGGCGGATGGGGTGATCTGTGATTATAATTATGTGTTCGATCCGACGGCACATTTGAAACGATTTTTTGCAGACAATGTCAGCGGAGATTATTTGTTTCTGATCGATGAAGCACACAACCTCGTGGAACGTGGACGGGAAATGTACAGTGCTTCCATCTATAAAGAAGACATTCTCGAGGTGAAAAAACTGATGAAGGATCGAGATAAAAAACTTGTGAAGAGTCTGGAATCTGTCAATAAACTGATGCTTGAGATGAAACGCGAGTGCGAGAATTATCGGTTGGTGGAAAGTGTTTCCCCATTTGCAGTAAAACTGATGAATCTTCTGACTCAAATGGAAAGATATCTTGAAGAAGAGCGGAATGCAGGAAATGCAGAGCAGCCGGATGCATTTATGGAACTCTTTTTCCAGGTAAGGCAGTTTTTGGAAATTCATGAACTGTTGGATGAAAATTATATACAGTATACAGAACTGGAAGGAAGCGGAAGGTTTAAAGTGAAGTTGTTCTGTGTGAATCCGGCACAAAACCTGAATCATTATTTGAGCCAGGGCAATTCTACGATCTTTTTCTCGGCAACATTGCTTCCAATCGATTACTATAAACAATTACTATCTGTTGAGAAGGATGATTATGCAGTCTATGCTGAATCTAAGTTCCCACAGGAGAACAGGAAAATTCTGATCGGAAGTGAAGCAAGCACAAAATATACACAAAGAGGCACAGAAATGTATCGCAAAATTGCCGATTATCTGAGAAGCACAGTGGATGGGAAGAATGGAAACTATATTGCATTTTTTCCTTCCTATCAGTTTATGGAGGATGTTTTGGAAGAGTTTGAAAAACTGGCATCCGGAGTAGAACTGGTAATTCAATCGCAATTTATGTCAGAAAATCAGAGAGAAGAATTCTTGGAAATGTTTGAAGAAGAAAGAGATCATCCGATGCTTGGATTTTGTGTGATGGGTGGTGTATTTTCAGAAGGAATCGATCTTACACATGACAGATTGATCGGAGTGATCGTTGTCGGAACAGGAATTCCACAGGTATGTAATGACAGAGAAATCGTGAAAAATTATTTTGACCAGAGAGGGATGCGAGGATTTGATTATGCGTACCTTTATCCCGGAATGAATAAAGTACTTCAGTCCGCAGGAAGAGTGATCCGTACCGAAGACGACAGAGGAATTATCCTTTTACTTGATGATCGATTTCAGAATCGGCAGTATCAGCAGCTTTTTCCGAGAGAGTGGAAAGAGTATGAAGTATGTGGGCGGAAAGAGATAAAAGAAAAGATGGAAGAATTCTGGAAAAATCGATAGATAAAAAATGAGAACCGTTATTGAATGCGGAAACAGTAAAATAGTTACTGCGTTGTGTCATGTAACGATTCTCATTATTTTTCAGGAGTTGCTATCCTGATTACTGTTCTTCAAAATAGTTCAAAAATTCCTGTGCAGGCTTAGCCAAAGGAAGCTGCTCATTATAAGCAATTACAAGAGAACGCTCCGGCATCTCTTCTTCCATATCCAGCTTGAAGATATCATCCTTGTTCTCGGAAAGACAATAATCCGGAATAAACGCAATTCCAAGCCCGATTCTTGCAAGATCGATCAGGAGATCATTACTTGTAAGTTCAATTTCGGGAACCAGATCAAGCTGATGTTGCTGGAACAGGCGATGAAGGAACTCGTTCGTTGTACTGTTCTTATCCAGCATCAGGATCGGATAGTGGAGCAGATCGGCAAGTGTCAGTTTCTTCTCCTTTAATTCAGGATAATTGTTTCCGGCAATGAAAACATCATGGAAATTCTTAATCTTCATAGAGGCGGAAATATTGTTGAGCGCTGCATTCGGATAATTGACAACAATCAAATCCACCAGTCCGTTCTTCAAAAGCTCTGTACATCTTAAAGAAGTCTGGTTGATAACTTTAATATGTACATTCGGGAAAGTCTTATGGAATTTCTCGAGGTATGGAACAAGGAAATATCTGCAGATCGTGTCACTTGCACCGATGCGGATCTGCCCACCGGTAGAAGCGGCATCTAAAAGCTGAGCCTCACCTTTCTGGATCAGATTCATGGCCGGTTCAATGTGGCGCAGGAGAATCTCTCCTTCTGGTGTGAGCTGGACTTTCTTTGTGCTTCGGATAAAAAGCGTCTGATCCAGTTTTCGTTCGAGTGTTTTGATCGACTGACTGACAGCAGACTGTGAAATAAACAGCTGCTTGGATGCCTCTGAGAAATTCAATGTGGTGGCGACGTGATAAAATACTTTGTATAATTCGTAGTTTATATCCATCATTTTATTAGACCTCCTAATAAATATTCATCTTATTATAAGATAAATAAAGGAAAAATACAACAGAATAAAAAAATCCGTTGCACAAAAGATAAAAAAGGAGAATAAATATTGCTGACTCCGAGAAAGGTATGAAAAAACGACAATCAATTAGTGGTGCTTATCAGATTGTTTAATTTTATTAATTATACTAATGAAGAAAACTATGGTAGGATAAAAATAGATAATGTAAAGAAGGTAGTACCGTGTCTTGAACACGTAATACAGAAAGAGGAGATTATATATGAGTAATGTAAAGCGCGTATATGTAGAAAAGAAACCGGAGTTTGCTGTTGCAGCGAAGGGCCTCAGACATGAGATTCGTCATTATCTTGGACTTCAGGATGTGACAAATGTACGAGTTCTGATTCGTTACGACGCAGAGAATATTTCAGAAGAAACATTTGAAAAGGCATGCAATGGTGTGTTCGCAGAGCCGCCGGTAGATTTCCTTTATAAAGAAGAATTCCCGAAAAATGAAACAGATAAATGTTTTTCCGTAGAGTTCCTTCCGGGACAGTTCGACCAGAGAGCGGATTCCGCAGAGCAGTGTATCCGTTTTATTAAAGAAGATGAGACTCCTGTAATCCGTACAGCAGTTACATATGTAATTGAAGGCGGAGTTTCAGACGAAGAACTGCAGGCAATTAAGAATCACTGCATCAACCCGGTAGATTCCAGAGAAGCTGCAGCAGAGAAACCGGAGACACTGGTGACAGTATTTGATGAGCCGGCAGATGTAAAGATTTTTGACGGTTTTAAAGATATGCCGGAAGCAGAATTGAAAGAGTTATATGATTCTCTTGGATTGGCAATGACATTTAAAGATTTCCTGCATATCCAAAACTATTATGCAGGAGAAGAGCACAGAGATCCGACGATGACAGAGATCCGTGTTCTTGATACATACTGGTCAGATCACTGCCGTCATACAACATTCTCTACAGAATTAAAAGATGTGAAGTTTGATGAAGGCGACTACAAAGAGACAATCGAAGCAACATATAAAGAATATTTGAAAGATCACAGCGAGATTTTCAAAGGAAGAGAAGATAAATTTGTCTGCCTTATGGACCTTGCACTGATGGCTATGCGCCGCCTGAAAAAGGAAGGAAAGCTTGCTGATCAGGAAGAGTCTGATGAGATCAATGCATGTAGTATCGTAGTTCCGATCAAGGTTGACGGAGTAGAAGAAGAGTGGCTGATCAACTTCAAGAATGAGACACATAACCATCCGACAGAGATCGAACCATTTGGTGGAGCTGCAACATGTCTTGGAGGAGCAATCCGTGACCCACTGTCAGGACGTACTTATGTATACCAGGCAATGCGTGTGACAGGTGCTGCTGATCCGACAGTATCAGCAGATGCAACTCTGAAAGGAAAACTTCCTCAGAAGAAACTTGTTCGTGAGGCGGCTCATGGATATAGCTCATATGGTAACCAGATCGGTCTGTCTACAGGACTTGTAAAAGAGATTTATCACCCAGATTATGTTGCAAAACGTATGGAGATCGGTGCTGTACTTGGAGCTGCTCCAAGACGCGCGGTTATCCGTGAGAACTCTGATCCTGGAGATATCATCATCCTTCTCGGTGGACGTACAGGCCGTGATGGTTGCGGTGGAGCAACAGGTTCATCTAAGGTTCATACAGAAGAGTCTATCGAGACTTGTGGTGCAGAAGTTCAGAAAGGAAATGCGCCGACAGAGCGTAAGATCCAGAGATTATTCCGTAGAGAAGAAGTCAGCCATCTGATCAAGAAATGTAATGACTTCGGTGCAGGCGGTGTATCTGTAGCAATCGGAGAACTTGCAGACGGGCTTCGTGTTGAACTTGATAAAGTACCGAAGAAATATGCAGGACTTGACGGAACAGAAATCGCAATCTCTGAGTCTCAGGAAAGAATGGCAGTTGTTGTAGACCCGAAAGATGTAGATGAATTCATGGGATACGCGAAGGAAGAAAACTTAGAGGCAACAGTTGCAGCAGTAGTAACAGAGGAGCCAAGACTCGTTCTTGTATGGAGAGGAAAAGAGATTGTCAACCTTTCCCGTGCATTCCTTGATACAAACGGTGCTCATCAGGAGACAAATGTTGAGGTTGAGATTCCTTCTAAGAAGGACAGCCTTTTTGTAAAGAAAGAAGTAGGAGATGTAAAAGAGACATGGCTTTCTATGCTCTCTGATCTCAATGTATGCTCTCAGAAAGGACTTGTTGAGATGTTCGACGGTTCTATCGGAGCAGGTTCCGTATTTATGCCACATGGTGGAAAATACCAGATGACAGAGACACAGGCAATGGTAGCGAAAGTACCTGTTCTGAACGGAACAACAGACAGTGTTTCTATGATGAGTTATGGATTTGATCCATATCTGTCAAGCTGGAGCCCATACCACGGAGCAGTTTATGCAGTGACAGAGTCAGTTGCCAAGATTGTGGCAGCAGGTGGAGATTATAGAAAGATCCGCTTCACATTCCAGGAGTATTTCCGTAGAATGACAGAGGATCCAAAGAGATGGAGCCAGCCATTTGCAGCACTTCTCGGAGCTTATGCAGCACAGATTGGTTTCGGACTTCCGTCTATCGGAGGAAAAGACAGTATGTCAGGAACATTCCAGGATATCGATGTACCTCCGACACTTGTATCCTTTGCTGTTGATATGGCTCTTGAGCAGGATATCATTACACCTGAACTTAAGAAGGCTGGAAATAAACTTGTATGGCTCAAGATCGAAAGAGACGAGAATGATCTTCCGGTTTACGATGCAGTAATGGATCAGTACGGTAAATTCATGGAAGATATCCAGAACGGAAAAATTGTATCTGCATATGCACTGGATCGTCATGGAGTTGCAGCAGCAGTCAGCAAGATGGCATTTGGTAACCGTAAGGGTGCCAAAATCGAGCACAATGTAGATAAGAGAGATCTGTTTGCTCCTGCATTTGGAGATATTATCGCAGAGGTTGAAGACGGAAAAGTTGGAGAACTCGCAATCACTTATACAGAAATCGGTGAAGTAACAGAAGAACCTGTACTTGCTTACGGTGATGTGAAGATCGCACTTGCAGACGCACAGGATGCATGGACAGGAACACTTGAGAAAGTATTTGCTACAAAATCAGCAGCAGATTCTGATGCCAAGGTTGAAGAGAAGCTCTTCAATACATCCGATATCCATATTTGCAGCCATAAGATTGGACAGCCTACAGTATTTATCCCGGTATTCCCAGGAACAAACTGTGAGTATGACAGTGCCCGTGCATTTGAGAGAGCAGGTGCTAAGGTTATTACAAAAGTATTCCGTAACCTTGATGCAGAAGACATCCGTGGATCAGTAGACGAGTTCGAGAAAGCAATCGGACAGGCTCAGATGATCATGTTCCCAGGTGGATTCAGTGCCGGTGATGAGCCGGATGGTTCAGCTAAATTCTTTGCAACTGCATTCCAGAATGCGAAGATCAAAGAAGCTGTTGAAAAACTTCTGAATGAGAGAGACGGACTTGCACTTGGTATCTGTAACGGATTCCAGGCTCTGATCAAGCTCGGACTTGTACCATACGGAAAAATCGTTGGACAGACAGATGATGCTCCGACACTGACATACAATACAATCGGACGTCATATCTCTAAGATGGTTTATACAAAGGTTGTTACAAACAAATCCCCATGGCTTCAGGGAGCACAGCTTGGCGGAGTTTATACAAACCCGGCATCTCATGGTGAAGGAAGATTTGTTGCAAGCGAAGAGTGGCTTGATAAGCTGTTCGCTAACGGACAGGTGGCAACACAGTACTGTGATCCGGAAGGAAATATCAGCATGAACGAAGAGTGGAACGTGAACGGATCTTACCGTGCAATCGAGGGTATCACAAGCCCGGATGGACGTGTCCTTGGTAAGATGGCACACAGCGAGCGCCGCGACAATGGCGTTGCAATCAACATCTATGGACAGCAGGATATTCAGATCTTTGAGTCCGGTGTTGAGTACTTCAAATAAAACGTTGCAAATAAAACGTTGCAAATAAAACGTTAAAAAAGAAATATCCTGGTAAGTACAAAGCTTTTTCCGCATTGTAACTTATCCAGGATATTTTTTGTATCTTCATTACTTTGATTTTCGTCACCGCAGATGCATTGCCATCAATATAGTTCTTGCGCTATATTTAATAATTTTAATGAAATATTTTCCAGGATATTTCCATCTAATGTATGTAAAAGGAAATACAGCAATTAATTTCGTGTACTGCAGAACACAAAAAGGAGCGAAAAACCTTATGGAAAATTTGGTGAAAAAGGCAAAATCCGGGGATTCCGGTGCATTTGCACAGCTCATCCGGATGAATACCCAGAGCATGTATAAAGTAGCCTGGGCCTATCTGAAGAATGACGAAGATGTGGCAGATGCCATACAGGAAACGATTTTAAAGTGTTATGAGAAGCTTTCCACTTTAAAAAAGGATTCTTACTTCAAAACCTGGATGATTCGGATTTTGATCAATAACTGCAATGAAATGCTTCGGCATAAAGGCCGTGTTTTTCCTACGATGGAAATGGAAGAGGAAATTTTCGAGGAACCTGGCTATGTAGACTGTGAGTGGAAGGAAATCCTGGCATCCCTGGAAGAGAAGTACCAGGTGGTGATGCTTTTGTATTACAGCAAATCCCTTAGTGTAAAGGAAATTGCCGCTCTTCTGGAAATCAGCCAGAATACAGTGCTTACAAGGCTCTCCAGAGCCAGAAAACAGCTTCGTGCAGAGTATGAAGGAGGATATATTCATGGATGATAAATTGTTTGATGTTTTTTCAGAAGAAACAGAAGTGCCGGAATGTGTGCGCAGGCGTGTAGATGAGACATTGGAAATGATAGAGAATTCGGCAGAGTCCGATAAAGGGTATCGGAAAGAAGAAAAAACGGGAAAAGTAATAAATGGCACTGACAGAATGGGAAAAATTGGTACACGGAAAAACTGGAAGCGCAGTTTAATCCTGACATTTGCGGCAGTGATGGCATTTGGTGCCACTGTTTTTGCAGCAGAGAAGTATATAGGAATTTCCGGTTTTTTTCAAGAAGTTGGAAATAAGATGCCGGAAGAAGCCAAGGGGCTGATTGAAAAAGATCCGGTGCAGCAGGAAGATGGCGATTCCATTCTCACTTACACCGTGAAGGAAGCCCTATGTGATAAGAACAGTGTCCAGGTGGTGGTGGAAGTCACAGCGAAAGAAAGAGGCAAATATCTTCTGGCAGGACAAGACACCATGAATGAGGATCCTGTAAGAAATCTTGGAATTGAAAGTGACAAGACAATAGGAGAATATGCCGCAGAAAAAGGGCTGATCATAGTAAAGGTTGGAGCCAGCTTTGATTTTGATTCAGATCTTGGCATTGAAACAGCAGTGGGAGATTATCGAAATCTGGAAGATGATGTAGTAGATTTCTATTCTTCCGCGGTAAAGACAAATGAGAGTAAGAATCTTACCATTTCCTGCATCGGAACTGCCACGCTTCCGGATGCTAAGTGCGTTGATGATGTGATGCGTACAAATATTACTTTTCAGCTGGAAGATAAGAGCCAGGGGAAAAACATGACCTATGTGCCTGTGGATGGTGAAGGGATAACTGCAGATGGAAAAGTAAAGATCCTGTCCGCAGATATAGAAGAAACAGAAGTGGGCGATTACGTCACAATCCATTGCATCTTCTTAGAAGAGTGCGACAGTATTTCCCTTGACGTAATGGATCTGAATGGAAATCTGTGGCAGCTTTCCGACCTTGGCGGTGGTTCAGAGGTGGCAGAGGTTGGAAAAGAAGCCACCTTCCAGAGAAGCTATCAGAAAACGGACCTTGCCGACGAAATCGGAATACGGGGATATGACTATGAAACGAATACCACGTATGAGCCGGTAAAAATGAAGCTTAAGAAATAGAATAATCGAAAAAAGTCCCTATTCACTGTTTTTTGCAATTAAAACAGTGGGATGGGGACTTATTTGATTTGTTAAATTAAGATTATCCGAACTTTCGCATATTACTCAGATCGGAAAAATCAATCATTTTGATTTCTTCAATGTTGCCGGTTGAGCCCATTGGGCAAACGGCGTAGTTTCGCGTCTCATTTCCTATAGTAAGCTTTACCACATAATGCCATATGGACCATGATGGAGAGCCAACCAGATAATCACCAAAGCAATAATGAATATCATCAAATCCACCGACTAATTCAGCGAACTCACCGAGAATTGCCGGTGATGTGCTAGAGTCCCAACGGTAAGTTACAAAAAATGGCTCATTGGGATCTGCTGCCAGATCGACTGTATGATCGTTATATCTGGTTAAATATTTAAAGCGGCCTGGTTCTCTGAGGTAGGCACTTATAGCGTCCATCTTTTCAAAAGGAGTCATATCAGCAGTTGTAGTTTTGTTAATAATGTCAATCAGCCATGCGTTTTCTGCCTGATCATAATCCAGAACATTTAATGTCACTGTATTTGCAACCGTATAACCTGATAATGAATATTCCCTGAATTCTACAGTGTAGGTTCCTGCTTCGGAAAAATGCACGTATCCGATATAACCGCCTTTTACTTTCTCTAATGAAGTAGTTTCTGAGTCATTGTTTTCTAAAGGAATATCATCAAAGAAACGAGATGAACCACTTCTGTATGCGCTGGTCCGCGAGTCATTTCCATTAAAAATCAAGGAAAAAGAGTTCGGATCCGGATTGTCTGTCTTTATAAAAAAAGGTTTGGGACAATCGGTGTAAATATCTGCCTT
>ERZ773186.3360-NODE-3360-length-10724-cov-6.057737_pt1 | contig 10724 bp, 9 predicted proteins | sample MGYA00581000_ERZ773186 | MGnify/ENA primary metagenome ERZ773186 (study PRJEB29015, sample SAMEA2737752) | human gut metagenome | biome: human gut; feature: human-associated habitat; material: faeces | place: China | collected 2012 ... | reverse complement strand
ATGAACTAGGTCTTAACGAAGAGGAGAAATAGATAACTTCCATTTTGTATGTATGGTAAATCTAAACTGTATTTTAGCAATTATTTTAAGGAGGCTTGGCAATGAACAAGGATTTTGAACGCTGCTGCAGCTTTCTTGCAGACATGATTATTAAATATGCACCGGAGATAAAAGAAGAAGTAGAGATGTGCATGATGATCAAGGATTCAATTGATGACGAGAAAGAAAGCAGGCAGAAACAATTTGACAGATTCTGTTATTACTTAGGTGGAGTAAAACAGCTTCTGGACAAAAAGGCTGCGTAGGCAGCCGGCATCCTGCAGATAATATGCTGCAGGATGTATACATATATCAGGAGGCTTCATTCATGGCGAGTGGAGTCTCTTTTATTTTGCACTGTATAATGGAAAAAGTTTTGGTTGAGCAGCGGTTGGAATGATGATAAGATTTAGTTGGGACAATAGTGAACACATGTGTTCGCATTTCATAACTAAGAAGTAATGGATTGGAGAGGTGCTTATGGCAGATAAAATTGGAACTGATGAATATGGGGAAATACTTATATATCAGACTGATGATGGGCAGACAAATATAGAAGTTAAAATAGAAGATGATACAGTGTGGCTGACACAACAGCAGATGTCAGAGTTATTCCAAACTTCTCGAACAAATGTAGTAGAACATATTAAGCATATTTATGAGGAGGGTGAATTGGACGAAATTTCAACCTGTCGGAATTTCCGACAGGTTCGAAAAGAAGGAAATCGTGAGGTGACAAGGCAGATTCCTCATTATAATCTTGATATGATTATCTCTCTTGGATACCGTATTAAATCAGTGATTGCAACAAGATTCAGGCAGTGGGCAACAAAGCGGTTAAAAGAATATATGATTAAGGGATTTACGATAGATGACGAGCGTTTGAAGGGAAATGGTGGAGGAAATTACTGGAAAGAGTTACTGGATAGAATCAGGGATATCAGATCTTCAGAAAAGGTCTTGTATCGTCAGGTTCTTGATTTGTATGCTACGAGTGTAGATTACAATCCTCATAGCGAAGAGTCTGTTAGATTCTTTAAAATTGTTCAGAATAAACTTCACTATGCAGCACATGGTCATACTGCGGCAGAGGTTATATATCAGCGGGTAGATGCAGAAAAGCCATTTATGGGACTTACTTCATTTTCAGGTGAATTACCAGCATTAAAGGATATAGGAATTGCAAAGAATTATCTTGAAGAAAATGAACTTAAAGTATTAAACAATCTTGTATCTGGTTATTTTGATTTGGCAGAAATTAATGCAATTGAACATAAACCTATGTATATGGATGATTATGTAAAGCAGCTGGATAGTGTGTTGTCATCAGGAAACAGAAAGCTTTTAACTGGTTCCGGTTCTGTAAGTCATAAACAGGCATTGGAGAAAGCAAAGTCAGAATACAGAAAATATCAGGAGATTACTTTAACACCAGTCGAAAAAGCATATCTTGAAAGCATTAAAGAGGTTTCCAAGGAAGTAAAAAGGAGATAACATCTGATGAAAAAACAGCAGAAATGTTACATATATACAAGAGTTTCCACTTCCATGCAGGTAGATGGTTACAGTCTTGATGCACAAAAGGACAAGCTTAAGAAATATGCAGATTATCAGGAAATGTCTATCGTCGGGGAATATTCGGATGAGGGTAAATCGGGTAAGAGTGTGGAAAGCAGACCACAGTTTAAACAGATGCTGTCTGATATAGAAAACGGCAAAGACAATGTTGATTATGTGCTGGTATTTAAGCTGTCACGATTTGGAAGAAATGCCGCAGATGTTTTATCATCATTGCAGAAAATGCAGGATTATGGGGTTAATCTTATCTGTGTAGAGGATGGAATTGACAGCTCCAAGGATGCCGGGAAACTGATGATATCTGTGTTATCTGCGGTAGCAGAGATAGAGCGTGAGAATATCCTTGTCCAGACAATGGAAGGCCGCAGACAGAAAGCGAGAGAAGGCAGATGGAACGGCGGATTTGCACCATATGGCTATCAGCTGGTAAATGGTGAGCTTATCATTGCAGAGGATGAGGCAGAGATTATCCGTATTATATATGATAAATTCGCCAATACAACGATGGGAATGGCTGCGATAGCTGCATTTTTAAATAACAGTGGTTATAAGAAAAAGCTTCGCCAGAATAACACAATCGAAGGTTTCTCTACATCATTCGTCAAAGGTGTGCTGGACAATCCGATATATTGTGGCAAACTTGCATTTGGCAGAAGAAAAAATGAGAAGATTCCGGGAACAAGGAATGAATATCATATCGTAAAACAAAAGGATTACTTGTTAAGTGATGGAATCCATGAGGCAATCATATCAGAAGAAATGTGGAATCAGGCACACAGAAAGCGTCAGGAGACAGGTGTTTTACAGGTAAAAACGCACAGCCTTGAACATGAGCATATTTTATCCGGAATTATAAAATGCCCTGTCTGCGGAAGCGGTATGTATGGTAATGTGAATCGTAAGAAGCATCCGAACGGAGCTTATTACAAGGATTATTTTTATTATGCCTGCAAGCATAGAAAATTGGTTGACGGACATCGCTGCACCTATAAAAGACAGTGGAATGAGGATAGGATTAATGCGGCAGTTGAGGAAATTATACGCAAATTTGTAAAGAATCCAAAGTTTGAGCAGGAAATCCGTAATCAGATAGGAAGCAGCATTGATACTTCGGAGCTTGACAGGGAATATGATGGATTAAAAGACAGACTGAGCCAGACAACCGGGGCGAAAAACAGGCTTGCTGACCAGATAGATCATTTATCCGTATCGGATAAGAATTATGATAAAAAATATAATGACATGCAGGAACGTCTGGACAAGCTGTATGATGAAATCACTGATATTGAGGATGCTATGGAAGAAGTCGAAACAAGAGTATATAATATCAGGCAGGACAAAATCTCAGAAGATAATGTTTACCAGTTCCTTTTATTCTTTGATAAGTTGTATGATAAATTTACAGATCTGGAAAAGAAGACATTTTTGAAGAGTTTCCTGTCTGATGTATTTATCTATGAGGAAGAGCAAAAGGACGGCAGAATATTAAAAGGTCTCCGGTTTAAATTTCCGATATATATGAATGGCAGAAATGTATTGGGGGTGGAATGGGACAACGAAAGTACAGATGAGACGGTTGTTAAATTATCCCTCAAAAAAGATACACCTAAGATTTAGGTTACAATGGAGCCTGATGAAGAGAGTAATTACACACCACAAGAAAATGCTACTTATTCAAAGATTAAGGAATATGTGAGGAACAAGTATGGTGTGAATGTGCATACTTCTTATATTGCACAGGTGAAGCGGATGTGTGGACTGGATATGGGCGAGAATTATAATAAGTCCAAGAAAGAGAATCCAGAGGTGAAACGGTGTCCACAGGAGAAGGTGGAGTATATTAAAGATGCGTTGAGGCATTTCAAGATAATATCATCATATGTGTAAAATTTTAAGACATGGAGGACATTATGCCAGATTTTATAGAATTGTTCAAAGAAATAGACATAAATAATATTATTTTTTTAATTGCATTGAGCATTGGAATAATAGTGATTTTTGCAAGTTGTGTGAGACCATTTTTTGCATCTTCAATAGAAATTTTATTTATGAGCAAAGAGGATGAGCTAAGGCGGGTAGGTTTAACATATGTTTTAATGTTTTTTGTTTTTGGAGAAATAAACTATTTATTTATGACTGATAGTTCGTTTATTGTCTTATGTAGTGGAGCATTAATTTTGATGCCTGTGATTTATTTTATTTTGTGGATTATCAATAAACTAGGAAAAGGACATTCTGCTTTCTCGTGGTATAAAGAAAGATTTGGAATTACGTTTATAGTAGTTTTCTTTCCGATAATTGCATATGCATGTTCAATTACAACAGGAGTAAAAACAATGGGATGTGCTGTTTTATGTGCATTAGCAGAGATAATAATTATGGCAATAATTTATTTAAATCCGATGCCTAAAAAATCTGTTGCTTCTATTAAAATAAATGATATAGAATGGCATGTGTTTAGGAGACTAGATGAAGACCATTTTTTATGTGGAGATAAAGATGATATTACTAAATGCACAAAAGTAAAAGTGTTAGAATATGACATGATAGTACAAAATAATATTTTTTTAAAAAGAAAAGATGATGTGAGCAAATAACATTAATATTATGTATTGTAAAGGAAGGTTGAAATACACCTTCTTTTTTTATACCCATTTTTAAGGAGGTGGTGCTAAAAAGTGTACATTTAGAAATTGAATAATAAGGGCATAAAATCAGTGCCAAAAAGTAGAGACTTTCCATTATGGGAGGTCTCATTTTTTATGTAAGCATTTTAAGACTAGGAAAGGAGCAAATAATCATGAAGAGATATGGTTATCACAGAACAAGTACAAGAGAGCAGCATTTAGACAGAGGTATCAAGGAGATTACAGCATACTGCGAGCAGAATGGTTTGGAGCTGGAAAAGATTTTCACAGACCAGCAGACAGGCAAGAATTTTAATCGTCCGAGGTATCAGGTATTGAAAGAGGATGTATTAAGAGCTGGTGACGAGCTAATTATTACTGAGGTCGATAGACTTGGTAGAAATAAGCAGGAGACATTAAAAGAGTTGCAGTATTACAGGGATAATGGTATTCGTGTAAAAATACTGGAGCTTCCTACTACACTTATGGATTTATCAAAGCTAGATAATTCTATGGCTAGGATGCTGATGGAAACTATTAATAATATGTTGATTGAGTTATATGCTGCTATGGCACAGGCAGAGAGTGAGAAGAAAGAAAAGCGTCAGCGTGAGGGTATTGCTGCTAAGAAGAAGCGTGGAGAGTGGGATGATTATGGTCGTCCTGCGATAATGTCACAAAAAGAATTTTCAGAGCATTATGAAAAAGTGTTGTCGGGAGAACTTCGACCATTTGAATTGATGAAGCAACTTGGTATGAGTAAGAGTACGTACTACAGATATGTTAATAAAATTTCCACGATGACAAGTTGAGATAAATAAAATATTAGCTGAAATTGGAATAACGGTTTTTCTTGATATTATTCCGATAAAAGAATATAATATAGAAAGGTAGGTGATATCATGGCAAAACAAAGATTAGAGCAAACGAAAACTGAAAAAAGGGCTATTCATTTTCTTGAATCTCCAATAGCAGATTGTGATTATCTAGATAGTAGTATTAATTCTATGGATAAGGAGCTTTCATGGGATGGCTATATTTATACATATAATGACAAAATATTTAGTAATAAATCATTGGAAGATAAAATACCAATTCAAGTAAAAGGACATCGTGATGATGACCACAAAGAAATAAATAAAAAAAGCATACAGTTTTCTGTTGAGCTAGATGTCCTTAAAAACTATTATAATGACAAGGGCGTGCTGTATTTCAGAATATTGTTATCAGATACTAAAAAGGAAATTTTTTATAGCATACTTTATCCATCAAAAATAAAATATTATTTGGACGAGGCAAAAAGGAAAAAGAATAAAAAATATATAAATATTACATTGATGAAACTAAAGCCTACCGCTTCAGAGATGCTTAGAATATGTAGACAATTTACATTTGAAAGCTCGAAACAAGGCTCTGGAAGAGGACAGATAGTTCCAAAATCTATTTATTTAAATAATATAAAAAAATATAAAAAATTACAAGCGACAGCAATTGATACTCGCACACCTTTTGAATTTTTGCAAAGATTATCTACGGGTGATGTCTGTTTTTATGCAAATGAAGAGAAATCAAACTTTTGGTTGCCTGTGATGTGGCATAAAGGTATACAGTGTTTTGTGGGGCAGTTGATAGAGCAAGATATAATCATTAATGGTACAATTTTTTATACACGATATGAGGTTATAACTGGAACAGATGAATCATTATGTATACGCATAAGTCCAAATCTTATTATAAATATGAGCAAAGGTACGTTTGATTTTAAGAAAATTAGCAGCATAGAAGAATTGTATAATGATGCAAGATTCTTAAAAGAAATGATAAATAATACCGAAATCATAATTGGAAGCAATATTCTTAAATATGATAATCTTAAATTGAATGATGACTTAAAGAAGGATTTGGATTTCATAATAGATTTTTACGATATTTGTAAAATGGGAAATATGCAAATAGTAGTTCCTTTAAATGAATTTGAAGAAATCGATATACAGAATGCAATTAGGGTGGTTGAAATTTTTAGAGGTAAAATTGAAATAAAGAATGATTACATCTATACATATAACCTTAAGATTGCAGAACGTATATATCCATTTATTGTATATCGGGATGAACACGATAAAGTACAATTTGTTAATAGAATTTATGAGAGCAAATATCAAGGGTACATTACGACAAATGATAATCATTACAAAGTTCCCATGTTTTGTGATATGAAAAGAGACGTGTTAGGACATTTATATAGGTATGATTATGCCGATTTATTGTATCAGGTAGATAATGCTGAATTTAATGTTTACACGTTAGAAATACTGAATTATGCAGTAATAGAATTAATAGGAGCATATGACATATCAAGAGAAGAAAAATTATTGGAAATTGCAGAATATATAATAAAAAGAATGTATTCTGTAGATGATACTATTATTTATGCACGTATGAATGAATGGCAAATTTTGAAACGTCAAGACAAACTCACAGATGTTCATAGAAATGTAATAAAGAATTTTTTGAAGGAGTATCAAGATAATAATCAAATTCTTTGTGGATTATATGCTTTGTTGGATGATAAAAAAACAGCGAAAAATTATTTGAATAAATTACAAAAGGAAGACAGGGATGTTTTTGTAACTTTTCCAATTTATAGATATGTTGCGGAGGATGAGTAATGGAGTATTTAACAACGGTAGAAATGTCAGAGAAATGGAATATTACCTCACGAAGAATAGGAGTACTTTGCGCTAAAGGCCGTGTAGAAGGAGCAATAAAGAAAGGTAAGACATGGTTAATACCAGCAGATGCAACGAAACCAGCAGACGCAAGAAGAAAGAACATAAAAGGAGCAAATGATGGCAAATAGAACCGACTACATAGCAATTATCAAATCTGATGAATACAAGAATAAATTAAAAAAAATGGCACAAGATATAAAAAATGCTTCAAAAGTTGCTCCAAATGAGGCAACAATTGAAAGTAGATTTGACGGTGAATTGTTTGCCTTTTTTAAAGATATGTTTGAACCATTGGGATTTATATATAATCCTATAAAAGAAAAATCAATTAATACAGCAAGACATATATCTAAAGGAAGGGCAGACACAGCAATTGCCAGCTTAGTAATTGAATTTAAACAACCCTCAACTTTATCTAACAAAATGAATAAGGCTAAGGCTATTAGTCAGATAAGTGACTATCTTTTAGGATTAAAATCTGAAGATAATGAGATTGTTGAAGGATATGTTACAAATGGAGTGGAAGGTTGTTTTGTTACGCTTGTTAATGGAGAAATACATGAAGAAGATTTCATAGAAATTAATGAGTTTGCATTAGATAGAATTATTCAAAATATTCTTTCATTAAAGTTACTTGCCTTTAACGCAAGTAATTTGGTAGATAGTTTTTGTAATCCTCCTGAAAATAATGGAGTCGCTTATGAATTAGTAAGATGTTTATATAATGTTTTGATTGAGGACATAAAGCCTAAAACAAAAATGCTGTTCATTGAATGGAAACAATTATTCAATTTGGCACATGACGACATATCAAAGCAACAAGCAATTATTGATAGAAAAAAATCATTGGAAGAATTGTTGGGTCATAAATTTTCAGATAGAGATGATGAGTATTTATCTTTATACGCACTTCAAACAGCTTATGCCATTATTGTTAAAGCAATAGCTTTTAAGGTCGTCAGTCAGGTTCGATTTAATAAATCATTAATATCTTTCAGCGAATCAATTAATCAGGATTCAGAAGCCTTGAGAATTCAGTTTTCAAGACTGGAAGATGGAGCAATTTTTAGAGATTATGGGATGACAAACCTTTTAGAAGGAGATTTTTTCTCCTGGTATTGTGCAGAAAATCAGTGGAATGAATCAATAGCTAAATGCATAAAAAATATATTTGAGATATTAAGCAGATATTCTGAGAAAGCTGTTTTAAATAATACACATAAGTCACAAGATTTCTTTAAAAGATTATATGAAGCAATGGTTCCGGCTGCTGTACGCCATTCGCTTGGTGAATATTATACTCGAAAATGGTTAGCAGAAAATGTTGTTGATGAGGCTATAGCATTAACAAGTGTCAAAGGATGGAAAGGGTTGGACCCATGTTGTGGAAGCGGAACATTTCTTAATGTTATGATAGATAGGATTTTGTCAGAAGTAAAAGATTTGTCAAGAAAAGAGCAATTGAAAGAAGTTTTATCTAGAGTTAAGGGAATAGATTTAAATCCAATTACTGTTTTAACTGCAAGGGTAAATTATTTTTTGAACATATCACATTTATTAGAAGATAATACACCAATTGATATACCTGTATATTTAGGGGATTCGTCATATGTTCCAGAGACAATTAAGTATGATGGGATAGAATGTTTGGATTATGTCATTACAACAACAAAAAAACCTATAGAAATTACTGTGCCTAAGAGCATAGTTGATGATACATCAAAATTGGCTCAGGAAATGATTGTTGTTGAAAGACAAGTAAAAAATCTGAATGTTGATAGAGTAATTGATACGTTTAGAAAGTTAATAAAAAAATCCGATTTAACAGAGAAAACAGAAGCAAAATTAAATGAGTTGGCTGAAAATTTGATTGGTCTTGAGAGAAAAAATTGGAATGGAATTTGGGCTAGAATATTAGCTAATTATTTATCTACAGCTAATCTAGGAAAATTTGATATTATTGTTGGAAATCCTCCATGGGTAGATTGGAAGAGTTTGCCATCTGGATATAGGGATAGGATAAAGGGATTGTGTATTTCAAGACATCTGTTTTCTGGAGATAGATTGACTGGTGGAATTAATTTGAATATTTGTGCTTTAATTGCTAATGTTTCAGCACAAAACTGGCTAAAGAAGGATGGTATATTGGGCTTTTTGATGCCAGAACCATTAGTGTTTCAGCCATCATATGAAGGTTTTAGAGATTTTTATTTAGATGATGGAAGTAGATTGTATTTTTGTAAATTTTCTAATTGGACTAAAGCTGGTCATCCATTTAAGCCTGTAACGCAAAAATTTTTATCGTTTTATCTTTCATCTAAAGAAGTAAATTATGTAGATGGAGTTCCTACAGATTGGTATATAAAGAAACGAGGAAAAATTATTGATGGCTTAGAGGAACTAAATATAAATGAGTATTATGACAAGGTTCATAAATATTTAGCAACATGTAATGAAAATAAGAATTTTTTTACTTCTATTGAGAAAAAAGAGGATGCAAGAGCTTTTCTAAAATTAGCGGGAAGTGCTACGTATATTGGCAGAGAAGGAATAGAATTTTATCCACAAGAGTTAATGGTGTTCGAATTATCTTCTTTGCCAGGAACTAGTGAGTGTACTTGTTTACGTAATATGCAAAATTCAAAGTCAAAATATAAAATGCCAGTAACAGATATTCTGTTAGAAACTAAGTATCTTCATCCTATGATAAAGGGAAAAGATGTAACGCCATTTCATGTAGAGTGGAATAATTATATTGTACCATTCCCATATGAAGTTGAAAATCCGAGAGTGCCAATAGAAATGGGGAGATTATCAACACTCGCTCCAAAATTGGCAGAGTATTATAACAAGAATAAAAAAATGATATTAGCTCAAACAGAATACAATGAAAAAATCATTGGAAATAGAGATGCTGATTTTTATGCATTAGCAAGAGTTGGTGAATACAGTTATGCAACAAATTATGTGGTTTTTAGAGATAATACAAAATGGGCGGCTGCAGTCATTTCAGAAGTAAATACCAAATGGGGAGGTGTTAAGAGACCGCTTTTTCAGAATCATGCAGTATCAATTTGTGAAGATGAAGACGGCAATTTTATTACGTTAGATGAGGCTCATTACATATGTGGAATATTGAATTCAAATTATGTATATGAATATATGATGAATTCATCTGATTCAAGGTCATTTCCTATTAGACCGAGGGTTAAAATTCCTAAATATGATAAAACGAATAAGAGACATAAGGAGATTTCTGATTTGAGTAAGTTGGCACATGAAAGATATCAAAATCAAATGGAAATTTCTAAAATCAAGTCACAAATAGACTTGCTGTACATGCAGATTTTGTAATTGTTACTATATGTTTTCATAAGAGTCCGAATGGTGAAAGTTATGCTGTTCGGGCTTTTATTTATGTTATTGAAAAATGTAACATCATGTTACAGCCGCCAGTATAGGCAAAAAAGTATATATATTGTTGGAACTAAGCACGTATTAAACCTTAAAAGCAATTCTTAGTTCGGAACCCACCCCTCTATATATGTGATATCTAAGACATCAGGAGAAATCTTGGTGTCTTTTTTATTTGACCTGAGCATGTCATAAAACTGCTCTATTTTTACAGAGTAAACGTAATATTGAACAAAAAAGAAATGCACAGTTCTTAGCTTATCGTGAACTGTGCATTTTTGTAAATAAATACTTTTAATTAGCCGATTACGGCATCCTCTGCTGTAAAATGTTC
>ERZ773186.3355-NODE-3355-length-10744-cov-3.017682_pt1 | contig 10744 bp, 7 predicted proteins | sample MGYA00581000_ERZ773186 | MGnify/ENA primary metagenome ERZ773186 (study PRJEB29015, sample SAMEA2737752) | human gut metagenome | biome: human gut; feature: human-associated habitat; material: faeces | place: China | collected 2012 ... | reverse complement strand
GGAACTTTTCTCTTATTATAGCACCAATCTTGTGAAATCACAATTTATTCTTGTATCCTGCCGCTGATACCGTCTGGATTGGTTTTCCTTTCTTTTTTGTTCCCTTTAATTAGCCATGAACTGCTTAATCCCCTGGGATTTCGCACCCGGATTATCGTTTCCGTAACCTTCCAGCAGGTTGATAACACCCCATACTGCAAGACCAGCTCCGATCGCTACTACAAGAGTCTGTAAAATATTAATTGCCTGATTAAAAAACGCCATAGTCGTTGTCTCCTTTCAAATCATTGCTTTTTATCAGTTTCTATCTATGTTTTAAGAAGTCTCTTCCGGCTCTGCCCTTATGGGCGGCCTTTCATGATCTCTCAAATCCATCACCTCCCTATAAGGGCAAAGAAAAAGAGCTATGTGTCCAAATCTTTCACATGCCCTGCTTCCTTGTTTTCTGTATTTAATTCTTCTGCCAGACTTTCCTCTGAAAAGGCATACAGGTCAAACTCCTGTGTCCTTGTCAGCTTCACTTCCATCCGATGCCGCATATACGCTTCCACATCAAATTCATTTTTCTTATCATAGTCCGACAATTCCTTATATCGTTTATGCTTGGTAATATCAAACTTGTCACTAAAAAACGGTCTGACACCTCGAAGCTGCAGGATACATTTACTGCCATCCATGACCGCAAGCTCGTCCCGGCTCATCAATTCCTTTCCTGTTTTCTGATAATTCATCCCATAAGAACGGCTCTGTCCACGGGTATCAGAAGTGTTGTATAAGTCAATCGTTTCCTTTCCCAGTGTCTCGGAAATCTCCTTTAATGTGGAACTTTCCTTTCCGCCAAGGAACAACATCGTATCGCAGTTACCTAAAATAGTTTCAGCAGCATCTTTATAGATGGTCTTGAGCTGTGACTGCGACTGGAGGATAATGGATGCTGAAATCTCACGGCTACGAATAGTTGCGATCAGCTTATCAAATTTCGGAATCTGTCCGATATTTGCAAATTCATCAGCTAATATTCTGACATGATAAGGTAATCGTCCATGGTGTACATCGTCTGCTCTGTCACATAACAGGTTAAATAACTGGCTGTACATCATTGCCACAACAAAGTTAAACGTATCATCGGTATCTGAAATAATGATAAACAATGCTGTCCTCTGATCTCCTACCATATCCAGTTCCATTTCATCATAGCTCATGATCTCACGAAGCTCCGCAATATCAAATGGAGCAAGTCTGGCTCCACAGCTGATCAAAATCGACTTCGCTGTTTTGCCGGCGGCTAATTTATATTTCTTATACTGACGCACTGCAAAATGCTCCGGTTCTTCCTTTTCCAGTTCCTCAAACAGCATATCTACTGCATTTTTAAATGTCTCATCATCTTCCCTTGTTTCCGATGCATTGATAAATTCAAGCAGCGTCGCAAAGTTCTGTTCCTCCTCCGGTGCTTCATACCAGATATAGCCAATCAATGCACAGTACAGAAGCCTTTCTGCCTTCGTCCAGAAATCCTCACTGGACTTCTCCCCTTCCCCTTTGGTGTTTACCATGATAGTATTCACCAGTTTCAGAATATCTTTTTCTGAATGAATATAGTGGAATGGGTTGTAGTGCATACTCTTGGAAAAATTGATCGTATTCAATACTTTCACTTTATATCCATGCCGTACCAGCATCTTTCCGCACTCAATAATGATCGTTCCCTTGGGGTCTGTGACCACATAGCTGATATATTTTCCCATCTGCATCAGATTCGGTTTTACATAAAACCGGGTCTTTCCGGAGCCAGATCCGCCAATTACAATCACGTTCTTGTTCCTTGCAAATTTCGGATTATTGGGTCTGCCGTTCATAGTCAGCCGTTCGGTCATGGTAAGAAGAATATTGTTCTCAAATATTGGGTCAATAAAGGGTGCAATGTCTTTTGCTGTCCCCCATCTAGCCGAACCATACTCCACTCCCTGCCGGAACTTTTTGGCATTTTTCCCTTTTAGATAAACCATGAGCTTCACTCCCACGGCTCCGGTCAACCCAACCAGCAATTCATTTTTATGCATACTTGGAAGAATCCTGCTAAATGCCAGCTGGAAATTCAAGATCAGCACCATCAGTCTTTCTATCATGGAATTACCTGCACAGTATTGATACAACCATGCCAGCTTATTTCCCACATAAAAAATCATGATATACGGAAGATTCAGCAGAATGATCCGAAGCAGCTTATGTACATCCACCGGCGGTAATCTCTCCAAGTATCCTTTTCCTACACCAAGCAACTTCTGTAATCTGCTCATAATGACGGCTCTTTCTCCTTTCCTTTTGTTTTCTCCAGTTCTCTGTGCTTTTTAAGCGACTTGGAAATCGCCTGCTGAAGCTTTTTCCTTACAGATGGCTTTTTATCCTTGTTCAGCGATTGTCCTGTATATTCTTTAAAAGCCGCAGTCATTACATCTGCATCTCTGGCTTTAAAGAACACATAATATCTTGGCGGATCAGCGTTCACATCTTTTTTCAGGCTGAAATCAATGCTGTACTTTTTTGCTACACGCTCAAACGATTTGATGTTTCCATCCGTGATCTCAATATTGGAAAGTTGTACATTCTGCTTCATCAGCTTATCCATACTCTGCTTTCCCTTATAGGTTTTATCCTCTTTATCCTGTTTAGGTTGTTTCTGCCCCTGCAGCTTTTGTTTCTCCTGTTCCATCTTAGTAAGAGCTTTTTTCATTGCTGCCTTTAACAGATTCGCAGTAACCTTCCCACATCGGATACAAAGCGATACGGTTTTTTCATTTACTTCATCCTGCACTTATCTCACTCCTCCTTTCCTTATTCTTCACTGTCACCATACATATCGTGCTGTACCAGTGCGGAATAATAATTGCTGATCGTAAGTGGTGCGTTATATAAAACTGTCAGTAAATACTGCCGGATATTGATTACCTTACTGGTGTTCTCCTTCAAGCATTTCAGGACAAACCGGATGTGTTCAGAATTTAGTTTCAAAAACTGACTTTTAACCACATCCTTTGGCTTTCTGTCCCCACCTATCCGTATCATTTCCTGTTCGGAACAGACAGTATCCACAATCAGTTCCACAATCTCGTTCAGCATATCCCGGTTATACACATCAACCAGATATTCATACCCAATGTTAGTCAAGATCATCTGGTGGTATACCTCTCTTTCCATTCGTTTCCTGTGCATTTCTTCACTCTCTTCAGAATAGAAAGAAAGATACTCAGTATCACTCCTATCAGTGTCACTTATTTCAGTCTTATTATCCTCAGTATCATTACCCGGCATTTCTGACATATCTGTACCTGTCATTTTGGCATTTCCAGAAATGTCATTTTGACGTGTCTGGATATTCCTTTTATACATATCCTGTTGCGTACATTTGCGTACATAAATCCTATCCGGTCTTCCTAACCCCTGCCGTATCCTCGTAATCAATCCAATTCCTTTCCGACTGTCAAGCTCTGCTAACAGATTCCCTACCTTTTTCAAGCCACATCCCATCATGCCGGAGATCTGCTCCTGGGAAAAATAAATATATACCTTTCCCTCTTCATCCAGCCACCGGTTCTTTATAGATAGCTGCATACGGTCAAGCAAAAGTCCATAAAGCAATTTCGCTTCACAGGAAAGGCTCTTAAACTGCGTATTGGTAAAAAGGACTTTAGGCACACGGTAAAAAGAATAGGACTCCGCTTCTTCACCGTAATGATACGGAAATTCATATGTATTATCCTGTGTTCCGATGCTCCTTCACTTCTTTCATAGCCTTCACAATGCAGTAACCCAGACAGGGAGTATGTTTTCCATAAGGACAGCCTTCACATGGCTCCCAGTGAGTTACCTTCCTGCGAAGTGGCGGAGAAGAAATACGATAAAAACATTCTTTCCTTTTGCATTTCTTTCTCCCGGCACTAAAGAAGTAACAATACGCACAGTCCGAAGGCTTATCACTTGCATACCCTACTTCTGTCATCTTCCTGCTCCTTTCCTTCTCTCAGTTTGTTATACTGTTCATCGGATTCCTTTCCAACTCTTATGCAACAGTATAAAACAAACCCATATACCAGGAATACGATAATCCCTGCAACGATTAATACGGTTTTCATCCCATTTCTTCTCCCTTCACTTTTTTATCAGTATTAGCAAAAAGGGCATCTATGAAACACTTGTCCATAAATGCCCTCTTCCTCTTTAAGAAATCTTAGGATCTCTTATTTTTTCTTCTTTTTGCGGAGAATCACAGTACCTCCGACTCCTGCCATTCCAACTCCTGCAAGCAGGATCCAGAAAAGGATTGGTGTGTTATCTCCTGTCTTCGGTGAAGTAGATGTCTTTGTTGTCTCAGTATCTTTTGTTTCTGGTGTTGATGTTGTTTCTGGTGTTTCCGCCGGAGTCTCTGTTGGTGTTTCCGTCGGCTTCACTTCGTCCTTCATCACTACTTTCTGAATCTCTCCTGTATCTTTTACTGTAAACTTCACATCTTCTGCTACCAGGTATCCATCCGGTGCAGTCTCTTCCCGAAGTGTATATTCTCCAATCGGAAGCATTTCAATATAGTGTGGTTTTTCCTCAGATGTCCAGCTCTCTACTGTCTTTCCATCTTTATCAAGGATTGTCAGTTTTGCTCCTGGCAGTTCCTTACCAGAAATATCAGTCTTGGAAATCTGCACTTTTGTCACATCATCCTTCATTTCTACCTTCTGTACCTCACCGGTATCTTCAACCGTAAAGGTAATGCTCTCTGCTGTAACATAGCCATCCGCTGGAAGTGTCTCTGTCATGGTATACTTCTTACCAACTGTCAGTTCTTTAATGATATGTGGCTCTTTTCCGGAAGTCCATTCATCCACGGTATTTCCACTTTCATCGGTCACTTTCAGTTTTGCTCCCTCAATCTCTTTTCCATCCGTCAGAGATGTCTTGGTAAATTCTACGGTTGTTTCCTCATCTTCAAAAGTAAACTCATAGGAAAGAGTCTCTTTTTCAGCCCCACCATACTCAAAAGTAAACTCCTGTACCTGATCTGTGGTCGCAAATCCCTGTGCTGGTGAAGTTTCCTTCACATAGTAGGTATGACCAAGAGGAAGATCCGCAGTAAAAGTCAGTTTTCCATCTTTATCTGTAGCCTGTTCCTCAATCACCGTATCCGCTTTCAGGATTACATCACCTTTTGCATTGACAATATCATCCTTATTGCACAGAGCAAATACGGCTCCTTCCAGTACACGGTCAGAATCTTTCGCTTTTTTCAGCACTTTCACTTCTGCCTTCTGACGTTTGTTCTGCCAGTCCGCAGAGTAAGTAACTTCCGCAGTATTCTGATCACGGTAAGTCAGGTCAACCTCACGGGTTTCTCCATCAAGAACATAACCGTTTGCTGTCTCCTTCTCTTTGACATAGTATTTGCCAAGAGGAAGATCAGTCAGTTTTGCCACACCAGTCTCATCCGTTGTAATGGTTGCTACCAGTGCATCCTTTTTATAATAATCCTCACTCTCACCATCAGCCGCTTTAATATCCTCTAAGGCATAAACTTCAAAAGTAACCTCTTTCAAGGAACCAGAGAAATATTCAAACAGGTGCTTAATCCAGCCACCAACGGAATCCAGTACAGATACTTTGTCCAGGAACTCACCTTTTTTATTGATGATCAGTGTTCCAGTCGGTACGTCATCTTTCATTTCCACCTTCTGAATTTCTGCAGTATCCTCCACAGTAAATGTGATTTCTTCTGCCATCAGATAACCATAAGGAGCCATTTCTTCACGAAGTGTATAAGTCTCCCCTGCAGTCAGTCGTTCAATCAGATGTTCTTCCCCTTTTACAGATTTCCATGTATCTACCACATTTCCATCTTTATCAAGCACTGTAAGAGTGGCACCAGAAAGTTCTACTCCTGTAGTAATATCTGACTTCTTGAATGTTACTTTTGTTGGCTGGTTCTTAAATATAGATTCCAGTTTTACCACTTTCACATCCTGTCCCTGATATTTCGCAGTTACTTCCAATGTCTCAAATGAAGATACATAACCGGCAGGAGCCGCAAGCTCTTTGATATAGTAGCTTCCGAATGGAAGATCCAGTTCAAATACTGCCTTTCCATCTTCATTGCTGACTGCTTTTCCAAGCAGAGTGTCTGCTTTCACAGCTACTTCTCCATGAGCAAGAATATCTTCCTTTGCATAAAGTCCAAATTCTGCACCTGCTACAACCGTCTCATTCTCAGCATCCTGTTTTACCACGGATACCTCTACTTTCTGACGGTCATTCTCAAAAGCTGCTGTCTGCTCGATCACTGGTGTTTTCTGGTCTTTGTAAGAGAAAGTAACAGTCTGTGCCTCTTCGTTTAACACAAAGCCCTCTGGTGCTGTCTTTTCGACAACCTTATACGTTCCAAGCGGAAGGTCAGCAATCTGAGCCTTTCCGTCTTTATCGGTCGTAACCGTTCCCACTAATGCTCCAGAAGCATATTCCAGAATACGGCTGCCCTGGTCATCTTTCTGGAAATCTGCTGTGTAAATGTCCTCAGCTGCATATACTTCAAAAACTGCACCTTCCAGATTTTCTTTCTGGTAAGTGAAATCATCCTTAAATCCATTCAGAACTTCACCCTGCTTTACAATGTTCAGTTCCCCTTTGACCGGATGGTTTTCATAAGCGATCTCAATAATGACATCGCCAGAAGTTCCGTCCATCTGATATGCAGTGTTGGAATCTACATTCACCTCATAGTAATTCTCATTCAGAGTATATCCATAAGGTGCGTTTACTTCCTCAATGCGGTAATGCCCGATTTTAAGATTCTGCGGAAGGATCAAATATCCCTGCTCATCTGTAAAATAAGATTTGTGCTTAACCGTTGTCGGATAGGTTGTAACCTGCTCCACATACTTCTTATGATCCAGGTCATAAATCTTAAACTCTGTATTTTTCTGTAATACTGGTTTCTTAGTTTCATCATCCTGTTTGATGATTTTCAGCTTTGCTTCAAACTCATCATCCAGAAGTACTCTCCACGTCTGTGGCTGGTTCGGATTATTCTCTGTGATACGCACTGTAAAATCATCTACCGGAGTATAATTGTGAGGAGTTGTAGTTTCACGCACAATATAAGTTCCATATGGAAGTGCGATACTGCAAGCATAACCCTTTTCGTCTGTGAACATTTCTGTTGCACCATTTTCCCCGATCACAACTGGTGTTGCAGAAGCAAACTCATAGTTTCCGTCTGCTTTCTTTGTCAGGGAAGATTCCAGATATGCCGTAAATCCGGCACCTTTCAGCAGATCAGCGTCTGTTTTTCCATTATTGGCTGCTTTGATGATCTGGAACGGCTGTTTCATTACCTGCTCCAGTGAAGTGCAGTCACGTTTAACCTCTGCTACCAGATCGCCTTCATAATTGCAGACCAGATCATGTTCTGTTTCGTCTGCCAGATAACCCACTGACGGACTAATCTCTTTCACATAGTAATCTCCAAGATACAAGCCATCTACAGAAGCCTGTCCATTCTTATCTGTTGTAAGAGTAGCAACCTGCTCCCCGGCTTTATAGATCACACCGGTAATACCGTCCGGATGAACAATATCATTACGAGCGTACAGTCCATAAACTGCTTTTTCCAGTGTCGCATCTCCCTGTGCAACCGCCTGTTTTGTTTCCGCATCTCTCTTTTCCAGAGAAATCTTTGCTTTGACTCTCTCATTTACAAATGTATGAGTGAATGAAACTTTCGGCTCACTGTCACTGGTATATGAGAACTTAAATGTATAAACATCTTTAGAATTTCTCAAATATCCCTGTGGTGCCTGTTCCTCTTTGACTACATAAGAAAATCCAATCGGAAGATCTGCGTTAAATGCCGCTTTTCCATCTGCTCCTGTCGTTAATTTTTCAATCAATGTGCCTTTCTTCACTACTACATTTCCGTCTGCGTTGGCAATATCACTGCCAGCATACAGGGCAAACACACCTCCAGATAACGGATTTTCGGTATCCTTGTCTTTCTTTACAACACTCACATCTGCCTTCTGTCTGTCATTTGTGAATATCACATCAGAAAAGACTACTTCCACATTCTGTCCAGCATAGGAAAGTGTAACTGTCTTTTCCTCTCCAGCATTATAAAAGTTCTCCGGTGCCTGCATTTCTTTGACAACATAAGTTCCAAGATGCAGATTTTTCAGGATACAAGCACCGTTTTCGTCTGTCGAAAGGTTTTCTTTCACAAGATCGCCTTTGCTGTAAATCTTCGCACCATAGGCAGAGATAATATCTTCTCCTGCATATACATTATAAACAGCACCTTTCTGACGTCTGTTTTCATACTGGAATACTGTACCATTCTCGCTGACATCTGCCCCTGCAAGAACCTGTCCTTCTTTATATACAGTCAGTTCGCCAAGCTGCTCTTTATCCGGTACCGTTGTTGTCGTGGTCTTACTTGCTACCAGCTTCACATTGTAAGCGGTTGTATTTACCACATAACCTTTCGGTGCTGTGATTTCTTTCAGATATACCGTATCCTGTGTTTTTACAATCGTTGCAGAAGATTTGCCATTGCTGTCTGTTTCCGGCATTGTAGTAATCAGATTTTTGCAATCTGCATCACTGTAAATACCAAATACGGCTCCTGCAAGGTTTACATCTGCTGCTGAATCTTTCTTCATAACTTCTACAGTTGCAAGTTCAATCCAGGATACTTTAAAATCCACGTATTTTTCATCATCCACGCCTTCACCAAACACCAATGCCAGATCCTGATTTCCAGATCCTGTAGAAATCTTATAAGCTGAATAATCTTTAGTAATGCTTCCTTTCATTGTTGTAGACCAACTCTCTGCCACATCACTTACCTGTGTCAGTGGTGCTGATAGATAAAACTTCGTACCACCGCAGATTTCAACATTTGCTCCAGCTTTGCTTGTTTTTCCTGTTGACAGGTTATGAAGTTTTACACCTGCAGGGAGTTTCATAGTAATTGTCTGTAATGCATCTGCCTTAAATGTTATATCCTTTGTTCTCTGACTGTTACCCTCTACATAGGCTTTTACGTTTGCATCTGAAAAAGACATTGCCACTGATGGAATATCCGGTTGAGAAACGCAATAATTATAAAGTTTCTTTGCAAGATTCTGTGCAGTGCTGTTTGCACCTGAAAAAGCGTCTCCACTACCATTTGCATAAGATGCTGCAAGGTGTACCAGAATAAATTTGGCTCCGGCACTTAAATTGCCGTATCCATTCTCTTCTGTGAAAAATCCATCATCTCCAGAAGCTTTTGTGCCATAATAACATACCTTAGCAAGTGCTTTTCCATCTCCCACCTTATTAATTGTATAAGTTCCACTTCCTGGTCCTGGCTTTGATGGCTGTACACAGTATGCTGTGGCAGATACATTACCAAATTTCACAGTATACTGATAAGTAAGGTAACTACCATATCCATAATCTGCGTAACGATACATGGTTCCCCTTGTAACAGAAACCTGCTGTGAACTTCTTGCATTTCCTGCAGAAGCCATAAAGGTTACGGTTTCTCCTGCATCCATTGCATACAGATCAATTCCATTTGTCTCTGCCTGTTCTAGCACTTCAGACACCGTAAGTTCAGTTTTCGTATCAACTGTGTTTTCCCGGTGCGACTCTGAATCGTCATCACTCTGCTCTGTATCTCCAGTGCCACTATCATCGTCCACTGTAATTTCAGAAGAACTCTCTGATTGCATTTCTGTTTCAGGTTCTTTTACAGTGATATTTCTGCTGATTCTGTAAGATGGATGACCACTTACCGGCTCTACCGCATATACTGCCTTGTAGGTGTCCGGTGTATGTGTATCGAAATCAGCTCCGGATTCATTTTTTGCTTCATGGAACATGATTTTTATTTTACTCTCATCCACTCCGTCAATACCGGACAGATCTACTTCCACTTCAAATTCCTGTCCATAGGCAAGTTCAATGTCATTTGCTGCTACAATTTCATCTGGATCAAGCGAATCCTGTACCTCTTTTAATTCCGGATACTGCTGCTCAAACGGTATTTCTTCCGGTTCTAATTCCGATGCAGAAACAGCTACTGGCTGAACGATTACAGACGCTAACGTGGCAACTGCCATGACTCCTGATAAGAATCTTTTGAACTTCATTTTCATTTTGACTTAATCCTCTCTTTCTTCACTTATCATCGTTTTTCTTTTCAGCAGGTCTATACCTGCACTATTCAATCATTGGAACCACCTCCCGATGTTTTTGTTACTGATACCTGTACATTTCTGAAAAGATAACAGCACATGCATATAGCGGCACCTGCACTAAGCGAAGCACCGCCACATGGTATCTGCTGTCATCTCCATAAAAAATGGAAATAACAGTTTTAATAAGGATCAAGCATTTAAGCCGCAAGAGGCCGTTCCTTGTAAAAGTGCCTTTCAGCCGTTTCTCTTTCACGTTCTCTCCGAATCCTGGCCGCTGGTTATTATGCGTAGCTGAGTTTCCGGGTATCCCCTCTTGCTATCTATATGAAATTGTCAAGGTACAAGTCCGGGCTTTTTCTTTTGAAGAATTAACCCTTCACCTATAAAGCTCGGCAGAAGGTGTTTACCAACCCCCTTTTGCAAACTTTTTTATTTTTTTCTCAATTTCTTTTTCTCAGTACTTTCTGCGAGTTCTTCCAAGCTGGCTCTCAGCTTGGCAACTGCCTTATTTCTCATGTTGT
>ERZ773186.3352-NODE-3352-length-10749-cov-8.094258_pt1 | contig 10749 bp, 7 predicted proteins | sample MGYA00581000_ERZ773186 | MGnify/ENA primary metagenome ERZ773186 (study PRJEB29015, sample SAMEA2737752) | human gut metagenome | biome: human gut; feature: human-associated habitat; material: faeces | place: China | collected 2012 ... | reverse complement strand
TGGGTGCGCATACCGCCGTCAAGCAGGATCACCGCCAGCGCCAGGTTACTGACCATATAGGCGAAAGGGTAGTTATCGAAGGGGATGCCGCCGATGCCGTCAACGCCCGCCAGCATGCCGATGGCTAAGAAGATAACCAGAATAGGGATACCGAGACGGGAAGAAAATGAGCTTAAGAGAATACTGCAGGTTACTAAGACCGAACCCAAAATAAAGAGACTAATGACTGCCGTGGCGTCCAATGTTCACGCACTCCCCGATAACGTACAAGCTAGTTACAAAACGTTACCATAATTGCGGCGTGAACAGTGGATTAATAAAGGGTGATTATTGTTTTTTATTCAGCTAATACCGGATGTCCGGTGAGGGTGAGTCGGGATTGCCCGGCGGCGTGGCAAAGTTGCGCCTGCGCGCCGAGGGCCAGCGTCACCGTCCGTTGCTCATGGCCAAAGTCGAGGCCGCTGATGACCGGAATCGACAGGCGTGAGCGCAGATAGTCGTACATCGATTCAAGCGAGTACCCGGCATCGTAATCGTTCGGGTTAGCACCGGTAAAGCTGCCCAGCACAATCGCGCGCTGGCGTGGCAGGATCCCAGCGTACAGCAGCTGTAACAGCATACGTTCAACGCGGAACGGGTGTTCATTAATATCCTCAAGCACCAGAATGCCGTCGCGAATTTCCGGCATCCACGGCGTGCCGATAAGCGAGGTCAGCATCGCCAGATTTCCCCCCCACAGGGTGCCTTCCACCCGGCAGTTCGGCCCTTCGCCCGGCCATTCGAGGGTGAATTCCGGCTGGCGTAGCGCCTGCCAGAAATGGTGCTCGGTAAACGGGTCGAGGGTCTCCGCGCCGAAGTTGCCGGCGAGCATTGGCCCGCTGAAGGTGATGACGTTGCCCATGGCCAGCAGGCCCGACTGGATAGCGGTGAAATCGCTGTGGCCGCAAATCAGCAGCGGGTCGCGCTGCTGGCGGGCAACCAGTCCCTGCCAGTCGATATGCGGCAGCAGGCGACTGGCGCCGTAGCCGCCGCGCACGGCGAGGACGATCCGGTTGCGGCCGGGCAACTGGGCCAGCTGGTTAATATCGGCCAGCCGTTCATGTTCAGTCCCGGCGAAACGCTGCTGCCGGCGGGGAATGACCTGCTGGTGGGCCACCTCGTGTCCGGCCTGCTGCAGACGCTCGACGCCGCGGGCTGCCGCCTGCTGGTTGATGCAATACCCGGATGGCGCGACCAGATAAAACTGAGACATGATAATTCCTTGCTATGAATGAAAGGGTTATGATGCCGCCTGGAATGGCGATTGTCATCTCCAGGTGGCTAACTTCAGTCCGCACCCGTCATCCTTCAGGTTGTCGGCAGGCGGGAGACGTACCGCGGCCGTCGTTCTGTAGCATGATGGCGTTTGGGTAGATAAGGATAGATGTGTGAAATTGAGATGGTTGCTTATTTTAGTCGTTTTTCTGGCCGGTTGTAGTTCGAAACATGATTACACTAACCCGCCGTGGAACCCCGAGGTCCCGGTGAAGCGGGCGATGCAGTGGATGCCGATCAGTGAAAAAGCCGGCGCCGCCTGGGGCGTGGATCCGCAGCTGATCACGGCGATCATCGCCATCGAGTCGGGCGGTAATCCTGCGGTGGTGAGTAAATCCGGCGCCGTCGGGCTGATGCAGCTCAAGCCGTCGACCTCCGGACGCGATGTCTATCGGCGGATGGGGTGGCGCGGCGAGCCGTCGGTCAGTGAGCTGAAAAACCCGGAACGTAATATCTCGATGGGGGCCGCCTATCTGAGCATTCTGGAGAACGGTCCGCTGGCGGGGATCAAAGACCCGCAGGTGATGCGCTATGCGGTGGTGGTCTCCTATGCCAACGGCGCTGGCGCGCTGCTGCGTACCTTCTCCTCGAACCGCCAGGACGCCATCGAGGAGATTAACGATCTCGACGCCGATGAGTTCTTCGAGCATGTGGTGAAAAAACACCCGGCACCGCAGGCGCCGCGCTATATCTGGAAACTACAGAAAGCGCTGGACGCCATGTAATCCCTCGTTTGGCCTCCGGTAGTCTCCCGGAGGCCACGTCCTCAGAAATCGTAGCCCACGGTGGCTATAACGCTGCGCTCTGCTCCCCAGTAACAGTTGCCGGTGCCATAGCAGCCGGAAATATACTCGCGGTCGCCGATATTGTTGGCGTTAACCTGCACATAAGCGCCTTTCAGCGTTGGCGACCAGACGCCGAGGTCGGCCCGCATCATGGCGTCCATCAGCGTGACCGACGGCAGCCGCGCGGTGTTGGCATCATCCGCCCACTGTTTACCGATGTAGCGGACGCCGGCGCCAACGGAGATCCCCGCCGGGAACTGATAGCGCGCCCAGAAGGAGGCCATCTGATCCGGGGTCAGCTGCGGCGTGTTATTGTCGGTCCCGTCTTTGGTGTCCTGGAAACGCAGACGATTCCAGGTATACGAGGCGATAGTACTCAGCTGCGGGGTGATCTGGTGGTGCGCTTCCAGCTCAACGCCCTGGGAATGGACCTTACCCGCCGGAATATAGGTGGCGGTGGCGATGTTCGGGTCGCGAGTGGCGACATCCTTTTGCGTCAGGTCGTAAATCGCGATGCTATAGAGATCGCTGCTGCCCGGCGGCTGGAACTTCAGGCCGGCTTCAACCTGTTCGGCGGTGGTCGGTTTCAACGGTTTGCCGTCCGCGCCCGGCAGCATCGCCGGGGTGATCGCCTGGCTGTAGCTCAGGTAGGGCGACAGACCGTTGTCCAGGGCGTACAACAGCGAGGCGCGGCCGCTGATATGGTCGTCTGAACGGCGGTTTGAGGTCCCCTGGGTATCGCTGACCTGCTGGGAAACGATGCGGTCGTAGCGGGCGGAAACATCCACATGCCAGCGGTTCCAGACCATCTCATCCTGCAGATACAGCCCGGTCTGGTAATAGCGGCGATTATTGTCGTCGCTGTAGGTAACGGTATGTCCGGTCTGCGCGGTATAGCCGCTAAACGGGTTAAGGGGCGCCGCGCCGCCGGCGCCGGTCCACAGGTCGTTACGGAAGCGATGATATTCGGCGCCGAGGATCAGGGTGTGCGCCAGGTCGCCTGTATTGAAATCGGCGCGCAGGCGGTTATCGGTTGACCAGCCGTCCAGCGAACCGCGCGAACCGCTGTAGCCGCGGGCCAGCATGTCGCTGTCATCTATCCAGCCGACCTGGTAGACCTGATCGAGGGAGACGTTGGTATGGGTGTAGCTCCCGGCGGAATAGACCGACCAGACGTCGGTGAACTGGTGGTCAAACTCATAGCTGTAGATCTGCTGGCGGCGCTGATAGCCATCTCCCGGATCGCCTTCGTTGGTGCTGGGGGAGAGCTTACGGCCATTGTGCGCGTAGCGGGTGCCGTCCAGCGGCAAAGAGCCGTGGTAGCCGCCGGAAGGATCTTTTTGCAGATAGGCGCGCAGCAGCAGCGAGGTGTCGCTGTCCGGCTGCCACAGCAGGGAAGGCGAAATCGCGTAGCGCTCTTCGCGGGTATGGTCATACTGCGTGTCGCTGCTGCGGGTCATCCCGATCAGCCGCCATGCCCACTGCTCATTGATGGCGTCGGTGTAATCGAAGGCCGCGCCTTTGGTATTTTGCGTGCCGCCGGTCAGGCGGATGTGGCCCTGCTGGCTGAACTGCGGACGTTTGGAAGTCAGGTTGACCACGCCGCCCGGCACGCTCTGCCCGTAGAGCGCGGAGGAGGGGCCGCGGATCACATCCACGCGTTCGATAAACCACGGGTCGATTTGCAGTACGTTATGGCTGCCGCCGTCGCTCATCAGGCGCATGCCGTCGAGGAACAGGTTATCGACGTCGCCGCCGTGGTAGCCGCGCAGGGAGATGGCGTCGAACCGGGTGGCGCCGCCGCCGAAGCTGGAGTAGACCCCCGGGGTATATTCCAGCGCCTGGCTGATGGTATTCGCCCCCTGATCCGCCATCTGCTGGCGGGTGACCACCGACACCGACTGGGCGGTAGTGATTAACGGCTGGTCGGTTTTCGTCGCCCCGAGCGAGGTGCTGGCGCTGTAGCCCTCCGTCGGCGCGCTGGCGGACGCCGGCGGGGTGGCAGTGACCACCACCGTCTCTTCGGCTTGCGCGGTGAAGGGGAGTGCGACCGCAAGGGCATACAGCAGCCCCGGGCGTTTTCGAGAAATAGCCACGTTCATAAGATCATCCTGAACCAACGCGGTCTGGTACTCCTGTACGCCGCCGCGTGAAAAACGAATCTGTCATTATTCGTTAAAAAGTAATGCGAATTATTATTGTTTGTATTTGTGCGATCAAGCGAAAAGGTGACCTGTTCAACGCGAGGGGGTGGGGAAGTGTTTCCCGCGAGCCGCAGAATGGGTCTGCGCGGGACGGTAGTGACCAGGGAGACCGCTTCCCCCTACCGATTTTGGTAGGGGGCGGCGAAGCGTCAGGAGCCGGTCTTTTGCGGTTCCGCAGGGGCGGGGTCGTTAGCCGCGGGCGCCGCAACAGGTTTGTCCTGCGGTGAAGGGGTTGTCGCCGGACGGGTAGCGGGCAGCGCATCGCAGGGTTTCTCCTGCGGGCAGATCAGATCCAACATCTTCAGGGTGACGCCGTTGGTCCAGCCAAAGCCGTCCTGCAGCGGATATTCCCCGCCGCCGCCGCCGGTGCCGGTCGAGCTCACGTCATACTTCTCCACCAGCTTTTGCTTACTGTCATAGGTATGCTGCACGTTGGTCAGGAAGCGCCAGGTGACCTCCATGGCGATCTTCTGCTGACCATAGTTTTGCAGCCCCTCGACCGCCACCCACTGCAGCGGCGCCCAGCCGTTGGGGGCGTCCCACTGCTGGCCGCTGTTGACGGTGGTGGTGGTCAGCCCGCCGGGTTTAAGCAGGCGCGACTCGGCGGCGGCGGCCACTTTCGTCGCCCGCTCGCGTGACGCGGCATTGACGTACAGCGGGAACAGCGCCGCCGCGGTCAGCTGATTGCGCACCTTGTGGCTTTTCAGATCGTAGTCGGCGTACCATCCCTCTTTATCATTCCACAGGTATTTCTCGATGGCCTGCTGGCGGGCGTTAGCCAGCGCATCGTACTGCGTAGCGCCAGCGCTGTCCCCGGATGCCTTGCTGGCGCGGGCGAGGGTTTTCTCCAGATGGAACATCAGGGCATTGAGATCGACCGGGACAATCGAGGTGGTGCGAATGGTGGCGAGCTGCTGCGGATTGTCCATCCAGCGGGAGCTGAAATCCCAGCCGGAGGCGGCGGCGGAGCGCAGGTCGCGATAGATCTCGGTTGCCGGACGATTCGGGTTGCTTTTGGCGGTTTTGACGTCGTCAAGCCAGGACTCGGGACGCGGGGTGTCGTTATCGTCCCAGTAGCGGTTGAGCAGCGCGCCGTCCGCCATCCGCACCGCCCGTTTGTCGGCGCTGCCGGGAGCCAGCGCGTCCGCTCCGGCCATCCAGTAGCGATACTCTTTCTCCAGCTGCGGCTGGTAGGTTTTCAGCACCTGGTCGCCATCGTGCGTCGCCAGCAGGCTCACCATAAAGGAGAAGAAGGGGGGCTGCGAACGGCTGAGATAATAGGTGCGGTTGCCGTTGGGGATATGGCCCCAGGCGTCAATTTCTGCGGCGAAGTTGGCGACCATATCCTCGACTTTATCCCAGTGACCGCTTTCGGCAAGACCCAGCATGGTGAAATAGCTGTCCCAGTAATAGACTTCGCGGAAACGTCCTCCGGGCACCACGTAGGGCTTAGGCAGCGGCAGCAGCGAGTCCCATTTTTCCACCTCGACGGTGCTGCGGGTCAGGACCGGCCACAGGCCATCGATATGTTGACGCAGAGTTTGCCCTTTGGGCGGCACATAGGTGTCGTTCTCTTTCGGCAGCGTGAAGTTCAGTTCGACGAAGTGGCGCAGGTCGAAGCTGGCCTGGTTTTTTTGCATCCGGTAATCGGCAAGGATCATCAGCGGATCGCTGTTAGGGATAGCGTCGGCGAAGGTTTTCTGATCGGCAAACAGCTTCGCGCTCTGGACATCATTGAACAGCGGGCCCAGCAGAATATCCGGCGAGGGGGGCGGCGCGGTTTTGCCGTCTTCCGCCTGAGCGTTCAGGCTCATCAGGGCGATCAGAGCGCCGCCGATCGCCAGGCGCAGGGAACAGGGCAAAGCAGCGGGACGACGTGCATCAGTACTCGTCATGGGGAGTTCTCCTTATCATTATCGACTGCGGGCCACGACGTTTGGCCATCCAAAAACCTTAGACGAATATCTGCCGCTGCGCGTGTCAGGGGTAACATTTTGCGCGAAAACAGAGGATTTACCTGCCAGGTCTCCTGAGACCGCCGCGGGCTGGGCCGCCTGGCTGAGGGCGCTGGCGTCCACGATGGCGCAAAAAACGTCGCCCTGCCTCACGACGGTGCAGCCGCCGCCGGGCGCGGGCGGCTGTTTTGGCGATTTTTTGCACAACCAGACGGCGGGGCTGAACCGATTTGCACAACGCCGCGGCGGCAGAGGACCTGGCATAATTAATGCTTATCTCTTAGCGGGATTACCACAAAGTGAGTACAACCGGAGGGGATAGCCATGATTAAAATTACGCTACCTGACGGGCATTATTATGACGAGATGCTGACCGCGCAGGGTGAACAGCGGCCGCACTATAATGCCTGGTGGCAATGGTTTCGCAACACCGATCAATTCTCTATCCGGCAGAAAAAAGCGCAAGCGGAACTGCTTTTTCACCGTATCGGCATCACCTTTAACGTGTACGGCGAGGATGAGGGGACCGAGCGGCTGATCCCGTTTGATAGCGTGCCGCGGATCATACCCGCCGGGGAGTGGCAGCGCATTGACCGCGGCATACGCCAGCGGGTGAAAGCGCTGAACGCCTTCCTCTATGACATCTATCATGAGCAGAATATCCTGCGCGCGGGGCTGATCCCGGCCGAGCAGGTGCTGGCCAACGAGCAGTATCAGCCGTGCATGCAGGGCATCAACCTGCCAAACAACACCTATGCCCATATCACCGGCGTCGATATGGTGCGCAATAACGACGGTCAGTACTACGTGCTGGAGGATAATCTGCGCACGCCGTCCGGCGTCTCCTACATGCTCGAAAACCGTAAGATGATGATGCGCCTCTATCCGGAGATGTTCGAGCAGCATCACATTGCGCCGGTGGAGCGCTACCCGAGCTACCTCCTGCAGACCCTGCGCGAAAGCTCGCTGGTGGATGATCCCTGCGTCGTGGTGATGACCCCGGGTCGCTTCAACAGCGCCTACTTCGAGCACAGCTTCCTGGCGCAGCAGATGGGGGTCGAGCTGGTGGAGAGCGCCGATCTGTTTATTAAAAACGGCGCGGTGTATATGCGCACCACCGAGGGGCCGCGGCGGGTGGATGTGATTTATCGCCGCATCGACGACGCCTGGCTCGACCCGCTGGCCTTCCGCGCCGATTCGATGCTCGGCGTCCCGGGGCTGCTGTCCGTCTATCGCGCCGGCGGCGTAGTGCTGGCCAACGCCATCGGCACCGGGGTGGCTGACGACAAATCGATCTATCCGTACGTCCCGGAGATGATCCGCTTTTACCTCGGCGAACAGCCGATCCTCAGCAATATCCCCACCTGGCAGTGCCGGAAAGCGGAGGACCTGCGCTACGTGCTGAGCAATCTCGAGCTGATGGTGGTCAAGGAGGTCCATGGCGCCGGGGGCTACGGCATGCTGGTCGGCCCGCGTTCCACCAAAGAGGAGCGGGAGGCCTTCCGCCAGCGCCTGCTGGCCAATCCGGCCAACTATATCGCCCAGGACACCCTTGCGCTGTCGACCTGCCCCACCTTCGTTGATGAAGGGCTGTCGCCGCGGCATATCGATTTACGGCCCTACGTGCTGTCCGGGCAGGAGATGCGGCTGGTGCCCGGCGGCCTGACCCGCGTGGCCCTCACCGAAGGGTCGCTGGTGGTCAACTCGTCGCAGGGCGGCGGAACCAAGGATACCTGGGTGATGGAGGATGACGCATCATGCTAAGTCGTACGGCGAGTGAACTGTTCTGGATGGCCCGCTATCTCGAGCGGGCGGAGAGCTACGCCCGGGTGCTGGACGTGACCTGGAAATTATCAATGATCCCCCGCCACAGCCAGCAGTCGCGGGATCTGGCGCTGCCGCTGAATTTGTCGATGACCCACGAGTTGTTTCAGGCGCGCCATGCCCGCTTTACCATGAGCAATCTGCTCAACTTTTTTGCCCTTGATGGCAACAACCCCTGCAGTATTTACAGCTGCGTGGAGATGGCGTGGAACAACGCGCACGCGGTGCGCGGCAGTCTGTCGGCCGAAGTGTGGGAGAGCATCAATGCCACCCGCATTGAACTGCGGACCCTCCGCCAGCAGGGGCTGGGCGAGCTGGGGAGCGACGGCTTTTTTGAGTGGGTGAAAGAGCGGGTGCATCTGTTTCGCGGAGCGGTGATAGGCACGCTGCTGCGCAACGACGCGCTGAGCTTTATCGGTATCGGCACCCTGATTGAGCGCGCCTTCGCCACCACCCAGCTGCTGCTGATTAAGGATCAACAGCTGACCAACGACCCGGATCCGGTGCGGGAATACTACCGGCTGGATACCCTGCTCAATGCGGTCAGCGCCCGCGAAGCCTACAACAGCCTCTACCGCCAGCCGGTCAGTCGCGAAACGGTGATGGAGCTGCTGATCCTGCGTAACGATATTCCACGTTCGCTGCGCGCCAGCATTGCCGACCTGGTGGGCGAACTGGAGAAGATCGCCAACGACCGCTCCTATCAACCGCTGCGCCTCGCCCATCAGCTCAACGTTGACCTGCGCTTCAGCACCCGTGACGACCTGGCGCAGGCGGACCTGCAGACCACCCTTAACGGGCTGCTGGCGAGAATTAACGCGCTGTCCGACAGCATCAGACAAACCTATCTGGAGGCCTTATGAAACTGGTCATCGATCATCTCACCCGCTATGGCTACGATGAAGAAGTGAAGTTTTCCACCCAGTATCTGCGCCTGACGCCGCGCAGTACCGCCCGGCAGACGATCACCGCCTGGACGCTGACCCTGCCGGACGGCGCGGCGGTGACCACTACCGACGGCTGGGGCAATGTGCTGCATGTGCTGACGCTGGATAACCCGCACAAGGAGATCACCATCCGCGCCAGCGGGATTGTCGATATCGCCGACGAAGGGGAGGAGACGCGTGATGAAGAGGCCGAGCTGCTGTCGCCGCTGGTTTTTCTGCGCTGTACGCCGCTAACCCGCGCCGATACGGCGATCCGTGAGTTTGCCCAGCGCCTCTATCGTCCCGATGCGGCGGAAGAGAGTCTGAATCAACTGATGGCGGATCTGCTGTTAAGAATGCCATACTCCCCCGGCGCGACCCAGGTGCAGGACTCCGCCGCCGACGCCTTCGCCCGCGCGAAGGGGGTGTGCCAGGATCATACCCATGTTTTTCTCGCCTGCTGCCGCGCGCTGGAGATCCCGGCGCGCTACGTCAGCGGCTATGTCTACAGCGATAACGCCCAGCATGTGGCGATGCATGCCTGGGCGGAAGTCTGGCTCGACGGCCGCTGGCTGTCGTTTGATATCACCAATAATACCCGTCGCCTGAATCAGCATTTACGGCTGGCGACCGGGCTGGATTATCTCGACGCCTGCCCGGTACGGGGCACCCGGCTGGGCGGCGGCGGGGAGATTATGTTAACTAACGCTGAAGTGCGCGAACACAGCCAGCAGGCGCAGCAGCAATAATACGGGAATAACCGCAATGACCTACTGTGTGGCCATGTGCCTGGCGGATGGACTGGTGTTTGCTTCCGACTCCCGCACCAACGCGGGCGTCGACCATATTGCCACTTTTAAAAAGCTGCACGTTTTCCATCAGGAGGGGGAACGGGTGCTGGTGCTGCAATCCGCCGGCAATCTGGCCACCACCCAGAGCGTGATAAGCCTGCTCAGCGCGCGCATCCGTACCCAGCAGGAGCCGAATCTGATGCAGGTCACTTCCCTCTACGACGCCGCGATGCTGATCGGTAAAACGCTGCTGGAGGTGATCCAGCGCGACAGCAGCAACCAGCAGACCTGCAGTAACACCAACTTCAACTGCAACCTGCTGCTTGGCGGCCAGATCGCCGGCGAAACCCATCGTCTGTTCCATATTTATCCGGAGGGCAACTTTATTGAAGCCACCCGCGACACGCCTTATTTCCAGATTGGCGAAAGCAAGTACGGCAAGCCGATCATCGATCGGGTGCTGACCATCGATACGCCGCTGGAGCAGGCGATGTGCTGCGCGTTGATCTCCATTGACTCGACGCTGCGCAGTAATCTGTCCGTCGGCCTGCCGCTGGATACGCTGCTCTACCGCAGCGGCAGCTTCAGCAGTGCCGGGCAGCATCGCATCACCGACAGCGATCCCTACTTCAACCGCATTCGCAAGGCGTGGTCCGAAGGGCTGTTGCACACCTTCCAGACTCTGCCGACCTGGACGCCAGCGGAGCGGGAAGAGGAGTAGTCGCTGTGACGCTCCGCCGGCATCGTCGGCGCGAAGGCGGGTAAGGCGCTGGAGTCCTTAAGTATCCTCGACCTGGCGGTAAAATTTCAGCAACAGCGGTAAATAAATTAACGACAGGCCGCACGGATCGTAGGCCGGGCAAGGTGTCGCCGCCGCCCGGCACAAAAGCGACGCCGCTGTCCTTGTCCGGCGGCGCTGCGACTGCACCGACCTGGATGGCCCGGGGAGG
>ERZ773186.3351-NODE-3351-length-10752-cov-3.919417_pt1 | contig 10752 bp, 25 predicted proteins | sample MGYA00581000_ERZ773186 | MGnify/ENA primary metagenome ERZ773186 (study PRJEB29015, sample SAMEA2737752) | human gut metagenome | biome: human gut; feature: human-associated habitat; material: faeces | place: China | collected 2012 ... | reverse complement strand
GCCCCCGCTGCCGCTGGCATATCCCCCGCCCCCGTCACCCATTCACGCCGCCCCGATCAGGCCGAAAAAGCGCAAAAAATAACCGCCCCGGAATAGAACCGGGGCGGCGTTCACTTATTCAATTTCAATATTTCAATCAGGATTTGCACCGGCAGCAAAAGCAATAATAAAATCAAATACACGCTTTCACCGCCCTATTAAAATACCGTATCAACAACGGTTAGAATTGTCACCCACAGATCAATATATTGTGTGCTGTATCCGGTATAATCGCCCTTGTCAAACTCTGTTTTACCCGTGATAACATAACCGACTTGTTTTGCGCCCCCGTCTGATAGATCAACGAACATTTCCGACTTGTTTTTAATGGCATTTTTGGAAATAGTGATACAATGCTTTTCTTCCACCCGTTCCCGGTAAATTTCAAGCGCATTTTCCACGCTATCCGCATCTATGCGCATATCTGAAACAATACCGCCGTCAATGTACCACTTTTTATTGTTGTATTCTTTCATTGTTGCCGTTGTTTCGAAAATGTAATTCATAATTAAATCCCCATTCTAATACATTCATTAAACGGAATCTTGTACCCGTGCACCCGAAAAAATGCACTATCTTTTCCGTTTGCGGGATAGTAAATTTTGCAACGGTGAAAACGCTTTGCATTTTTCCCATTGCACCAATCACCGCCCCAACAGCCCGATACACAGTAAACAAAATCGTTTACACCGTATTCGATACCCTTAATTTCAAGCCCGCCTAAACCACTGTAGTAAGCAATGCTTTTCCGATTTTCGCAATATTCCCGTTTATTCATGATTGCAAGCCTCCTTTATAAAATTCCTTGCAAGGCTTTTCAGGCTTTCCCGCTGCTGATCGTAATTACATTCATAGCGGATTTTTTCGGCTTGTTTTTCATACCGTTCCCGCAATTCATAAGACGGGCGAACATTTCCGAATGGGGCATACCCTGTCACAATAGCAATTCCGCCGCCCATGTCGTAAATATCCGCCGCCCACCCTTCACGGCGTGCCGTGTATGCAACCGGGCTTTCATAATTCAAAAGGTTTTGCAATCCGCAATAGGGAACGCAAATAATTTTATTGTAATTCGCCCGGATTTCCTTTTGTGTTGTTCTAAATTTCATTCGTTACACCCCTTTCAATAATTCATGCTGTTAGCCGCACGGCGGTTATACATGGCTTTCAAACTTTCGGCGGGGGTCATATCTGCCGCCATACTGCAACGGGGCTTTTCCTCCACTAGAAGCGCATTCCACCATGTTTTCCCGCCGCCGTTCATATCATAGAATGAAAGAAAACTATTTACATGGCGCATTGTAGTAGCAGAATAACCGCCCCACATACGAACGAACCGCCCCGCCGCCGTGATACGGCAAACAAAAGTATTATAGGACTGTAAAACTTTTTCGCCGTTTTCCGTTTCAATGATTTTCGCCTTTCCGTAAAAACTTTTTGCCCGATCAGAACCGCAAACGGGTAAATCAAAAATCTTTTTCATATAGCAATCAGCCTTTCATAATATATATTCCGTTCCGTTTTCCCATTTTCGGCCTTGATACGCTGAAAGCCTATTTCACCGGCCTACATGGGAAAATGTACGGGGATTCACTTTTCAAGGTACATTTGTGTTTACTACTACCAAAAAAAACGTGGCAGTTACGTTAGCAACTACCACGTTAGCGGTTAAATGATAAAACAACAAAGATCAACGCTATTGATTAAACAACCGGTTACCGTTTCAGCCTGCACCACGCAGGGACAACCCCTAAAGCCGATCCGGGACAACTGATTTACAACATTTTCAATATTTTTCTGATTTAAAATTGTAACGTCAACCCATTTGTTCGGATTGCCTTTATATGTTCCCGGTTCATCAATTACAATTTCGATTTGCGCTATTCTTTTGCCGTGGTTGTAAAGCCCACGATAGCACGCATTTTTAATAAAAGCGCGTGCTACGTCAACGGCTTTTTGTCCATTGATCGCAATATTAAATTGTTTCATGTTATTACCTCTTTCAAGATTCAATTTGCATTTACTGCCTTTTAGTAAATACAAGATAGCATATTTACATTTACTTGTCAAGCGTAAACATAAAAGAAAATCAAGATTTTTTGTAAATGCGGGATATACATTATATAGACAAAAATCCGCCGCCGATCTGCACCAGCCCCGGCAACGTCCACCAATACCAGCCGATCACGCCGGGGAGCGGGACGGCCTGCCGCCTGCCCAGAAGGGCGAAAGAGCCGCCGATCTCCCGGAGCGGGAAACCGGCAGCTCTGTCATAGTCGTTGGGCTGTTTTCAAAAGTCGCTGACCATAGTCGTAAACCATAGTCGCAAAGTCGAAAGTCGTTGGCATAGTCGGGAAAGTCGCTCAGTCTTCCGACTCAGAGTCGATGGTCGTTCCGATCACATCTTCGAGATACTTCTTCTCCAAGTCCTCGGCGGGAACCTGATCTCCGAGCTGCTGATTGGGCGTGAGAACGACCTCCTGCTTGTCCGCATAGCCCATGTTGTTCTTCATCAGGAAGATACCGGCGACCGGATTGATCTTTCCGTTCTGCATATAACTTTCCATCTGAGCGTTCAAAAGTTGATACGCCTTTTTAATTAAGTTACGGCTCTCGGCGGGTAGCGTCTTACTATCCACTCCATTTGCCCATGCCCATATCGTCTTTCTATCAACCCCAAAAGCCAATGCCATACCAGCAACCGAGGGCTTCATATCGTCCTGAGCGCACAGAGCAAAGTACATACCCATACGCTCTTTGACCTGTTCAGGTTCTCTCACATTCACATCAGGCCAGTCCATCATGACCATCGAATGTTCCAGATATTTTCTATTGTCACCCGGCTCTGTGTGGACGCTCATGGCTTCCTTACGATCAGGCCGAGTTCGCTTTTTTACAATTTCATCTGCCATAGTCGTTTTCTCCTTTCAAAATTGCCAAGGTGATAAAGGTGAGTAATCGGGTGCATTTCCCTATAACTATTTCTATATACGCGCGTATAAGAGAGAGTTATAGGCATTTATGCCCGATTACTCACCTAACTCACCTAAAATACGAAAAACAATTTTTCAAAACACGCCAATTTGAAAAAAGTCTTTGCAAAAACACTCACCTTTATCACCTTTATCACCTAACGACGGCGTCCGATGTATTCATCGATGCTAATCCGCAATGCATCCGCAAGCAGCACAATTGTATCAATTCGCCCATTTTTCGTCGTGCCACATTCCAGCGCGCAGATCGTAGATATGGGCACACCTGAAATCCGCGACAGTTGTGCCGCTGACAACTTAGCCCTGTTGCGTGCTTTGCGCATACTCTCGCCTCTTGTCATTACCATTTTGTGCTTCCTCCTTCTTGCATTGCCTCCTTCCGCTCGCGTATCGGCGCTCCACAGTGCGGGCAGTATTCGAACCGGTGCCTTGCAGTATGCCTCCCGCACCGAGAACACTCCATCATAGAGGCGCTGTACCTCACCCATGTCGCCGGTTCCCGTTTTGGCTCAACGTCGGCGGCAGGGAGATTATACAAAACGCCGATTGCGTTTGACCACGTGTTGCGGTTTTTGTTCTCGTCATTTATCGCGGCGGCTGTCAGTGCTTTATCCAGCGCTTCCCGTTCGATGTATTCAGGCATTGTCAACCCTCCTGTTCCATTCTTTGATTGCTGATAGGTGGGTAGAAAACCAATGTGTTCTCGGCTCGATCGGGCAGTCTCTGTTTGAGCAGCACACCCGAAAGCAGTAACCGCTTCTCTGCACAACGCCCTTGTCTCCGCAAAATGGGCACGATTTCGGTTCGTATTCAGCCATTGTCAGCTCTCCTATTCCACTTGTTTATAGCGCGAGATACTTTGCTATGAATTGGCGTCCGGCATCCACATTTCAGGCATATAACGAACCCGGCCTTGCTTCTCATCAGGATATTGGAGGTGTAGCCATGACTGCCACTTCCACAGCCCGTATAACGGACTTGGGCTTTGTTTCCACAAAACGGGCACAGTTCGAGTTCGTATTCAACCATGTCAGCACCTTCCTTTTCACAAGCTGGTTGATAGCAGTTAAACAATGCATCGTCAGTGTCACACACGCAGCACGGTTTACCGTCGCAAGCGCTTGGCGGGTAAAACACACAAGTATCACAACCCATCACTCCACCTCCTGCGTCCAGAACTCACGCATGCAGTCCCCGCATCGCGGGCGTATTGGGGAGGCGCAGCCACCAGTTTTGTTTCTGTAAGCAGCGGAGACTGCAATCGGACATATCGATATGGCACCGTCTTTAGTCAGCTCCGCCTCCGGGTATTGCTCCAAAAACACGTCCTGCCGTGTCTTGCGCGGATGTTCCCGAGACCACTGTTCCACCTCCGCAACGGTTTTTTTTAAAAACTCAATGGCATTATCGCATTTGTCACCGTGATACTCACACTTTGCGCAATCATTGGACGATCGGCACATCCGTCTGCATTCGCTAAAAAATTCTGCCACATCCATATTTACATCCCCGCGTCCCACCGCGCCTGCTGCATAAACGACAACTGCTGGCGCAGGTCGTCGATTATCCTATCTTTACGCGCGAGCATCTCTTCACAAATTGCGCAGTTCGCAATCAGTTCCAAAGAATTGGATTCAAATTTAAGGTGCTGGAAGTGTTCTTCGCGCGCATATTTTAGCAGCATCTGCACCGCATACCGAGCAGCCGGTGAAAAATCAGTACAAGAGTGCGGTCGATCCAAAAGCTCCTGTACGTTTTTGATTTCTTCTGCGTCCGGCGTAAATTCAAACTCTTGTGTGTAGTTTCCCCATTTTTCGTTACCCACGATGTCTTTCCTTCCTTTCAAAGTTGTGGAGGGCGATCATCTTTTCACGGGTGAGTTTGTCAACCACCCGACCGATCTCCGAGTAGCCGCAGGCCGCCGCCAGCCGTTCAAGGTTGCCCTTGGTCTGCGCCGTGACCACGATGGAAATACGGCGGAGGTTCTTTTTCTCAGTCTTCATCGCTTTTCTCCTTGTTGCCGTGAATGGTAGCAGAGATGAAAGACTGCAAGAGAACAAAGGCTTCCTCTTTGGTTGCACCAGCATTGAGTAAAGCCCTGTAAAAATTCAGAGACATTTCAGCCAAAGCGCCAACGGCGTTAAGAAGTTCTCTCACTGCGTCATTATTCATCGTTGTTCACCTCTGTAAATGCTCTTGCGAGATCGTCAATCATCTGGTGCATGACTCTATCGCCAACATCATCTTCGTTCTGACACCAGAAGGAGAATTTCAGGTGTAGCAACTCATGTACTATCGTCTGTTCAAAATCGAACGGCACAATGCGGTCGCCGTAGTAGGCGGGGTCAACGATCTCAATACGAGCGGTCTTAATTGCTTCTGACCACTCGGTACAGCCTGCTGCATCATTCATCGTCATTTCTTCGGGGCGGAGGTGGGTCAACAGCTTTATCCGCCACTCCCGTAAGCAGAGTTTTCGCTTCCACTTTTCCAGCAGGGCGAGTTCTTCATTGGTGGCAATCATTGATGTTATACCCCCTCGGATATTTCGGTAATGGCGACCAATACAACGGTGACTCGTCACAATCTGTAAACCAGCCGCCATCAGAATAGGCGCACCATGAAGTGATGTGTTCATCAATATCGGCAAGAAACCCAACTGCCATGTTTTGTTCATTGCCGTTGTCGAAGAACATGAGAACATCGGTGTGAAGTTCCGGCAGTCGGTTCTTACATTTAATCCATCTCATTAGGACGCTCCTTTCAGTCTGAGGTTCTTGTAGACGGGGTAGCCCTGATACACAACCTTGCCGCCGTGCCACTCGGGGTGCGTTTCCATGTCGGCGTTGAACCGCTTGGCAGAACAGGCAAAGTACCCGTTGGACTTGCACCAAATCTTGTAAGCGTCAAACAGGGACTTCGAGCGGGTGTTGACTCCCACGGCCTGCTCACAGCGTTCTTCGAGGAATTGCAGGCACAGGTCGTTGTCACGCTCGTATTGGTTGACCACCTTCCGCATGGCGGGGGACATTTTCAGACCGAAACGCTTGTACTTGAAGTATCCGGCGACCAGCCAAGTGAAAATGCCTTGCATAGCTTCCTGCGTCTGAAACTCATTTTTCAGGTTCTTGTCCTGCTCCGCTTCGGTAAAGTGACGGTTGAACTCGATCACTCGCACACGATCGGAAGCGAACAGGGACTTGTCGCTGACGGTGGGAAGATCGTTGCAGGAGAGCCAAAGGGTGAACTGCGGCAGGAAGGTTGTAGCAGTCTCATAGAGGTTCCGAGCCTTGATTTCCTCGCCACCTGTGAGCTGCTTGATTGTTTCCTCGTCCAGCTTGCCATACTGGTTGCTCTCTGCCATTGTGACAAACCGTTTGCCTTTCAAAGAAGCCAGCATGGGGTTCGCTGCTTCGGCGTTCTTCGACCGTTCTGCCTTGCAGATGATCGACACGGGGGACACGGAAGCATAGTCACCGAGAAGGTGATGAATTGCCGAGAGCATGGTAGACTTGCCGTTGCGAGTGGTCTTGCCATGGAGAATGAACATACATTCCTCATTTGCCACGCCCAACATAGAGTACCCCAGCGCCTTTTGCAGATAGTCAGCCTTGTCTTCGTCATTACAAGTGACCTCAGCAATGAACTTCTCCCAGCGGCGGCACCGTGCGTCCTGCAAGGTGTAGTTGAAGTTGGTCTGCATGGTCAGAAAGTCGCGCCAGTCATGCTCCCGGAACTCCATCTTTTCGAGGTCGAAAGTGCCGTTCTTACAGTTGATAAGGTAGGGATTTGCGTCAAACTCCGCCGAAGCGATGGGAAGTACACTGGCAGCGTCCTTCATCAGCCGGTCACGGAAGCGCCGGTCGCCCATCTTCACGATGAACTTCATGTACTCGGTGCGGCGTTCTTCGTTGGCAATCTCGCCACAGTAGAGAGCCATCAGGCGGCAAAACTCCTTGATCTTTTCCGCTACCAGCAGAGAACCCGTGTCTTTACGCCATGCACCATCTTTGTAAGTGAACCAGCTTTTCGCCTCGGGGCAGTAGCGGGTATCATTTTTGTAGCACTCGGAGAACAACTCCGCCATGCCGGACTCGTCCCACGAATAGCCCGTCCCGCTGATCGGGTGGCTATGCTCAGGCTGTGCTTCCTTAATCTGAAACATCACTCTGGACTGAGCTTCGTCCATGATGTAGCGACCATTGGAAAGCTGGAAAAGAGCCTGTTCTTCGGGAGCCGTCATAACTTCATCACTCATGGATTTCACCTCCTTTGTCTTTTCCGTTTGGATTAAAGTTGGAAAGTGCGCTTTTACAAGCTCGGACACCCATCTTATAGCCGTCTTTTTCACGACCGCTTAGACGCTTGCGATATAACCGCTCTTTATCAAGTAGGGCAGATAACGCCATCTGCAAACTGTCATATTCAAGTTTTGTCATCATCTACACCTCCGTCCATCTTCGCGCCGCAGTTGGGGCAGATAGGGTAGATGCCATTTTTATGCCACTGATAGTCTCTGTGCATTGCCTCCCCGCCGCATTCCGAACAGTCGCAGCAATAATTACTGTTCTTCCAGTGTGGTCGAATCCACCGCCCATGCACCACCGGCGCAACGTCGGCGACCGGCAATCGGTGTACTGCTTCTTTTGCCTCAAAAACGCGTTCTCTCGCCTTGTACCCGGCAGTTCTGACGTACACCTTCATTATTGCGTGAATCGCCGCTTCCCGTTCGATGTATTCAGCCATATTCTCACTTCCTTTTCTTAATCGCTCTTACCAGCGCTACAGCGAGGCAAGCCTGCGAGTCTTCGTCCCACCATGCGCATTTCTCGCCAGAACATAGCAAGGTTTGATCTTCGCTCGGATTGAGCGGACAATATTTGTCAAGCGCGTTTTCCATGCTTACCTCCAATAATTAAAGCGGTCGAAGATATCAAGATTACGTATTTTCTTCCGCCGATCATTTTCGATTTCCTTACGGCGTAAGTAGTCCGCGTGTTCTTTTCGATATCGTTCGCACTTAGCGTGACAACCCGGATGCCTGTCCGGGCATTTGTAACAACATTGAATACCAGTAGTCATCTTTTATACCTCGTCACGGAATTTACAATTAACTCGACCTCGGACTGCGGGAGAGGGGGCTTGCAGGCTTGGGAGTTGGCGTACAACAATTCTTTGTAAATCTCTGCTTTGGTGTATCCTTGGTTATGGAGCTGACCCGCCAGAGAAGTCAGGCTGAGGTTCCGACTTCCCGGTGTGATAGGCGGGTATTCGGGCTTTAACCTCAGCTTGCCGTTTTCAGGGCGGCGATAGATGGGAGAATATATTCGGGCACCGTTGGTAGGGACATTATTGTCCTTAACAACATCGGGAAAATACTTCTCAACCACATAGTCAATCGCTGACTGGTTTTCAACAATCTCGGAGAAGATCAAAACCTCGCCGGTCATGATAAAGTACCGATTGCTCTTGTAAATCTCCACGGCGGCACGGTTGTTTTTGCCCTTGAAAGGTAGCTCACCACGAACGAGAATGTGAACCCCTCTCCCGCTTCTTGACTTTTCTGTGTAGGAGTGGCAACGACCGATAATGTCAGCCGCCAGCGGGTTCAGAAGCCCGTCAGTAAAGCCATCGTCAATGTCGATACCGATTATCCCGTTACCATGAAATACATAGCCAAGACCGTCATAGTAGCCGTGCTGGACATTGTGTTCAGCGTCAATGTAATTTGACCATGTATCAGGATTAGAGGAAGAAGCTGCCTTTCTGACGGTGGCCTGCATGGGAACTTTCGATCCGTTCCACACATTGACCCATGCCTTTTCCGCTCGAAGTTCAGCGGGTATATTCTCATACATTGTTGCCACCTCAGCTTCCATACGGGCTGGGTAAAGACCAGTCCCAAACTGTCCCGTTTTTGTAGCCAGTTCGGAAGTGATTTCGCTTCCCGTCACCGGAAAAGAATAAATATTTACTCGGAAGAACTCGACCGACTTCCGTCTGCCCGTCTTTCTCTGCATACCAGCGGGATAGCACATCTATACAGAGAGTAATCAACTCGTCATCTACTGGATTACCCTCTCGGTAGCCTACGAATTGGTACGGGGCTGTCACCACCGCTGTTATATCGCCGTAGCCATGATCGACCCGGTTGAGCACGCACCACACACAAGCAGCTTTCTCAGTGTCAGAGCTGACCCCTCTGGCTTCTCCCCATAGCATTTTCGCCAGTACAATCACTTCCTCGTCTGTCCACGGCTGAGGTGTCACCTCCGGCTCTGATTCCGGTGTGACTACCTCTACCGCCTCGACAACGGGAGAAGGTTCTTCAACCTCAACCGTGGGCATTTTCCAACAGAGAACGGTGATAATGATGACGAACCATAGGGAGATTGTAATTGTTAGCTCTCGCAAGGAGTCTTGACCTTGCTGGACTTGGGCTTTGTCGAGGTTCCAGCAAAATAGAACTTGTCATCTACGCAGATGGGGAAATCGGGAAAGAGCTTGCTGGCGGTCTGCGTTCCACGAGAGCAAATCTGCTCTGCCGCCGCCAGCGACATTTCATCTTTCACGAAGTCTTTTCCAGCAGCCATGATATACGGCACTTTGCCATCAATGCTTTTCAGTTTCATCGGATTCTTTCCTTTCTTTGTTCCATGCTTCAACATCAACGCCGATACGCTTCAACATTTCTTTGCAGAGCCATGTGTAATCGTCCGGCATCTGATAATACTGAATAAGGCGGTCATGCTCGGCAGAGAAAGCGTCATAGAATTCCCGCAGGCGTTTCTTGCCGAAACCAAGGTGGACATGGAGAGTGTAAAGCACCATAGCGTCAATGTCATCGGCGTACCGCCTGTCGGCTTCCACGACCTGACGATTGATTTCCATCTCCATCGCTTTCTTCTCGGCGGCAGTTAAGACCGCACCAAACACCTTGCTGCCAGCTTTCTTCACCCTCATGCCACAATGTCCTCGAAGAAGACGGGGTAGGTCTGTTTCAACAGGGTCAGCAGCATATTGGCAACGATCCGCATATCGGGGTGAGCCGCAGGAGCGCAACGGAGTTTACAGAAATGTCGCCATTCTCTGAGATCGGCGGTCATGACCACCTCGGTTTTTAGGCTGTTCGGAAGGACAGATCGAGCTTCCTGCGGGCTGCAACCCTCGTTCAGCAGATCGAAGTAGGCAACCTCGGCGTTCTTGCACGACCGCTTCCAGATACGGTAGGGGGAGTCGGTGTCGGCAAAAGTGCAAGGACGAACGACGGTGATCTCGCCGCCGAAGCCCTCTTTGCCGTAATTGCAGTACCGAGTGGACTCCTGACAGAACGCTGCCAGACGGTGGCGGACGATCTCGTGGCTCACGCCCCGGTCACAGATAAAGCGGACGGTGAGAGAGCCATGCTCAATGACCGCTTCATGACCCCGGTTGATAATGCCCCGGACGAACTTCTCCGCGCTTCCGTCCGTGATTTTATCCTCGGACTTGTAGCAAGTACGCCCAGCAGCTTCGATGGTGGTCAGGAGCGTCTTATAATCAGGAGCGTTGATAAGCTCCACAGAAGGTTCAATGATTTTCATTTTTACTCTCCTTTTTCTACTGTTCTCTCTGATAAAAGCCATTGAGATGAATAAAGCGAACTTTGCCCCCTTCCTTTAACATTATTTCAAAACAGAAAAATATAAAAACGGAGTCGGAATGCTTTCAAAAAGAAAAA
>ERZ773186.3343-NODE-3343-length-10770-cov-26.387214_pt1 | contig 10770 bp, 10 predicted proteins | sample MGYA00581000_ERZ773186 | MGnify/ENA primary metagenome ERZ773186 (study PRJEB29015, sample SAMEA2737752) | human gut metagenome | biome: human gut; feature: human-associated habitat; material: faeces | place: China | collected 2012 ... | reverse complement strand
AATCGCGCTGGTTCTTGTCCATGGACTCGTTGACCTTTTCCGCGATCTCCTTTTCGATCTTCATCACCTGACATTCACGGCGCAGCATCTCCACAAGGCGCTGCAAACGGCCGTTGAGGGTGTTCTCGTTCATCACAGCCTGCTTGTCCTCATAGCGGAACAAGAGGTTTGCTGGCATATACTCGGTGAGGAACATGGGGTCATCGCTGGAAACGATGGTGAACACCACGTCCTTGGCAAGGCGCGGGTTCATGCCCAGATACTCGTCAAAGCCGGTCTTGAGGGCGCGGAGCAGCGCCTCGGTCTCCACAGCCTCTTCGGGCTTTGCAGCACGTACCGGAGCAGAGCGCACGGCAGACAGCAGAAAATCGCCGGTGGTATCCAGCTCGGTCAACTTGGCGCGGTACTTACCCTCCACCAGCACCTTGACCAGCTCGTCCGACACGCGCAGCACCTGCTTGACCTCAGCTACTACGCCGTAGGTGTACAAGTCCTGCTGAGTGGGCTCACTGGTCTCCATCTCTTTCTGGGCAACCAGAAATACGTTGGAGTTGTTGGCCATGGCCCACTCCACAGCAGCAATGCTCTTTTCCCGCCCGACTTCAAAATGAACAAGGTTGTTGGGGAACACCACCAGCCCGCGCAGTGCGATGGTGGGCAGATGGAGCTCCTTCCGCTCGACCTTGATGGTAACTTTTTCAGACATATACAAACACCTCCCGACTGCCGCTCAAGTTCCCATGCTGCGGCAGCGCTATCTTTTGGGGTCTTTTTGATAAAAATACAGTTGTTTCCTTATTATACAGATTTCCGGCCAAAATGCAACTGCCCTGCCGAAATGGTCGGTCATTCGGGGCGGTTTTCGTGGGTGTTGAAGCCCATTTTGCCCAGCGCGGGCAGCAACGCCCGCAGCGTGACCGAGGTGAGCGCCCCCATGACAAGCCCCAGCACCAGCATGACCGGCGCATAATACAGCGACAAGGACGAGGAGATGATGACCCCTGCGCCCAGCAGCTGCCCCACGTTATGCGCCAGTGCGCCGCAGACCGACAGGATGAACCATGTGGGCCGCACCGGCAGAAGATAGTACAGCACCCACATCACCGCAAGGGACAAAAGCCCGCCGCACAGCGAGAGAAAGCCCGCCGTGAAACCGGACACCAGAAAGACGAACAGCGCCTTGAGCACATCCAGCACCAGTGCCTGTCGGGGACCCATGAAGAACAAAGCGTACATGACCACGATGTTGGCAAGTCCCAGCTTCATGCCCGGCAAAAGCCCGGGGATGACCAGCGTGCCTTCAATGAAGGAAAGCGCCATGGCCAGCGCAAACAGCAGACCGGACAGGGCGATGTGCCGTGTTTTTTGATAGTTGCGGTGATTTTTAGGCATAGAGGATACGCTCCTTTATTCTTCGGGCTGCTGCGTCTGCTCGTAGGCTTCCTGCTCTTCCATGGCGGCTTCCCATGCGGCAAAAAGCTCTTCCTGATGGAAGCGCAGGTCACTCAGCTCATCGCTTTTCTGGCGCAGCAGGTCGGGGTCGTTGTACACCTCCGGGGAGTTGATCTCGTTGTCCAGCTCCACCTCGCGTGCACCGCAGGCCTCCATCTCGTCCTCGCAGGCCTTGATCTTGGCGCGCAGCTCGGCACGGCGGCGGCGCTGTTCCTTGCCGTAGCCGGTCTTGGCGGGCTCGGCCGCCTTCTGGGCGGCCTGCACCGGGGCAGCACGTCCCATCAGGGCATCGTAGCTGGGGTAGAGCACAGCCTTGCCGTCCTCAAGATAGAGGATGGGACAGGCCAGACTGTTCATCAGGTGACGGTCGTGAGTGACCAGCAACAGGGTACCGGTGTAGGCCATCAGTGCCTCAGTCAGGTTCTCGCGGGTGTAGATGTCCAAGTGGTTGGTGGGCTCGTCCAGAAACAGCAGGTTCGGCCGTTCCAGCACGATCTCTGCAAAGCGCAGACGCGCCAGCTCGCCGCCGGACAATGCTTCGCAGGGTTTGAACACCGTATCGCCCCGGAAGCCCAGCTTTGCAAGGTGGCTGCGCACTTCCAGCTCGGTCATGCGGGGGTACTTGTTCCAGATGACATCAATGACCCTGCCCTGTCCCAGACGGTTCTGCTGCTGGGCAAAAATGCTGGGACGCGCCCCGGTGCCCAGCCGCACCATGCCGCCGGAGGGGCGGCGCTTGCCGTCCAGCACCTGCATCAGGGTGGATTTGCCCGCACCGTTGGGGCCGGCAATGATAAGCCGCTGCCCGCGGCAGACCGTATAGGTAAAGGGTTCCAGCAGGGTACGCTCCCCGATCTTGATGCTGAGATTTTTCAGCATCACCAGCTCATTCCACGGTTCTACGTCATATTCAAAGCGGAACTTCAGCTGGTTGGTCTCGTCCTTGGGCGCCTCGGTGATCTCCAGCTTTTCCAGCTGCTTGCGGCGGCTCTGTGCCATTTTGGTGGTGGAGGCGCGCACAAGGTTGCGGTCCACATAGTCCTGCAGCTTTTCAGCCAGTGCCACGTCGGCATCGTGCTGCTTCTGGCGCAGGACATCGGCGGCTTCCTTCTGGGGCAGATAGGCCGAGAAGTTGCCCTTGTAGGTGGTCATGGTCTGGAAGGACACCTCCCAGATCTTTGTACAGACATTATCGAGGAAATAGCGGTCGTGGCTGACCACCAGCACCGCACCGGAGTAGCCCTTGAGGTAATTTTCCAGCCATTCCATGGTGGCAAAGTCCAAGTGGTTGGTGGGCTCGTCCAGAATGAGGACATCGGGCTTTTCCAGCAGCAGCTTTGCCAAGCGCAGCCGCGTCAGCTCACCGCCGGAGAGCACTGCAATGTTCTTTTGCCATGTATCCTGTGCAAAACCCATGCCGGACAGCACCTTTTTGATGTTCACGTCCATGTTGTAGCCGTCGGCGGCGTCCACAATATTTTGCAGGGCATCGTGCTGTGCCAGCAGGTCGGCGTTATCGGGCTGGGCAGCCATGCGGCGTTCCAAAATCTGCATCTGCGCCATGGCATCCAGCACCGGGGCAAAAGTGGCGCGCATCTCGCCGTAGATATCCAGCGTGGCGTCCAGCTTTGCGTTCTGCTCCAGATAGCCCAGTGTTACCCCGTGGGTCACGCTGAACTCGCCCTCGTAGTCCTGATATTCGCCGGTAAGAATCTTGAGCAGAGTGGTCTTGCCTGCACCGTTCTGTCCCACAATGCCGATGCGATCTTCCCGCTCGACACTGGCGGTCACATCGTGCAGCACCACCTTTTCGCCAAAGGTCTTACCCAGTTTTTCCAAATGTATCAGCATAATTTGTTCCGTTATCCGTTCTTTTCAGTTACACCATTGGTTTCAGCACTGGTGGCGGCGGTTCTTCAGGCCAACGTTGGCCAGTTCCTCCTGCTCCATCACCAGCGGATACAGTTCCTCCAGACTGGCGATCTCGTAGGTGGGGATCACCTTGCCGGGGTTCTCGGCGTGGTTGGGGTTATACCAGCAGGTATCCAGCCCGGCGTTGCTGCCGCCCTGAATATCGCTGGCCAAGCTGTCGCCCACCATCAGAACGTGCTCCCGATTCTCCACGCCCAGTGCGCGCAGAGCCGCATCAAAGATGCGGGCATTGGGCTTTTCGCAGCCCATTTTCTCAGAGATGAACACGTCCTCCATAAAGTTCATCACGCCGCTTTCCGCCAGACGGCGGGTCTGCACCATCTGGGCACCGTTGCTGACGATAGCCAGCGTTGCCACCTCGGAAAGCTCCCGCAGCACGTCCAAAACCTCGGCGTTCATCAAGTCCGGGTGGGTGGAGAGCTGCTCCAGATAAAAGCGGTTCATCTCCACGCCGTCACCGGCGGCATCGATGGTCTTTAAAAAGCGGCTGAACCGCTCGCCGAACAGCTTCTCGCGGCGGATCTGGCCTTTTTCCAGCTGCCGCCACAGTTCCTCGTTGATGGTGCGGTAGGTCTGCACGGTCTCGGCGTCCGGCTCGATGCCGTAGTTCACCAGCGTTTCGGTCAGCGCCTTGTTTTCCGCTGCGTCAAAGTTGAGCAGCGTATTGTCTGCATCGAACAGGATGCAATAATATTTTGCCATAGTATCTCACTTTCTTTTCAGCATTTCCCACTTTGGTGTATCAACAGGGAGAAGCCAGCCCCACCCCCGGCAGAGCTGGCTTCTCGTTATTCAGAAACGATCTCATACGCAGACAGGTCTGTTTGTGCCGGGGTGTTGTCCGGACACATTGTTTTACCCTCGCAGGGCGTCAGACCACATTTCTGCATTTCTTCCTCCAGTGCGCTGTTATCCACGTTTTCCCAGTCGGTATCGTAGTAATCCACGCTGCCGTCGGTCACGTCATACTCGCCGGGCAGGGCGGGCGTGCGCATCGCTTCCCAGTACATAAGGCTCCACCTTCCTCTCCCGCCAGCCTATGCGGCGCAAGGAGGAAATGTGCCCTTAGTTGGCAGCTTCCTTGCTGGCGCTTACCTCGGTTTTGGAGGAAGCGGGCTTTTCCTCTTTAGAAGAGGCTGGTTTTTCCTCCTTGGAAGAGGAACTGCTCTGCGAAGAAGAGACGGGCTTTTCTTCCTTAGAAGATGCCGCAGAAGAGGCAGGCTTCTCCACCTTGGAGGAGCTGCCAGCGCTTTCAGAAGTACCGTTCGAGGAGGAAGAAGCGGGTTTCTCTTCCTTGGAAGAGGCCGGTTTTTCTTCCTTAGAGGAGGACGTTTCTTCCTTGGAGGATGCAGGCTTATCCTCCTTAGAGGAAGCGCTGGAACTGCTGGAACTGCTGGTGCTGCTGGTGCTGCCGGACGTTCCACCGCTGACCGTAAGTTCCAGCTTGTTGCTGGTGACGGTGCAGTCATTATAGCTGGCGGTGGCATACACCCGGAAGGTGCCGCCCACCATGGAGGGGTCTACCTCGCCCTTTACGGTGGTCTTACCGGCAGCCTGTGTTACCTCGCTGCCGTTGACATACCAGCGGATGCTGGAAGCATCCAGATACTTGCCCTTGAGGGTTGCCTTAAAGGTATAGGAATCCCCCAGCCCAGCCTTACCGCTGCTGCTGACCTGGATAGAGGCTGCTGCAAACACAGCGGTCACATCCACGTTCTGGTCAAAATTGGTATCAGTGCGGGTGCGCTTGGTCACGCCATCGCTCCACTTGACGAACACATAGCCGTCCTCCGGCACAGCGGTCACCTTAACGCTCTGGGCGGCGCTGGTCACCTTGACGGTAAGAGACTTGCCGCTCTCGTCGCCGCAGGTCAGGGAGCCGCCGCCGGTTTTGTCCACGCGATAGTCCGCCTGATACTCCGTTTTTTCCTCAACAACAGAGGAGGAGACCGTCTCCGAGCTGCTGGGTGCCTCCACCGCAGAGCTGGGGTTGGCGGTATACTCGGCACGGGTGGGGATATTATTGGTATCCGGGCGGCGATCCTCGGTCTCGTAAGCGTGGGTGCGCAGATACTTCAGCAGCACCTTCAGGCCTGCGGGCTTGAGGTGGATATCCCCGCTCTGGTAGTAATCGACATTGCCGTAGCCGTTGGCGTCCTTCAGTGCCTCGGCAGAGTTGAGGAACTTGACGCCCAGCTGCTCGCACATGGTCAGCAGCGCCATGTTGAAATCATCAATGCGGGTCTGATCCATATTGGGGTAGTTGGAGTGGTTGGACGGGACCGGCGGCACCGTGTTGACGATGATATCGGTATAGGGATAGCTGGCCTGAATGGCCTGTACCAGCGCGGTGTAGTTGCTGATAAAGTCCTCGGTATTCATGCCGTTGTCGTTGGTGCCCAGCATGATGACCACCCGGCGGGGCTTCATTTTTGCCACGGCCTGCGCGATGGTGTAGCGGTTATCGTCCCGCTTAAAGGTAACGATGCCCTCGTTCAGGGCGGCACTGGTGCCAATGCCTTCCTTGGCGCAGAACTGCTGCAACGAGATCAGACCGTTGGCGTACAAACGCACCGTGTTGGAATCGCCGATAAAAAGGGTCTGCTCCTGATAGGCGTCACCAGCATCAGCAGTCCCGGTGAGCAGTGCGCTGGAAGTCTCGTTGATCTGGTAGTGGTCGGAGATATCCTCCTCCCCTTCCGGAGCGGGCGCAGGGGTAATAATGGAAGAATCCCCCGGCTGCTCCGTCGGGCTCTTGCCCCGCTTGAGCATGGTAAGGGTGATGCCGATGGTCAGCAGCGCCGCCAGTGCGCACACGATGCACACCAGCACCGCCTGCTTCTGCATCGGGGTCAGCGCCTTGTTCTCCTGTTGATTATTGCTTCTCATATTCTATCCATTCTCCTTCCGAAGGAATGAAACTTCCTGTCATACCCGGGCTGCCAGCAGCCGGTCGGTAAGGTCGGCGCAGCTTTCGGCCAGCAGCACCGGATGGAAAGCTTCCAGTTCTTCCCGACTGCCGTAGCCGTACAGCACACCGGCAGCATCCAGACCACAGTCGGCAGCGCCCCGCATATCATCGTTGCGGTCACCCACCATCAGCACCCGCTTGCCCAGCAAAGCAGGCTGACCGAGCACATAACGCACGACCTCGGTCTTGGTGTCCCGGCTCTCGTCCATAGAGGCACCGCCGATAAAATCAAAATACTGCGCCAGCCCCTGTTCTTCCAGAATGGGGGTGACCACCTTGGTGGGCTTGGAGGTGGCGGTGCACAAAATAAAACCAGCCTGCTTCAGGGTTTGCAGCATCTGCGGAACACCCGGGAACACGGCACACTCGTGGCTGCCCTTCACCGCGTAGCTCGTGCGGTAAAGGTCGGTGGCCTTTTCGATCAGCGCCGGGTCGGTGAAGTGCTCACCGAAGCTTTTGCGCAGCGGCGGGCCCAGATACCGGCGCAGGTTTACGCCGGATACATCCACACCCATGGTGCAGAAAACCTCTTGCAATGTATGAATGATACCGGGGGCCGAATCGATCAGCGTCCCGTCCACATCAAATAGGATCGCATCATAATGCAGCAATATTTTATTCCTCGCTTTCATGGTGATACATCCAATAGTATAGCACAGATTTGATACATCAGCAATTCCAACAAAAGATTTTTCTGTCTCTTATGCAGGATTTTCATAAAAAGGGAGGCTGCTGCACCCTGTTTTGTGCAGCAGCCTCCCTTGCGGCAGAACGATTCAGAGCAATGTCGGGCAGCCTGCGGGCTGCCCGGCATTGCATTTTCATGGGTTAGATTGCAGTAAAAATCGTCCCGCACAAAAAACATTACTGCGCAGGTGATGGGCAGCCGCTGTCCCCCGGGACATAGAGGTTGTTGGAAACGAACTCCAGCTTATCCTTGAGCACCAGTTCAAGGTTTGCGACGGCGTGCACCATATTGGTGGCGGAGTCGTTCACCTCCAGCAGCTTGCAAAGATCCAGGCCATCCAGATCCATGGCCTTCTGCATCTTCCGGCTTTCGGCACACAAAATGTGGCTGAGCGCCGTTTCCTGCAAGGCAATGCTTTCCATCAGGTCCACAACGGCTTGATCCAAGCTGACCTTGGGCATCTCCGGGCACTGAGAACGGGCGCATGGTGTATCGATCATCATAGGGCAAAACCTTCCTTTCCGGTCGTGTGCCCTATCCTATGCTGCGGCGGGTGCGGCTGTTACTGCTTTTCAGCCTGCGCGCGCACCTTCTCAATGGTATCGCGGTAGCCGCCGGAGCCGTACTGGATGCAGCGGTTGATGCGGCTGATGGTGGCGGTACTGATCTCCACCGCCTTGACGATCTGCTCATAGGTGGCACCGTCCAGCAGCAGCTTTGCGGCCTGCAGGCGCTGCGCCATATCCGAGATTTCCTTCACGGTGCACAGATCCTCAAAAAAGGCGTAGCACTCTTCCCGGCTCTCCAGACTGAGGATGGCATCAAAGAGCGCATCCGTCGTCTCATTTCTTCTGGAATTTTTTTCAGCCATTGTTTTTCTCCTTATTATAACAGCGGCGGCAGCAGGCAAAGCAGACAGTGCTGTCGCACGGAATATTCTGCACGCTATTACTTTAGCACTTCAAAGTGTGAAAGTCAAGACCTGTGGGTGAATGGCTTTCACTTAAGAGCGTATTCAGTTTTATTCTCTTCACACATGAAAGAAAATCATCTAAAAATTATTCCCAGAAAATGGCTTGAATTGGCGTATCCTCTGAACTTGTTACAGAAATATTGACAATTGATGAAAACGGGAATAAAGTAGGACACAATCATTCAGCAAATGCAAGGAACAGGACATGATCTTCTGCATCACCCTCTTTCAGCGAGCCGCTCCTCGGATGAAAAAGCGGCAGTCAGGAGCAGAGGACCCTCGCCTGCGAGCAGCCTGTGTGAACCGGGTTTTGTGCCCCCAAGTAGCATGGTGCCGTCCAGCCCACGTTATCGGGCAGCATGGTCAGTATACCATGCGTGGGAGAGTGGCTGTTTTAACACAGCAAGCGAAGTGGTACCGCGGAGTATTGCTCCTGCCCTGGCAGGCGGGAGCAGAAGCCTTCGTCTTCGGAGTGTGGCCGGAAAGCCCGGTCATGTGCTGAGGACGAAGGTTTTTTACGCTCCGGGGCAATGCTTTGCCGGACGGCAGCCTATCGTTCCGAACCTGTTGCGGAGTGAAAAAAGGAAAGAGGTAGAAAACTATGAATACGCTGGTCATCGTATTGATCGCAGCGGTGTGCCTGTTTGGCGCTTATGTGCTTTACGGCCGCTGGCTGGCTAACAAATGGGGCATCGACCCCGCAGCCAAGACTCCGGCTGTCGTCCACGAGGATGGCCGGGACTATGTGCCCACCAATGGCTGGACGGTGTTTGCCCACCAGTTCAGCTCCATCGCTGGTGCAGGCCCTGTCACCGGTGCCATTCAGGCCGCAGCCTTCGGCTGGCTGCCGGTGCTGTTGTGGGTGCTGCTGGGCGGCATCTTCTTCGGCGCTGTTACCGACTTTGGCGCTCTGTATGCTTCCGTTAAGAACGACGGCAAGAGCATGGGTATGCTGATCGAAAAGTACATCGGCAAGACCGGCCGCAAGCTGTTCCTGCTGTTCTGCTGGCTGTTCTGCGGCATCGTGATTGCCGCTTTTGCGGACATGGTTGCCGGCACCTTCAATGCCTTCGGCGCAGACGGCGCAATGGTTGAGGCTGCCAAGACCAACGGCGCTGCCGGCATGGTGTCCATCATGTTCATGGTGTTCGCCGTTATCTTTGGCCTGCTGCAGAAAAAGTTCAGCTTCTCCGGCTGGAAGGAAAGCGTTATCAGCATCGTGTTCATCGTGCTGTCCTTTGTCATCGGCGCAAACCTGCCCCTGATCCTGGGCAAGGCCGCTTGGAGCTACATCACCTTTGTGTACATCTTCTTTGCTGCTGTGCTGCCCATGTGGCTGCTCAAGCAGCCCCGTGACCACATGACCACCTTTATGTTCGTGGCCATGATTGTGGGTGCTGTGGTTGGCCTGCTGGTGGCACACCCCACCATGAATCTGCCTGTGTTCACCGGCTTTACCAACGAAAAGCTGGGCACCATGTTCCCCATCCTGTTCGTCACCGTGGCCTGCGGTGCAGTTTCCGGTTTCCACAGCCTTGTTTCCTCCGGTACTTCCTCCAAGACCGTTGAGAACGAGAAGGATATGCTGAAGGTCGGCTACGGTGCCATGATTCTTGAAAGCCTGTTGGCTGTTCTGGCTCTGTGCGTTGCCGGTGCTGCCGCAGCTGCCGACGGTACTCCTGCTGCCGGTACTCCGTTCCAGATCTTCAGCCGCGGCGTTGCCGGTTTCTTTGAGATGTTCGGTGTGCCCGCCTACGCTGCTACCGTGTTCATGACCATGTGCGTTTCCGCACTGGCACTGACCAGTCTGGATGCCGTGGCCCGTATTGGCCGCATGAGCTTCCAGGAGCTGTTCAGCGTGGACGACATGGAGCACGCCGAGGGCTGGCGCAAGCTGTTCTGCAATGTGTACTTCTCCACCTTCATCACGCTGGTGTTTGGCTTTATCCTGACCAAGATCGGCTACGCCAACATCTGGCCTCTGTTCGGTTCTGCCAACCAGCTGCTGAGCGCACTGGTGCTGGCTACCCTGTGCGTGTTCCTGAAGGTGACCGGCCGCAGCAACAAGATGCTGTTCCCCCCGCTGGTCATCATGCTGTGCGTTACCTTTACCGCACTGGTTGAGAGAACCATCGCCCTGGTACATGCTTTCGGTGCAGGTACCGCAGTCTTCATGGTAGAAGGCTTACAGCTGATCATTGCGATCCTGTTAATGGTACTGGGTATCATCATTGTGTACACATCCGGGAAGGAACTGTTTCAGAAGAAGGGTGTGAAGAACGCGCAGGTAAAGAATGCGTAAGAGTATATAGAATCGTAAATACAAGAAAGACGTAAGTCACAAAATATGTGACCTGCGTCTTTTTTGAACTCAGATAGCTCATGCCGTCTGATCTGGTTTTTTAATCCCAAATCCCACGCGCACCTTGAACAGATCTCCATCAATTAAGATCTCGAAGGTTCCACCCTGGAGCTTTGTGAGGCTCTGGGCAATGGAGAGGCCGAGGCCGCTTCCTTCGGTGGTGCGGGAGACATCTCCGCGGACAAATCGCTCAGTAAGTTCATCACCCTGTACGTTTAACGGATTTGCGGATATGTTTTTAATCGTAAAGTAAACTTTGTCGTCTTTCAGTTTTAGGTCAGTGTAGACCCGGGTGTGTTCCATGGCGTATTTGAACGCGTTGTTGTAGACATTTTCGAGGACACGCCAGAGGTGGCGCCCATCTGCCTCGATGAGAATGCTGCTTTCCGGCA
>ERZ773186.3342-NODE-3342-length-10775-cov-2.962873_pt1 | contig 10775 bp, 8 predicted proteins | sample MGYA00581000_ERZ773186 | MGnify/ENA primary metagenome ERZ773186 (study PRJEB29015, sample SAMEA2737752) | human gut metagenome | biome: human gut; feature: human-associated habitat; material: faeces | place: China | collected 2012 ... | reverse complement strand
TAAATGATTCCATACCTATTAAGTATGGAATCATTGGATAAAACAGGCTATTTTATGGTTGATCATACAAAAACTTATGCCTAATATACTGTTTATACATACAGCAAAAGGGCTTCACTCAGTGAGTGGACGATGAAAAACACCTTTGATAAAGCACGCGCAGCAGAAAATACCTCTCGGGAAGCCATCGAGTACCTCGAACGCGCTTCCGGTTTGTCGGCAGTGTCGACCGCCAAATTCGACGGAGACATGTCGTTTTCTTCCGCCTTCATGTTATTCACTCGCTTATCTTTACTGATAACGAGGCGTCGACCTGAAATAGCCGTTCATTGTGTTTTGATACATGTAATGCCGCATATCTCTGATGTAAAGGTAAGTGATATAAGTAGGGTCTTGGTCAACCAGCTGGTGAACCCACTGATACTGGAAGGTAAGATAGTCCAGGGCAGACGCGTGTTCTCCCTGATGAAACAGTTCCTGAGCTGGTGCGCTTTTCAGGGGCTGATTGATACATCCCCGTTGCATGATATGTCGCTCAATAGAGTTGCCGGTGGTGCAAAGCCAGTACCGCGCGAACGTAAACTGACCGACGCCGAGGTCTGGGTATTCTGGAACGTCTGGGATTACTTCAATGTGTGCGAAGGCACAAAGTGGGCGGCCAGGCTCTGTCTTGTCGCTGCCAGACGACCCGATGAAGTGCTCCGGGCCAGAAAGGATGAGTTCAACCTTCAACGTGATGTATGGAATCAAGGTACGCGAAACAAATCGGCCAGACAGCACGCGCTGCCATTAAGCCCATTGATGCGCCAATGCGTAGAAGAGTTGTTTGAGTACGGGAAAGGCAGCCAGTGGCTCGTTCCTTCGAATAAGAAGAAGGGCGTGGATACGCCAATGTCTAAGGTGGCCATCGCCCAGGCACTGAGAAGGATACTGGAACGACTTGAGTTGATGGAGGTTGAGTCATTTACTCCACGCGACCTGAGACGTACAGCGCGTAGTTATTTCCCTGCTCTGGGGATTAATCAGGAGGTGGCCCGTAAGATTATGAACCACAGTCTTGAAGGGATAGATCGCGTCTATGATCGCCACGATTATATGGATGAGATGCGAGACGCCTTGAACAATTTCTCAGCGTACATCGCATCTATCGTTAATCAAACAGACTTAGACGAGATAGACCACAAATTCAAGGGAGATCGTCTAGCCACGGAGCTTATTCGTGTAAATTTCTCACAGTGACTTGATGGCCTCTACCACCTTTTCTGACGCACCCTGTTGACCGTCAAAACGGTTACGGAACGCTTCTAGAACGAGTTTTTCATCAGCGGAGAGAGGTGCAGTGCCCTCTTCGCGAAAAAACTCAAGCAGCTCAGGATGACGTTCTTCCAGAACCATCAGCATCAGTCGAACCGGATCTGCCTCCAGTGCTTCGGCTAAAGCTCGAACCTTATCGACTGGAAGTGGGATTTTGCCGCTTTTGATGAGGGAGAGGTTGTTGGCGTTCTTGTACCCAACCTCTTTGGCAATGGTAGCCTGACTTTTAGGCGAGATTGTGATTAACGAGTCAATGTAAGCTGCGTAGCGACCTTGTTTGATCTCTGTTTCGTTGGTAGCCATGTAGTGAACCTTGCGTGTTTTGTTTATCTCTGGTAAGTGCTTACTGATATTACAGCAAAGGCCAGGGTTGTAAAGACTTATCTATTTAATTTCGATAGGTACTAACTCCCTGGAACACCGCTATTATACTATGTTTTTTAGGCAATTTGTCACTATTAGCTTACAGGCAAAAGTAAGACGTATCTGATATAGACGCATTCCATATTGATACAATAGGTAGTAGTATTGCCAAACTTTCAAATGTGTTCAGTTGGATGATATGAAATGAAAAATATAACTTCTAAATTGACCGCCCTTGAGGTTGGACACGCGTATGCGATTGGACTGGATGGCGTCGCGACGATCCTGACAGAACTAGAATCTGAAGAGCTTCCCGTGGAGATGGTTGATACGACGGTTTTCACTTTTGAGCTAAAAAATAAACATTTCACTCTCATCAATACCGGTTGCGGCTCCCTTGCCGTGAGAACCATTTAAAACACATTCCTGCCTATAGATGCCTGTGCGAACAGCTTAGTTGCCTGTTCGTACAGTGATAAATTACGCACATCAGAAAACAAATTGTTTTAATAACAAGGAAATTCTCATGTCCAAAGCCATGACCAGATCTGTGCTGAAAGAGGTACAGGACTTTCGCGACTGCGTAAAACGAGTTGTAGCGATGCTATCAGGCAAACAGATACCTGTTGCAGAGCGAGGTAATGAAGCATATGTCCGCTACAACCGGCGCGGCGAACCAGTGCTGGTAAACATCCCATCTATACCGGACGACGCGTCGCCAACCCTCATGAACGCAGTGCGTGGTTTTCTCGACCATGAGGTAGCCCATATCCTCTTTACTGATCCGAAAGTCGCAATGAAGATGCGCGAGAAAGGAAAGGCTCCGTCTACCGGGCTTTGGAACGCGCTGGAAGACGTTTTTATTGAACGCAGAATGGGACAGGTATTCAACGGAACTCGTCGCAATTTGCTGGCCACACAGAACCTGGTGATCGACAAATACTTCAAGGGCAAAGTGTCAGAGGCGGTTTCAATCTGCCACGGCAACCAGCGTGAATTGTTCCTGAAATTCTTCCTTTGCCCGGTCGTTCGCGCCTGGGATGGCCAAAGCCCTTTCATCGACTTTATGGAAGAACACTGGTACCTCATCGAGAAGCCTGTGGCCTTGCTCAAAGAGCATGGTATCGACGTGGCCGTTCGCAATATGTCGAACACAGAAGACTGCGTGAAGGTAGCAGCTGCTATCGCCCAAATCATGCAGGATATGAAAGACAAGCCAGAGGGCAAATTACCAGAGCTTAAATCGTCTGCTAGGAAGCCGTCAAAGAGTGAGCACGAGTCAGAGGAAACCCCAGAAGCCGGTGACGAACCGACTCATAGTGAATCAGCACCAAAGCGTACCAAAGGTGAAGACGACGACAAGGAAGAGCAAGAAGATGATGCCTCAGAAGAGGAAGAGTCTGGGGATTCTGATTTGCCTGAATCAGTAGATAAGGACTTACCTACAGAAGATAAAGAAATTAGTGATACAGAAAGTAAATATACAGAAGCAGGCCACGAAGAGTCAGGAGACACCCCAGAATCCGATGCTATCGGCATGAAATCAAGTGACTCTGACACCGATGGTGATGGCGGTGAGGACTCCGATACTGATCGTGGGGAAACTGAAGAAGAAGACGTCGAAGGCAAAAAAAATAAAGATGGTGCGGAAGTGCCCAAAGACAGTGAGTCTGGCTTTGTTCCTGCGCCGGATGAAATGACTCTGGAGGAGGCGCTAAAGGCGCTCGACGAGATGGAAGACGGAATCGGTGAAATGACCGAAGACGCACTGTCGGCCACCATCAGCAAAGAGCTTATGAGCGTCTCACCTTCTGATTATCGGCCATACGATCGATCATACGACTTTATCGGGTTGATTGATGAGGCTGAAGAGCATGTAAAGCGCACCAGAAAGACGTTCGGCGCAATCCCAATGCACTCACCTGTCGATCGCTACCGCATGGTTCCGGAAGGCAGAAAACTCTTTGAACTGAAAATCGAAAAACATCTGTCAGCAGGCGTTTCTTCGACTCTGGCCAAAGACCTGGAGCGAGCTATCGCCAGCCGCAACCGAGTTCAGTTTATCCCAGGCCAGAGACGTGGGCGGATACATGGCGCGAACCTGTATCGTCTGGCAATGAACGACGACCGAGTGTTCCGCAAGAAGGAAGACCATAGAGCGGTGAACGCGTGTGTCCAGCAGGTCATCGACTTGTCCGGCTCAATGGGCGGCAGGAAGATTCAGCTGGCACTCGCAAGCGCCTACACCATTGCGGATGCTCTGGATCGTATCAATGTGCCTAACATCATCACCGGCTTTACCACGTTTGGTAGCCCAGATTATGAAACCATGTCGAAGCGCGGGTTTACACGCTTCGAGGCGCTCATGCTGCCCATTATCAAAAACTGGAATGAGAAAGCAAACTCTCCAGAGATCCGTGCTCGCATGGGATGCGTATGTGAGACGTTCCCCCTGCTCAATAACGTCGATGGTGAGAGCGTCGCGCAGCTGGCGACTCTGTTTGCGGGGCGAATGGAGGACAAGAAGATCATGCTGGTTATGAGCGACGGGGCGCCATGTGCTGCAGGCGATGGGTTCCATCAGCATTTACGAACCGTCACCAAAGAAATTGAGACGTTGAGTGACATCGATCTGATGGCTATCGGGATTCTGACCGACGAACCACGGCGTTTCTACAAAAATTACGCGCTGGTAAACAGCGTAGAAGAGTTAGGGCCGTCAGTCGTCACTGAGCTATCTCGTATCATTCTTGGGTAATTGGTTTACCCGTAAAAATAAGTAATCACTTACTATACAGCCTAATATATTTATATAAGATATACCCCACGAACGACAAACAGTAAGGAAAAACACATGACCGCTACTGCACTACAGCAAGAAGAACATTTGCCGGAAGCCATCGTCTGCAAGTGGTGTGGCAAATCCTTTCATTACCTGAAATCCCATATCTCTATGGGCCGTTGCGAGAATATTCCTGAGTCTGCGAAGGGTCTGGACGTGGACGAAGTGGTGAAGATGTACACCTCTGCGTTTCCAGATGAACCAACGATCTCTCGCACGGCACTGGCCAAACTCAATGAGAAGCGTGCCGAAAAGCATTCAGGCGAAGGAAAAGTAGCGGAGATTAGCGCACATCCGGGCTACGCAGGAACGGTCGAATACAAGACCGAACTGGTGGCCGCGCACGAGCTGCTTGGCGTAACGATCAAAGAGCTGGGAACGCCACGCGGAAAACCACTACAGGTGACAGTCAACGTCAACACGCCATATCCGGAGTTCGTACCGGAAGCGAAGAAGAACTATGTGTATGGCGACTTCGACCTGATTAAAGACATCTTCATGATGCTGGAAATCGGAATCCCAGGCTATCTCTGGGGTCATGCAGGAACCGGTAAATCTTCTCTTCCTACGCAGCTATGCGCCATGCTGAATCGACCACTGATCCGCGCCCAGCATACGGCGTCTATGGAAGAAGCGCACGTTACAGGCCAGATCCTCGCTCGCGATGGCTCCACCTATTTCGAGCCTGGTTTGCTGGCACTGGCTATGAAAAATGGCTGGGTGTACCTCGCTGATGAATATGACTTCGCGTTCCCGCAGATTCTGGGTGTGTACCAGCCAGTTCTTGAAGGAGAGCCGCTGATCATCAAAGAGGCAACTCCGGACTGGCGCCGTATCACTCCGCATAAACGCTTTGCCTTCATTGGCACTGGCAACACTAACGGCTCTGGCGACGAAACGGGTCTCTATCAAGGTACGAACATCCAGAACGCGGCGAACTTCTCGCGCTTCGGCATTGTTTCGAACATGAAGTACATGAGCACTAAGGCTGAAGTCAACATGCTGGCTGAGGCTGGTGTCATCCGCGAATACGCCGAGAAGATGGTGAAATTCGCGAATCTTGTCCGTGAAGGTTATGAACAGCATCTGATCAGCCAGCCAATCGGCCCTCGCGAGCTGCTGCTGTCCGCAAAAATCGGAATGATGCGCGGTGATTTCTCTGCCGGCATCGAAAAGTCGTTTATCAATAAACTTCCATCCACGTCTGCACAGGCAGCGCGTGAAGTGGTTCAGAAGATCTTCGGTTAATCGTGCGTAAAGGATGTTTCGGCTCTCTTATCGCAGCGTCTGAAACTGGCCGGGCTTGTCTGGCGTGTCCGGATAGGCCCGAGTGCCACCAGTCAGCCAAAGAGGTTGCGATTTCGATGTATGGGAAGTTCGTTGGCTTCCCCAATGACAAAATCAAGAAAACCAGAAAGGTAAAAACACATGAAGGCTCTGATGGTCAGAACTGACTTCTCCCTGGGAGAGTCGGCTCTAAAAGCAGAAAACGCGGTGAAAATCGCGAGAGACGCTGGCTACACCGCTGTCATTTCCGCTGACAGCATGAACATTGCCAGTGTGATCCCCCTGCAACGTGCCGCTGGCGACGACATGGCGGTTATTTGTGGTGTTAAGCTGAATGTGGTCGACGATCCGACATACGAGCACCGCGCCCGCCTTGCGAAAGAGTCAGGGGGATGTATGGAATCATTGGTGCGTGATCGCAGCTACTGCTTCACTGCACTGATAAAGAATGAGCAAGGTTATCGCGACGTGTGCGAACTGATGACCTTAGCGAACAAGCGCGAGCAATTCTACTTTGTCCCGCGTCTGGCACTTGACCAGCTGGCGGCCGCATATGCCAAAGGCAACATCATCCTGCTGACGTCCGACATTGGCAGTGTATTCCAACGCCGGGACTTCGCAAAGATTATCGGGACGCTGGTGACAGCTGGAGGACGCGATAACTTCTACAGCGTGGTTTATCCGCACCCTACCCCATTCTACGACCAGATTAACGTCCGGGCGATGAAAGTGGCGAGCGCACTGAAAATAGAGCCAGTGGCGTTCTATCCCGCTTATTACGAAGCGATCGACGACGCTGACATTAAAGACATTGCGCACATGGTTACGAACAACATCAAAATCGACCAGCCGCATCGTCTGCGTATTCCCCACCAGCGAGATAACGCCGTTAATGGTCGCCGCCATCTCCTTGAAGCGCTGAAAGTCTTCTCCGTTCGCATGGATGTGCCGGTAACCGCTGCAATGGCCTCAACAACGCAGGACACCATTATTGAAGCCTGCACATGGCGCTGGCATGAACTGCCACCAGCACTGCCCAAGATGGCAGACGACGAGCCTGCAACGCTGATGAAGCTGGCTGTCGCGGGGCTGCGCAAGCGTCTTACTACCAAAGAGTTTGGCTACACACCACCGGCTTCTGAGCACCGTGTGTATGTTGATCGCCTGAAGTACGAAATGGACACGCTGACCCGCCTGGGCTTCTGTGGCTACTTCCTGATGGTGCGCGACCTGATGAATCACAGCCGTGAAACTGGCATTCCTGTCGGGCCAGGTCGTGGTTCCTCTGCCGGTTCTCTGGTGGCGTGGTGCATAGGCATAACCAACGTCGATCCTATCCGTCACGGTCTTCTGTTTGAGCGTTTCATCAACCCTGAACGTCTCGACTTGCCGGATGCGGATCTGGACTTCAGCCAGGCACGTCGTCATGAGGTGATCGAGTATCTGAATGAACGCTATGGCGAAGATTACGTTGCCGGTATTCCGAACTTCACCTATCTGGGCGCTGCTTCGGCGCTGCGTGACACTGCGCGTATTTACGGTGTCGACGCTGCGGATATGGCGGTATCCAAAGAGTTCAAGAATCTGGAAGACGATAGCCTATCTCTGGAAGAGCTGCGCGAACAACTGGCCAGCCTGGACAAATACGCCACGAAAAACCCGGAAGCGTTCAAAGCGGCGTGTAAGCTGCAAAGCCTGATGCGTGGTTTTGGCCGTCACGCAGCGGGGATGATCGTCGCTGGCGTTCCACTGGTAGAGCGCACGCCCGTCGAGCTGCGTGGCAACGCTCGCTGTATTGCATTCGATAAACGTTACTGCGAGGCGATGGGGCTGATTAAGTTGGACGTTCTCGGTCTGGCAACGCTCGATCTGCTGGATAGCGCGAAACGCTACATCAAAGAGAGCACCGGGGATGACATCAATCTCGATGCGATCCCACTGGACGATCGCAAGGTTCTGGATGGGTTCGCTGCAGGGTACACGCAGGGCGTATTCCAGCTGGAGTCCGGCCCCATGCGCAAGCTGCTTAAAGATCTGGGCGGCGGCATTGAACCAATGAGCTTTAAAACCGTTGTCGCCACGACCGCACTCTTCCGACCTGGCCCGATTCAATCCGGCATGTTGGACGACTATGTCTCCGTGGCCAAAGGCTTCATGGCTCCACAGTCGCTGCACCCGGTACTGGACGAACTTACCGCGGAAACCAACGGCGTGATTCTGTATCAGGAACAGACGATGAACGCGACACGATTGCTGGCCGGCTTCACGATGGCCGAAGCAGATGGTGTGCGTAAAGCGATCGGTAAAAAGGATATGGAAAAGATGAAGAGCATGGGCGAGAAGTTCGTCGTTCAGGCTCAAGGTGGTTGGATCGATGTTGAGATGGAAGACGGCACCACGCAGCGTATTCACCGCGCGGAACACTTCAAATGTGAGGACGGCGCACTGCGGACGGTCGAAGAAGCGCTGGAGGCAGGTGTGAAATTGCCTATGGCTGCTGTACGAGTTACAGGGTCACAACCGGGCTTGTCTGAGACGAAAGCTAAGGAGATCTGGGATGCCTTCGAGAAGAACGGTGCGTATCAGTTCAACAAATCACACTCCGTTGCCTACTCGCTGATCAGCTATCAGTCTATGTGGTTAAAGACACATTACCCTGCTGAGTTCTTCGCTGCTGCGCTCACCATTCTGGGCGAGGATAAGCACCAGGGGCTGGTTAAGGATGCGCTGACCTATGGCATTCGCGTATTGCCACCAGACGTTAACGTGTCATCTAACCGAATTGAGATCCGCACGCTGGAAGACGGCAGCCAGGTACTGTATGCGCCATTCTCTGCTGTGAAAGGCTGCTCTGAGAATGGTTGCCAGGCCATCATGAGAGCGCGTGAGAAAGTTGGCGGCAAATTCGAGTCACTTGAGCAATTTGAGGAAGCGGTCGAGAAGCGTGCGTGTAACAGCCGGGTACGCGAGTCACTGCAAAAAGTAGGTGCGTTCGCATCGATTGAGCCTGGCAGTCTGCCAGCGACAGATCCGGAACGGCTGCGCGACCAGGCAGAGTTGATGGGCAATCTGGTGATCGACGCTGTAAAAGCCTCTCGACCGTTCGAGATGAACCCTAAGCGCTCTGCTGAAGTGAATGTACTGATGACTCGCATGGCGGCCGAAATGGGTCTGGGAGACGACCTGATTCGCCCAAGCATTGGCATTAAGCCGAAAATCATGGTCATTCTGGACAACGCGAACGGTAATGATGGGCGTACCGGCTACTTCATGGAGAACGGCTACGACGACTTTAAGGCGAAGTTGCTTACTGCAGGCGATCTGCGCATGGGCGATCTCTACGTCACCGGCGTGTGCAAAAAGGTGAAAGACAAAGAAAAGGACTACACCAAAGACGAGATCGGCCAGTTCACCGACTTTATGCGTGAAGAGATCAATCTGGTGCGTCCGACCTATGTACTGACGTGTGGCAGCCGGGCGACGTCGCTCTTCAACAACAAGAGCAAACCATCCGACCTGGTTGGACGCAAAGAGTATCTGCCAGAGCTGGATGTGACCGTTTTCTACGGATTTAACCCGAACATTTTGTACTTTCGCCCAGAGGAAGGCGAAAAGCTGGAAGCAATTCTGGCAGAGGTAGCGGAGACTATTAGCAAATGAATAAAGAGAACACCATGAACGAGGCACAGAAGATTGCACAAGCGCTGGCGGCTATCCCAGCGGATTTTCAGGATAAAGCAGTTGCGGCCACCATGCGGTCGCAGTTCTGGGAGATCATCGACTGCCCGGTCACGTTAGATTTGGCGCTGGCGTTCGCCGGGCTGGATGGTGCCGATAAAGTCAGTCGTCTGCGTAAATGTGCCAGAGCGCTGGCGCTTAAAACGCAAGATCCGAAGGCGTGCCAGTATCTGCTGGAGATTTACGAATCGGATAATCCAGAGGAACAGCTGGAGGCGTTCAAAGTGTTCCGCAATCGGCTGGTGCTGAAGGTGGCCAAAGAGTTTATGGAAGTGAACAAGATTGGTGATGTGAGACAGTACAGGCTGAAGCGCCAGACCAAAGTAACTCTGTCCAACATCTTTGGTAAGAAAATCGCTTAATGAAATGGCCCGATTCTTTCGGGCATTTTCATTAATAGTTATATATGTTATCCCTTATGATCTCTTGAATTTGGACATTGACGGGGAAACAGCTTTCCATTTCTTCTTTAAGCATAGAACTTTCACTTCTGAAGTGATATGCCAAATTTGAGAAATAACCTAGCAGCCGTTCTAAATGAAGATCGCAGAGTTCCATATATTGCTGCACTACAGGGTATTGCATGACAAGTAATTTATTATCAGTTTTTAGTCTAAGAAAATCATCATAGTCATTTAGCAGTCTGTTTAAGGTGTGAGGATATGTTTCCCAGGAAACAGGGAAATTAAAATCCTCTTCTGGATAACCTGTAGCTTCAATTTCCTCATCTATCTCGCGAATGACTTCCATTAGGTCATGTTTTGAACTGGTTGCCATCTTAACGACTTCCTTGTCAAGCTCGGTCATCCATAGCTTCGACCACTCATTTCTGTGCCTTGAACGAAGACGATGCTTTTGCGATTCAAAGATAACATTAGTTTTTGAATCCTTATTTTTTCGCGCCTTCTCAGAATAGTTCTCAAGACTTTCGCTATCTAAATGTCGCCAGTATATTTCAGGCTCATCGTTAACATTGGTTTTATTAAGACTTATAAGCACAATAACAACCGGCTCATGTTGAGAGTTCCAATAGCCAAGGTTATCAAGACTAACTCTAACACTTAAATTTTCCACCATCTGTCTTGAAGTAGTTTTAACCTGAACAGAAATAAAAGCCCCTGTTGATTTGGTGTCATCAGCAAACATTTCAACCTGAGCATCAATCCCCATGTCAACACTCAATAGTCGACAAGGCCAGCGAAAGTATCGTGATATCCAGTAGGCAAACAAA
>ERZ773186.3336-NODE-3336-length-10786-cov-4.771317_pt1 | contig 10786 bp, 10 predicted proteins | sample MGYA00581000_ERZ773186 | MGnify/ENA primary metagenome ERZ773186 (study PRJEB29015, sample SAMEA2737752) | human gut metagenome | biome: human gut; feature: human-associated habitat; material: faeces | place: China | collected 2012 ... | reverse complement strand
TACTGCTTCTTACTGTTGACAACAGACGCTGTGGTTGCAGTTCCCATATCAATAATTGCCAGTGGAAGAGAATATTCATGAATTCCTGCAACTGCATTTGCTACAAGATCTGCTCCAAGCTGTCCGGGATTATCCATCAGGATATTCAGACCTGTTTTTACACCTGGTCCCAATACCATAGGTTCTTTTTTCAGAACCTTTTCAGCTGCAAGCTTCACGGCATTGGTAATCTGCGGTACTACAGAGGAAATAATGCAGCCTTCAATATCAATCCGCTTAATATGATATAAATCCAAAACTGTCTTCAGGTCAACTGCGTATTCCAGTTCTGTTTTTGTACGGACAGTGGAAAGTCTCTCAATGAAATAGGTTTGCTTTGAATCAATGCAGCCAACCACAATATTTGTATTTCCAATATCAATTGCTAAAATCATTTTTTCCTCCATGGTTTCTCTATCATCAGCCAGACTGCTTTCAGCCGCAATCAGCGGACCTTTTCAGAAACAATCTGGCTGTTTTCAATTTTCTTAAACTTCTGCTGTTTTTACCACTTTCTCAGATTTCTTCTCTGTTCCCGGAAGAAGCCTTGCCTTGTAAAGGGCTGCACCTACAGCACCTGTGATAACGGTAGCGGAAAGCATTTCACATACTGCGTTGATTCCTACAAATGTACAGATGAACAGAATCACGTTTTTTCCACCCATAAGTCCCTGTACATACTCGGTATTTCCGAAAAGGCCAACTAATAACCCCATAAAAAACAGAGTATTTAAAAATGCGGAAAGAAATCCTGTTACAGCGCAGGAAAGATAAATATTTTTTGATTTTCTGCGGACTCCCTGGAAAATATATCCAAGAAGAAGTCCGTCAACCAGTCTTGGAATAAATCTCTGAACAAACGCCAGGAATGGATTGATTCCGAATAAGGTAACACCCATAAGGCTGGTACCGCCAATGCCGATACACTGTCCAAAGCTGGTAAGTCCGAATACGGCTCCCGCAATGGCTCCGCCTACAGGTCCCATTGTAATTGCGCTGATGGCAACCGGAATAATATTAAAGGTGATTGCAAGAGGCCCGATATTCAGGTAGCCAAGAGGTGTGTAAGCCATAAGAAGCAGAATTGCGATCATAAGGCCCAGTAAGGTGATTTGAGATGTTGTAAATTTTTTGTTCATGTTGTCCTCCTTGTTATCGTTCCCTATATTAGAGCCTATTCAGACTCAGGGATACAATACGGTATGGAACAGCGGGCATGTTTTTTTGGTATTTACCCGCCACTCTGAAAAATGTGTTATCCTCTGTCCAGATTTACAAAAATACAATCTGCGAATATAACACCAGTGCCACTGCCTGCGGCTTCGCAAAAGATTTATAAATGCTGCCAGAATGACAGCCTGTAAATAACTATCTGCGAACTCTCTCAAGCAGTATTTTATCCAGGATCTTACCGGCTGCATCCTCCTTGCTCATTAGCGGGAGTGATACTTCCTCATCCTGTGTAATCAGAGTCAGAACATTGGTGTCCCCCTGGAATCCGGCGCCTGCCATTTTTACATTGTTGGCAGCTACCATATCCAGATTTTTCCTGGTAAGTTTGACTCTGGAATTACCGATCATATTCTCTGTTTCCATAGAAAAGCCACAGAGAAACTGTCCATCCGGTTTGTGCTCTCCAAGATATTTCAGAATATCATCTGTTCTCTCAAGGGCAATGGACATGTCATCGTCTTTCTTTTTAATTTTTTCATCGCTCACACTGGCCGGACGATAGTCTGCCACTGCTGCTGCTTTAATGATAATATCCTGTTCCTGACTGACAGAGGTTACAGACTCATACATATCTCTGGCTGTTACCACTGGAACCACTCTCACAAATGGTGGCGGTGCAAGTGCAGTACGTCCACTTACCAGTGTGACATCTGCTCCGCGCAGCATAGCCATTTTTGCAATGGCATAGCCCATCTTGCCGGAAGAATGGTTGGTAATATAACGGACAGGATCAATTGCCTCCTGGGTAGGACCGGCGGTAACCAACACCTTCAGCCCTTTCATATCCTTCTCACAGGCACACTCTCTCAAAATATAGTTTAAAAGAGTCTCAGGCTCCGGCATTTTTCCCGCTCCGGTATCGCCGCATGCAAGATAGCCTACAGCAGGATCGATTACTTCGTATCCATAATGCTCCAAGGTTTTTAGATTATCCTGGACAATGGGGTTCTCGAACATATTGGTGTTCATTGCAGGAGAAATAAATTTCTTGCATCTGCATGCCATAATGGTGGTTGTAAGCATGTCATCTGCAATTCCATGAGCCAGCTTGCCTATCACATTGGCACTTGCCGGTGCGATCATCACAACGTCAGCCTTTTTCGCAATGGACACATGCTCTACCTGGAACTGGAAATTCCGGTCAAAGGTATCCACAAGGCATTTATTCCCGGTAAGTGTCTCAAAAGTAATGGGATTAATAAAATTAGTGGCATTTCTGGTCATTAGCACATGAACGTCTGCCTGCTGCTTCTTCAGCGTACTTGCAAGATATGCGATCTTATATGCTGCAATACTTCCTGTAACTCCCAGAAGAACTGTCTTTCCCTCTAACATTATCTTCCCTCATCTCTCTTTGAAATCTTTTGGACAAAATTCATCTGTTATTTTATATCTTTGTCCGTACCGCTTATTATAATGCAAAGAGACGTATGAATGCAATGTATTTTTTATATGTTCGGCTTTTCATACATAATTTACCTTTATATGCATCTTTTCTTTGTTTTTTTATCTGTTATAATAGCCTTAGACTTTTAACAGCTATTCCAGAGCATGTTTGAAAATCCTTCCCGCAACCTGCATGCCCCACTTTGCGGGAAATTTTGCTATCTGTTTTCGACTTTCATTATAAGGATACTACAAAAGAAAGGAACCATTATGAACTACCAGATCACACAGTGGTGCGCCCACTTTATCTCAGAGCATGTAAAAGAAGGAGACCTTTGCATTGATGCCACCATGGGAAACGGAAATGACACTCTGCTTCTTTCCCGTCTTTGTGGGGAAAAAGGGCATGTACTCGCTTTCGATATTCAGGAAATAGCACTTGCCAATACCAGAGAGCGGCTCGAAAAAGAAAATGCCCCCCACAATTATGAACTATTTCTGGATTCCCACGTAAATATGGGAAAATACGCAGAGCCTGTGAGTGTAAGCTGCATTGTATTCAATTTCGGCTATCTGCCGAAGGGCGATCATACTCTTGCCACAAGGGCAGAATCCAGTATTCAGGCACTTACCGTATCCCTGTCCCTTTTGAAAAAGGGCGGGATCCTGATGCTGTGTATCTACAGCGGCGGAGATTCCGGGTTTGAGGAACGGGATGCACTGCTGGAATGGCTGAAGGTACTGGATTCCAGGAAATTTCTGGTTATCAAAACAGAATATTACAACCGTCCTAATCATCCGCCTATGCCCGTACTTGTAGTCAAACTGTAACTTGTATACAAAAAGCAACAACTTTTTTCCATATATTTACTCAAAAACACCCCTTAGACAGACTGTAATTATTTGTGTCTGCCAAAGGGGTATTTTATCTTCGGTATTCTTAAACTGTACTTTTTCAGTCAATAACGGTAACGCTTGTCATCACCGGCTGCTCATCTGCTGAAATAGTTCCATTGTTATCTGTAGGCTTTGCATCCTTGCAGATCTGGTCAACAATGTCCATGCCTTCTGTCACATGTCCGAAAGCGGCATACTGTCCATCCAGATAGGTACTGTCGGACTGCACGATAAAGAACTGGGAGCTTGCACTGTCCGGATCTGAGGATCTTGCCATGGAGATCACACCTCTCTCATGGGAAATATCGTTCTTTACACCATTCTCAGAAAACTCGCCCTTAATAGTCTCATCAGAGCCTCCTCTTCCGGTTCCTTCCGGATCTCCGCCCTGGATCATAAATCCATCAATAATACGGTGGAAAGTAAGTCCGTCATAGAAATGCTCCTGTGCCAGTTTCACAAAGTTGGTTACACTGATAGGTGCTGTGTCCGCATCCAGTTCCACCTTAATGGTACCGTAGTCCTTCACCTCAATCTCTGCATGATGAAGACCGGTAAGAGGCTCTGAAGTATCCAGAACAGTGCTGGTATCGTCTGCTGTCTCATCTGTACCTTCTCCATCCCCGGAACCGTCTGTAAAGCCGGAAACTTCTTCCTCCGTTCCTTCTGGCTGGTCAGCACTTTCCTCTGTACTTTCCTCTTTTGTTTCTTCTGTGTCTTTATTTTCTTCTGTATTCTCCTTAGTATCTGCTTCTGTGCTCTTGCTTTCCTCTTTCGTATCATCTGAACCACAGCCTGCCAGCATTCCTGCGGAAAGAGCTGCCACTATCAGCATTGCCAGAATTTTTCTTTTTTTCATGATTTTATGCCTCCAATTCTTGATGCCATCTTTTTCTATTATAACGAAAATCACGTAAAAAACAATTGTTTTCACAGATTGTTCAATTTCTTTTTCTTTGTCTTGCCACAGCTTGTATTGTCTGCTAAAATCAAGAAAGAATTTATCAGAAAGCGAGGTCTTTTTTATGGAAAAGATTACCAGTTTCACAATAGATCACATCAAACTTCAGCCAGGCGTTTACGTTTCCCGCAAGGATCCGGTTGGAAATAGTGTGATCACCACTTTTGACATTCGTATGACTTCCCCAAATGAGGAGCCTGTTATGAACACAGCAGAGCTTCACACCATTGAGCATCTTGCTGCTACTTTTCTTCGCAACCACAAGGAATTCGGACCGAAGATGATCTACTGGGGACCAATGGGCTGCCGTACCGGCAATTATCTGCTGCTGAACGGAGATTATGAATCTAAGGATATTGTTCCGCTTATGGTTGAAACCTTTGAGTTTATCCGTGATTTCCAGGGCGAGGTTCCTGGTGCTTCCCCGAAAGACTGTGGAAATTATCTGGATATGAACCTTGGAATGGCGAAATATCTGGCTAAGAAGTTCCTGGATGAAGTGCTGTATGACATCAAGCCAGACAGACTGGTTTATCCGGAATAATTTGATTTGATATATTCAGAAATCTCCCTCTTACCATTTCATGGCAGGAGGGAATTTCTTTAGTACTCAAAAAACGCTATGCAAACGATAATATCATCCATTTACATAGCGTCTTTCATCTCATCATTTCATCGCTTAAATTTCCAGCCTGTCAGCCTGCGACAGCCTCATCAGCTGCAGCATCTGCACTTCCTTCTGTAGCTGCCTGATCAGCAGTTCCATCTGCGGCTGCACCGTCAGCTGCCACTGCACTTACATAATCACCGGACACATAAGCAGTCTGTCCCTCATAGGAAACCTCAATCCAGCCATTGTCGCATACACCTGTACTTGTAAGCTGTGTACCGCTTGTTACACCTGCGATCCAGGTAGCATCTGCACTTGCATCTGCACGAAGGTTAATATCTGCATTCGCAACATATGTACCATCCTGCTTGGTTACATTCACACCGCTTGCAGTCTGCTCTACAACTGGTTCTGGAGTAGGAGTAACTTCTGGTGTAGGAGTCACCTCAGGGGTTGGTGTTGGAATAGGGGTCGGGGTTGCCTGTATAACTGTAACGCTTGCTCCTGCACCTTCCTCAAATCCACATCCAGGGATGCAAAGTGCTGCGCCCAGAAGCAAAACGGCTAATGCTGCTTTTTTCATAATATAGTTCCTCCTTTACAAAGCAATGGTGCTTTGAATTGATTCATCTTCTTTTCATATAATATTACAAAAACAGACTCATTTCGCGAATCGTTACAATTAATATACAGTATTATTACAAATTATGCAACCCCTAAGTGTATCTTTGCAATAAAGCATATTTGAAATAGTTACTGGTCACGGAGTGAACAGTAATTTGAAATAAAGCGTTCTTAGTTAACAACCACCGGCTCAACTGGTGGTTGTTTATCAGACCTCCTTCAGATTCCCAGAACAGCAGATATCTTAATCTCCTTTTCTGTTTCACTGAGATCAAAGTCACCGCCATCTTCCACAGTCATGTGTACCTCATACAGTACATCTTCGGATAATGTATCCGGTGTTTCACCATCTTCTGTCTGGATATGCCATTTCTCTGCCGGAACTTCCTTCAAGGTACCATCTGCGCCATATGCATACAGCTTCATAGAACCTGTTTCCCCTGAGATTCCTTTCATACGTATTGCAACGGTCGTATTCGGATGTACATTCTCAATTGTGATCGTGTTCAGCCATCCTTCCACCTCTCCCTGGCCGCCGTCTGCTGCAAATTTCTCCTGGCTTAACACATTGCGCATTGCCTGATCCAGATCCACCTTGCGGTAAGGCATTTCCGGCAGATATACAAACCTGTCCTGAAGTCTCAGAAGTTCCAGATAACCGGTCGGACAATAAAGTGAATTTCCGCTGTTTCCGGCATACATACCGATAGCCATGTTATTGTATCCCGGTTTGTCAGAAATATCCATGGTAAATACAGTCTCGCCTGTCTCAAAATCAAGCATGATATACTGCCACATACCAGTTTCCATATCCTGAACATATCCGTAAATATATCCTGTTGCAGTGGACAGCTTCATCATGGAAGTGTCAGACAGATCACTTCTGCACCAGATACTCTTCATCTCATATCCGTCCTCCGTCTTAACTGTATCCACACGTTCTATACCCGGCGCGATCATTTTATTGCCCTGTCTCAGCCAGCCCACATCATAAATATTCTCATAGCTTTGTATTGAGGAATCATTATCTGCTTCTCCAAGCTTCGCACTTCCTGCACCAAACCAGTTACATACGATCGTGCTTACTGTTCCCTCTCCATCATCATATACAATTGCAGAATTTTCCACAGACACCTGTGTACCTTCCGGAAGCTCATCTATAACAGGCATACTCGCAACCTGTTCTCCTGTTTTCATATCCACCGCAATAAGATTTACCGGATCCTGATTATCTGTAAACATAACCAGATCTTTGGTCAGAGACGGGGAACATCCACCTCCCCATGCAAGACCGCCACCTGTCGTCTCATCGCCTTCTTTGCTTTCCTTGGCACCCACACTTTTATAGGAAGTTTCCCAGACTTTTTTCACACCATTATCCGCCTGGAGCAGATAACACTTCAGATTTGTCAGAATGACCGCACCCTCCTTAGATGCCGCAATACCATTCTCTGCACCCTCTCCCGGTTCCAGTTCATATACAAACACTGCATCTGACAGATCCACATCTTCTCCATTCAAGATCTTATCGATAGCTGCACGTGAAACATAGCCAAAGGTTCCCTGCTGTTTTCTGTCGGGATAAATGCGGAAGCCTCCTGTTGCAAACCAGAGATTTCCCTCATAATCAAAAACTACAGATAACAGATTCTGATCCAGTGTTTTTCCAAGTGCTGCCTCTGCTGCCGCTTTAATGTCGATATCCAGAACCTTCTCAAATTCCGGAAGTACATTTCCCTCCTCATCTGTAGCCTTAAGCATAAGTACCCGATTATCGTTCGTCGGACACACAATGCGATTGCTCTCATCTACAAAAGAATATGAACTCTGTATCAGATAGCTTCCATTGTCATGCTGTTTTGGTGAAAAATAGCCCAAGGTCTGTGCCTCATCTGCATTAATATCACGGATCGCCAGGCCACCCAGAAGCGGAACCACAGAATGTCCATAGGAATCAAAAAAGACTGCCGGGGAAGCATTGGGATTAACTTTTTCATAAGAAACATTGATCTCAGAATAAATATCAACAGGCAATACCTCATCTGTTGAATCTGTATTATAGCAGTCATGATGAATATTGGAATCACTTGCTGCCATATAAGGATTCACATCCATAGCCTTCGGTGTAAGTGCCTTGACTGGAAGTTCTGATGCCTCTTCCGCATGAACAATACTAATTGTATAATCAGATGAAGCTGTTACCATAAACGCTGCCATCGCAAGAATTAAAACTCTTTTCTTCATATTATTTCCTCCTGAATCATAATAATATTCCTGTTACATTGCCTTACTGTGTTTCAGCCAGACAGAAAAACCTTCTCTTATCTTCTGCTCGTCCACAGGTTCCATAAAAAAATACTCAACCCGCAATCTGAAAGCATGAAGCGAAAAATCAAGGTCACTGCACCAAATGACACCACATCCCGGATATAAGGAGCGGAGATGTTCTGCTGCATTCAGTCCGGACACTCCGGGCAGTGCAAGAAGCACTACAGCCGGCACAGTTTTCTGTATCTGTTCAAAAAAGCTTTCCTGGTTCTGATAGAGTTCAACCAATGGAAAGATACTTCTCTCAGTACAGTAATCAATAATATATTTTGCATAATCCTGTCCTTCTTTTTCATTGACAGCCAACACAGCAATACAGTACACCAAACCCCTCCTTTTTTCTGTTAAACTCTTTCCTGTACCTGTTAAGCACATTATAAGAAAGCAGAAATTTATTTCAATGATTCTGTCACGAAAGGAATAAAAATAGCACGAATTGTAAATCAGCCACCTGTTTTTGTGATATACTGTTTCCAGAACGTACCATTACCGATACAAAATAAAAAGGAAGATTTACTATGCGAATTGCAATTGTTGATGATATTTCAGAGGAACGGACACTGCTTCGCAACAGACTGGACTCTCAGTTTTCCAGGCGCAATGTCCACGTAGATATATTTGAATATGAAAATGGAGAAACTTTCCTCACTGCAGCGAAGGAATGTCCTTTCACGGTAGTGTTTCTGGATATTTATATGAATGGTTCTAACGGGATTGATACAGCAAAAGAACTTCGCAGATCAGATACTGACTGTCTGCTGATCTTTACAACAACTTCCACTGACCATGCATTAGAGGGATTTCAGGTCCGGGCTCTCCACTATCTTGTAAAGCCCTACAGTGAAAATGATATTTCCGCACTGACAGACGAAATCCTTTCCCGCATCCCGGATTCCGGGAAATACATAGATGTAAAGGTAAACGGCAGTAATATTCAGATTCCCTTCCGGAAAATAATCTACGCAGAGCATTTTTCCCATATGATCCACATTCACACTGCCGGTGAAAGGGAACTGGTCACCCGTCAGTCCTTTGATTCCTTCATAACCTCCCTGAAAATGGACTCACGTTTCTATCAGTGTAACCGGGGCGTTGTGATCAATCTGGAGCATGCAGTTGATTTTGACGGATCAGGCTTTCGCCTTGATAACGGAAGCAATGTCCCTGTCAGCCGGAAGCTGCTGAAAAACGCCAGACAGACATTTATGGAATTTCTGTTCCAAAGGAGGTCCTGAAATGACTGACATACTTCGCCCTGTACTTGAACTTTCCGTAATCATTCCCGGTATACTGCTGGCATATCTGCCTGTAAAGAGCTATCTGAGACAGACACCGCTTAAGCTGACAGCATGGCTTCTTCCTCTTCTTCTGGGAATCTGTATTTTGGGAGGGGCAGTTTGCTGTGCCCTGCAAATTCCCACCAGATGGTTCCTGTTTCCTCTGCTGCCTGTGATTATGCTCATTTATCACAAAACACTGAAAATCTCTGTCTGGAAATCTGTCAGTATTTTTCTTGCAGTCTTCGCAGTTTTTACATGTGTCAAAAGTTTGTCCCGGGCAGTTAATGCACTTATGACCGCAGACCTGCATATTACAGAAAATGAACTGTGGTTTCACACCGGTGCCGGAATTTTCTATAACGTGATTTGTCTGCTGTTTGTTCTGGCAGCCTGGTATCCTGCCTGCCACTGTGTACAGACAATGGTCACAGACGAGAACTTTGCCCAGACCTGGTACGTATTCTGGATTCTTCCGGTAATCTTCATCGGAGTGAATCTTTTTATGATTCCCAAATACCGCAGTACTTTATATACCGGACGGATCCTGCAGTGCTATATTGTTTTAAGTCTTGTACTGCTCATAATCCTGCTTCTGTTTTATGTCATGTTTCTTATGATGGCAGTCAGTCTGAACAAAAATGCCAGACTTCAGCAGGAGAACCATTTTCTTACTCTTCAGCAGGAAAGATACGAGAATCTCTGCATGGCTATTGAAGAAGCCAGACAGGCGCGTCACGATATCCGGCATCACTTTGTGCAGTTATCCTCTCTGGCAGAACAGGGTGACATGGAAAAGATCAAAAAATATCTCTCCGCTGCAACCGGAAAAATCTCTGACTATAACCTGCATTTCTGTGAAAATCAGGCTGTTGACAGTGTTTTCGGATATTATTCCACCCTTGCCCAGAGAGAGAACATTCCTTTTCATGCAATGGTTTCCCTGCCTGCTGATCTTTCCATAGATGAGATAGATCTGTGCCTTGTGTTTTCCAATCTGCTGGAAAATGCCATCCAGGCAAGTGTAAAAACAGCGCCCGCCCGCAGAAAGATTAACGTGGAAGTTTATCCCCACCATAATCATCTCCTTCTGATCCATGTGGAGAATACCTTCGATGGCAAAATACAGCAAAAAAACAATATTTTCCAATCCTCCAAACGCTCTGGAAACGGCATAGGAATCGAATCTGTCCGCCACATTACCGACAAAAACGGCGGTGCCTGTGACTTTACCTATAAAGATGGTATTTTCTCTGCAAAAATAATGCTCCGGATATAATCAGTTACTGATTATATCCGGAGCATTTTGCAAAAATATTCAAATATCTCTTGAAGTATCTAAAATTATTCCATACACTCATCCAGAATTGCAGCCATCTTGTCGATGTGTTCTTTTGTGATCACAAGCGGAGGTACGATTCTGAGTACATC
>ERZ773186.3329-NODE-3329-length-10805-cov-3.315814_pt1 | contig 10805 bp, 9 predicted proteins | sample MGYA00581000_ERZ773186 | MGnify/ENA primary metagenome ERZ773186 (study PRJEB29015, sample SAMEA2737752) | human gut metagenome | biome: human gut; feature: human-associated habitat; material: faeces | place: China | collected 2012 ... | reverse complement strand
AGATGCTCGCAGCACTGCGCCGCAAGATAGAGACCGCGCTCGTTCAGGATCGGCAGGATCTCGTCAACCACGGCTTTTGCCGCCTCCGGCGTAGAGCCCTTACCGATCTTCTGCCCCATGATCTCGCTTGAGGAGCAGCCAATCACGACCTGCTGACCCGGCTTGAGTGCAGCTGCATCCAGCAGTTCGAGCAAAGCCGCGCGGGCTGCGCTGCGTACTTCTTCATACATAAATGGTCATCTCCAGACAGTTATTAAAATTTCTTATTTTCATTGTAGCACGCAGCGGCGGATTTGACAATCCTCTGCGAGGCGTGTATCATAAACGTTAACCAGAACGTAACAGGAGGACTCTGTTTTGAAACGTATATTTGCTTGTCTTCTTGCCGCAACGCTGCTCATCTGCGCCGGCTGCGGCACAAAATCCGAAAAACCGTCTGTCAGCGGTGCTCCCTCAAAAACGGAGACATATTACGCTCCGCTCACCGGCGAACAGCTGAGCGCGAAGCCGGAAAACACCCGTCCGTTTGCCGTCATGATCAATAACATTGTCTACGCGCAGCCGCAAGTCGGCATCAGCAACGCAGACATCATCTATGAGATCCCGGCAGAAGGCGGCATCACCCGCATGATGGCGATTTTCAGCCACCTGTACGACATCGAGTCTGTTGGCAGCATCCGCAGCCTGCGCCCGTACTATCTGAGCGTTGCCCTGTCGTATGACGCTATTGTCATCCATGCTGGCGGCAGCGAGCAGGCTTACAGCGATGTGAAAACCTATAATGCCGACCACCTCGACGGTGTGCGCGACGGCAATACCAGCTCCATGTTCTACCGCGATAAGAGCCGCGGTCAGCACGGCTCGGAGCATACGCTGTTTTTCCATGGTGCGAACGTGCAGCCGCTCGTAGAGAAGTATCAGTTCCGTACCGAGCACAACAGCAGCTATAAGACCGGCCTGAACTTTGCGGACAACGCGGCGCAGCAGTGCACTGCCGATGCCGCCACCGCTCAGGTGACATTCAATGCCTCCAAGAGCACGTCCTTTACATACCATGCCGACACCGGCAAGTACACGGCCGTGCAGTATAAAGGCGACTACAAGGACGGCGCGACCGGAGAGCCTGTCCCCTTCTCCAACCTGCTCATCCTCTCGGCCGACATGAAAACGGTCGACAGCTATGGTCGCCTCGCGGTCGATCTGATCGGCAGCGGCACCGGCTACTTTGTGACCGGCGGCAAATATGTGCCGATCAAGTGGGCGCGCAGCGACATCAACAGCTGCTTTACCTATACGCTCGAGGACGGTACGGCGCTGAACCTTTCGCGCGGCACGACCTATGTCGGCGTGATCCCGACCAACGGCGGCAGCGTGAACTTCAGCTGAGAATAAAATTGAAGCTTTTGTGCAGCACTATGTGCGCGGATAGCCGCGCACATAGTGCTTTTTTCTTCCGCAGCATGGTTGCCTATTTTCTCAAATCTCTGCTATAATGGCTGTGCAGCCGGATGCAGCTGCAAGTGCACAGAAAGGAAGATCGCTATGACCTACAATTTTGATGAAATCATTGACCGTCGCCATACCAACGCGCTCAATACAGACGGTTTTCGCGGTTATATTTTTCATGCCGGTTCGGAAAAGGTGTTTGCTTTTAAGGACGAAGAATTTGTCCGCATGTGGGTTGCCGACATGGAATTCGGCGTGGCACCCGAGATCCTCGATGCGCTGCGCGCAAGGATTGACCGCCGCATTTTCGGGTACACCGGCCTGTATGATGACGAATACTACCACACTTTCTCAAATTGGTGCAAGGATCACTATGACTGGCACTTTCCCAAAGAGCAGCTCTGTATCTCACCGGGCATTATTCCTGCACTGTATCAGCTGACGGAAATGCTTTGCACAGCGGGCGAAAAGGTGCTGCTCAACACGCCGGCCTACGGCTATTTTCTCCACGCGGCGGAGTATGCAGGTGTAGATGTGCTGACTTCTCCGCTGCACAAGAAGGCGGACGGTACGTTTGCGGTGGACTTTGAGGACTTCGAGCGCAAGTGCGCCGATCCTGCGTGCAAGCTGGTATTCTGGTGCAACCCGCACAACCCCACTGGGCGCATGTGGACGGAGGACGAGCTGCGCCGGGTTGCTGCGATCATCGAAGAATATAACCTCTGGGTGGTGTCCGACGAGATTCACTGTGACCTGATCCGCTGCGGCCGCCGCCACATCCCGATGGCCAAGGTCATGGACAGCTACCCGAAGCTCATCACCTGCATGGCGCCTACCAAGACCTTTAACATGGCGGGGCTGGCATTTTCCAACATCATCATCCGCGATCCCGCGCTGCGTGCGCGCTATCAGGAGCGCGACAAGCTGTTCGGCATGGTCAACCCCATGTCGCTGACAGCGGCGCAGGCGGCCTATGCGCACGGTGGTGCGTGGCATGAGGCGCTCAAGCAATATCTCGACGAGAACTTCGCGTTTGTCAAGGCGTTTCTGGCTCGGGAGCTTCCGGAAGCAGTCATGTACATTCCGGAGGCGACCTATCTGGCGTGGGTAGATCTGTCCCGCTGTCTGCCGGATGTGTCAGACCTGCCGGATTTCTTCGCCAATAAAGCGGGCGTGCTGCTCGAGGGTGGGGATTCCCTCTTCGTCGGCAACGCAAAAGGCTATGTGCGCCTGAATCTTGCCATGCCGCGCGCGATCATTCAGACCGGGCTGGAGCGGATGCGCGATGCGATCCGCAAAGAGCAGGCAGAACATTAAAATTGAATGCAATAGCAAAAGTCCGATATGGCGGCGGCCATATCGGACTTCTTCATGTTTTATTCCCACGTCTTCCATACATCCGGGCAGTAGCCAATCGTGGCCTGTCTTCCGTTGCGGACGATGGGCGTGCGCAGCAGGGATGGATCATCGAGCAGCCGCTCGATCTTGTCCTGCTCATAGGCCAGATGCTGCACAAGCGCGTAGTCCGCCGCCTTGGGGTCAAGCATTGCCTCAAGCCCCACGGCGTTTTTCACGCTCGTCAGCTCGCCGCGGCTCATGCCATAGCGCAGCAGGTCGATAGCCTGATACGGGATGCGACGCTCCTTAAAGTAGCGCTCAGCCTTTTTTGTGTCGAAGCATTTTGACTTGCCCCAGATCTGGATCTTCATACTGCGCCTCCGCTCAGACTTCGATGATCACGGGCAGTACCATGGGGCTGCGGCGCGTGGTCTTATACAGATAGCCGCTGATGTTTGACTTCACGCGGCCTTTGATAGCCGCCCAGTCGCGCTGCTTCTGGCGCTCACAGCTGGCAAGGCTCTCGTTGACAACACGCTTGAGCTCACCCATGAGCGCTTCTGCCTCTTTGACGTATACAAAGCCGCGGGTGATGATCTCGGGATCGGCGACCGGCTTGCCGTTTTCGGATGAGAGTGTGATGATCGCCATGACGATGCCGTCCTCAGCGAGGTGGCGGCGGTCGCGCAGAACGGCGCTGCCGACATCACCGATGCCGGTGCCATCGATATAGACGTCGCCCGCAGGGACGCTGCTCGTTGCGCGCATACTGCGCTTGGTGATCTCAATGACTTCACCGTTTTTGGCCACGAGCACATTTTTCGGCTCAACACCCATGAGCTTGCCGATCTCGGCGTGCTTGCAGAGCATACGGTATTCGCCGTGCACCGGGATGAAGTAATGCGGTTTTGTCAGCGCAAGCATCATCTTCAGTTCTTCCTGACAGGCGTGGCCGGAAACGTGCAGCGGCGTGTTGCGGTCATAAATGACCTCTGCCCCTTTCTGGAACAGCTCGTCTATGACGCGGCTGATCGTGATCTCATTGCCTGGGATGGCCGAGGCGGAGATAATAACGCGGTCGCCCGCGTCGATCGTAACCTGCTTGTGCTCGGAAAATGCCATGCGGTGCAGTGCGGACATCGGCTCGCCCTGGCTGCCGGTACAGACGATAACCGTCTTACTGCGCGGAAGGCTGCCGATCTGTGACATGTCCATCATGACGCCGTCGGGAATGTCCACATAGCCCAGCTCCGTTGCAACGCGCATGATGTTTTCCATGCTGCGGCCGGTGATGCCGACCTTGCGCTTATACTTTGCCGCAACGTTGATGATTTGCTGCAGGCGGTGGACGTTGGATGCAAAGGTCGTGACAATGATGCGCTTACTGCAGTCTTTGAACAGCTCGTCGAAGCAGTCGATCACGCGCGCTTCCGAGGCGCAGTAGCCGGGGCGCTCCACATTCGTGGAGTCCGACAGCAGCGCGAGCACGCCCTCATTGCCGAGCTGACCAAGACGCGGCAGGTCGATCATGCCGCCCTGAATGGGCGTGAGGTCGATCTTAAAGTCACCCGTGTGGATGACAGTGCCGATCGGCGTTTTGATCGCCAACGCAACGGAATCGGCGATGCTGTGGTTCGTGTGGATGAATTCGATCTCAAAGCAGCCGAGCTTAAACTTATCACCAGGCTTTTTCGTGAAGATCTGCGTATGGTACAGCAGGTCGTGCTCTTCCAGCCTGAGCTCAATGATCGCAGCCGTCAGCGGGGTCGCATAGATCGGCATATCCAGCTGCTTGAGCACGTAAGGGATCGCACCGATATGGTCTTCATGCCCGTGCGTGATGACCATGCCGCGGATACGGTTTTTATTCGCCTTCAGGTAGCTGATATCCGGGATGACCAGATCCACACCATAGAGGTCCTGATCCGGAAAGCCCATGCCGCAGTCGACAAGGAACATATCCTTGCCGTACTCATAGATGGTGAGGTTCTTACCGATCTCACCAAGCCCGCCAAGCGGGATGATTTTCAATTTGGATGCCATGTGAAACTCCTTTTCGTTCGCTTTTGGGCAGACTCCTCCCACAAAAGCAGGTTGATGCTTCGAAAAATATGTACGAAATGCGTCGTCGCGGCGGCGGATAACCAGAGTATATCCGGAAACCCGGGCCGTCAAACCTGTTACATTTCCATTCGGCCGGCCAGCGCCCGCAGGAGCGTGGCATCGTCCGCATATTCCAGATTAGACCCGACCGGAATGCCATAAGCCAGGCGTGTGATCTTCACATCAAATGGCTTGAGCAGGCGCGCGATGTACATCGCGGTCGCCTCGCCTTCCGTGTCGGGGTTGGTGGCCATGATGACCTCCGTGATCCCGCCATCCGCTACACGCTTGATGAGCTCCTGGATCCGGATATCGTCCGGGCCGATATGATTCATCGGCGACAAAACGCCGTGGAGAACATGATATACGCCGTTATATTCGCGGCTGCGCTCGAAAGAGAGCACATCGCGCGGCTGTGCCACGACGCAGATCGTACTCTGGTCGCGCTTTGGGGACGCACAGATGCTGCACGTCTCCTGATCCGTGAGGTTCTGACAGATGGTGCAGCAGTGTATATTCTTTTTCGCATCCACAATGGCGTCTGCAAACTTCAGCGCCTCCTCCTCCGGGAGGGACAGAATATGAAATGCCAGCCGCTGCGCGCTTTTGCGCCCGACCCCGGGCAGTGCAGCGAACCGGTCAATGAGATTTTCAAGTGCGTTCGGGAAAAATGACATGACAATACCGTCCTGAATCAAGCGTTGCGAATGGCGGCGATGGCGGCCGCGCGGTCACACCGGCGAAACACGGCGCTGCCGGCCACGAGAACATTTGCGCCTGCCCGCTTCACAAGCGGAGCTGTCTCCGGGTCGATACCACCGTCCACTTCCAGCTCGCAGCCGGGATTGACCTGCAGGATGCGCTCGTGCAGCGCTGCGATCTTCGGCAGCTGATCGGCCATGAAGCGCTGTCCGCCGAAGCCGGGCTCGACCGTCATGACCAAAGCCAGATCCAGCAGCGGCAGATACGGAACGAGCACACTTTCCGGCGTTTTCGGCTTGATGGCGAGGCCGACCTTCTTGCCATGTGCTTTCACGTCCTCGATCGCGGCAAACACATCCTGCGGTTCGTCCGCCTCGACGTGAAACACGACCAGATCCGCACCGGCATCGCAAAACGCTCCCACGTAGCGATGCGGCCGGTCGATCATGAGATGCACATCCAGAAACATCTGCGTATGCCTGCGCACAGATTTGACAACCGGAATACCGATTGAGATATTCGGCACAAAAATACCGTCCATCACGTCTATATGGATGTAGTCTGCGCCGCCGGCTCCGATCTGCGCGATGTCATCGCCGAGCGTGCAAAAGTCTGCCGAGAGGATGGATGGTGCAAGTTTGGTCATGGATGTCACTCCGATCTGAAAGGATCCGGCCGAGCCGGATGCAGTGCTACGCGCTATAACTAATTGATTATACACCAGATATGGCCATTCTGCAAGTGGCGGAAAGAAAAAATCGGCTTGACGAAAGCTGTCGCCTGCGCTATGATGAGCTTCGGATACTTTCCAATACGAGAACAGGAGCGAGGCAAATGTCTATTGAAGCAGGAAGAGCATATTTCCGGCAGTTTGGCATGGAAGACCGTGTGCAGGAGTTTACAGTCTCGAGCGCGACCGTCGATCTGGCGGCAAAGGCACTCGGTGTTGAGGGCGCGCGGATCGCAAAGACCCTGTCATTTAAGACTGCGGACGGCTGCATGCTGATCCTTGCCGCCGGAGATGCGCGTATTGATAACCATAAATTCAAGGAAAAGTTCCACATGAAGGCCAAGATGCTCTCTGCCGACGAGGTGCTGGAGCTGGTCGGTCACCCTGTCGGCGGTGTGTGCCCGTTCGGCCGCAAGGAAGGCATCCCGGTGTATCTGGACGTGTCGCTGCAGCGGTTCGAGACGGTGTTCCCCGCTGTCGGCAGCCCGTCGAGCGCGATCGAGCTGAACCTGGACGAGCTCTACAAATACTCCAACGCCCTTGAGTGGATCGACGTCTGCAAGCTCCCGGCCCCGGCCGAGACGTGAGCAGGACGCAAAAAAGCCTGACGAACCATCGTTCGTCAGGCATTTTTTATTTAGGATTGGGTCATTGCTGATGGTCACGGCAGCAGCTTGGTCATGCTCTTAAGGCTGATGGCCAGCGTGGAGGCGTTGTGCAGCAGCGCCGAGGTCGCGGGCGGCAGAACACCGGCCACGCCCAGGCAGATCAGCAGGAAGTTAAAGCTGATAATCTTGCGGTAGTTGCTGTGGATACGCTCCATGAGCGCGTCGCTCAGACACTTGAGCGTCAGCAGTGCATACAGATCATCCGCACTGACCGTGATATCGGCGACTTCGCGTGCTATAGCGGCGCCATCACTGATGGCAACACCGGCATCCGCCTCGGACAGTGCCGGGGAATCGTTCACACCGTCGCCAAGCATGATGACTTTGCGTCCGGCTGCGTGTTCTGCCCGAACGAAGGCAGCCTTGTCCTCCGGAAGAACTTCGGCATAATAGGCATCCACGCCGACCGCCTCTGCGACTGCACGGGCGGTCTTTTCATTGTCACCGGTCATCATGACCAGCTTGGACACGCCGAGCTCCCGCAGACCGCGAATGACATCGGCCGCCTCCGGCCGCAGCGGATCTTCCACGCAGATGACCGCAGCCAGTACGCCGGAAACGGCAAGATACAGGTGGGAATATGTATCCGGTAGAGCGTCAAACTTGGCCTGCTCCCCTGCTGGGATGACGCAGTGCTCATCCTCAAAGACAAAGTGCTGGCTGCCGATAACGGCCTTCTCGCCGCCGATCTGGCTGGCAATGCCGTGGGCGACGACGTACTGCACCTCGCTGTGCATCTCGTCGTGGCGGATGCCCTTTGCGGAAGCGGCCTGCACGACGGCGTTCGCCATCGAGTGGGGGTAGTGCTCCTCCAGACAGGCCGCGATCTGTAAAACCTCGTCCTCGGTGCGGGTGCCGAACGGCACGACCTGCACAACGGTGGGCGTCGCGTGGGTCAGCGTGCCGGTCTTGTCAAAGACGATGGTATCGGCGTTGGCCAGTGCCTCCAGATACTTGCCGCCCTTGACCGTGATATGGTAGCTGCCGCACTCACGCATGGCGGACAGCACGGCCAGCGGCATCGACAGCTTGAGCGCACAGGAAAAATCGACCATCAGGATCGAGATCGCACGGGTCGCGTTGCGGGTCAGCGCGTAGGTCACGGCGGTGCCCAGCAGGCTGTACGGGACCAGCTTGTCGGCCAGCGCGGCGGCGCGGGTCTCGCTGGCGGATTTCAGCTTCTCGGAGTTCTCGATCATCTTGACGATCTGGTCGTAGCGTCCGTTGCCGGCCTGCTGCTCGACGGTCACGGTGATCTGGCCCTCCTCGACGACGGTGCCCGCGTAGACGACGGCCCCCTCGCTCTTGAGGACGGGCTCGGCCTCGCCGGTCAGGGAGGCCTGGTTGACGCTGGCCTCGCCGTCCAGCACCCTGCCGTCCAGCGGGATGACGCTGCCGGTGTGCACGACGATGGCGTCGCCCGCGCACACCTGCGAGATCGGCACAAGGACCTCGCCCTCGGCGGTCTGCTGCCAGACGCGGTCCACGTTCAGCGACATGCAGCGGGCCAGGTCGCCCAGCGATTTCTTGCGGGTCCATTCCTCCAGCAGCTCGCCCAGGCGCAGCAGGAACATGACGGAGCCTGCCGTGCCGAAATCGCCGCGCAGCATCGACACGCCGATGGACAGCGCGTCGAGGACCTCGACCTCGAGCCTGCGGCGGAAAACGCACCGCAGACCGCGGAAAATATAGGGCACGCTGCGCACCAGCGTGTAGACCATGCGCAAGGGTGCTGGCAGGAACAGCTTGCGCGCAAAGTGGAAGATCGTCATATTGACGAGCTTTTCCTGATATTCGCGGTTGACGGCGCGGGGGCTGTTGGCGGGCACCTCGGCCAGGGCCTCCGTGTCAAAGCGGAAGGCTGCCAGGCCCCTGACGATACCGGCGCGGCTCTCGGTATAGACGATGACGACGTCGCAGGTGCGCTCATACACGGCGGCGGTGCGCACGCCGGGCAGGGCCGCCAGGTAATCCTGCAGCTGGTCGGCTTCGGCCAGGCTCATGCGCGGCTTGTTCAGGTGCAGGCGCATGCGGCCTTTGCTTTCATGCAAAATTTTCCATTTCATTGTTATACTCTCCCACAAACAAAAAGCTGCCCACCGTGCAGCGGGCAGCTCTTTTCAGTGAAAATTATTCGGCTGCCTTGTCTTCAGCGGCCTCGTCGGCAACGACAGCGGCCTCGTCAGCGGCGGCGCGCTCCTCGTTGATCTCCTTGGCGTCGGCCAGGATGTCACCGCAGTTCTCCTGCAGGGTGGTAGCAGTCTCCATGACGCTGTCCTTCATGCGCAGCACGGCGGCGGTGCACTGGGTGTACAGCTTCTTGGCGTCCTTGCTGGTCAGAATTTCGATACCGGCGGAACCAAACAGTGCGCCGCCTGCGAACAATGCAACTTTAGCCCAATTCATAATTTTTGTCCTCCACTCTATATATTTCACAACAGTGTTGAGATGTTGACAACAGAGTTGTTGTCGGTGTACAAAATATTTTATTAGGGTTAGTTATAACTGGGTTATACGCAATCGGCCGGAAAATATGCCGTTTGGATTTTTGTCAAGCGCTGGCATCGCTCTCATTTTCGGGCGGTGTGGGGCAGGGGACACGGCGCAGTTCGGTGGGGCGGCAGCCGGTATGGCGGCGGAAGGCTGCCGCAAAGCGGCTGGGGTCCTCGTACCCCACGCGGCGGGCAATCTCGGCCACCGGAAGGTCGCTGCTGCGCAACAAATTGGCGGCGGTGTCCATCCGCAGCCCGCGCAGGTAGCTGGCCACCGGCACGCCGTACAGCGCCTTGAAGCAGATCTTCAGCGAACTTTGGGACAGGTGAAATTTTGCGGCCAGCGCGGGCAGGGTGATGCGGCTGCCCTGGTGGGCCAGCAGATAATCGTGCGCCTGGCGGGTGTGCTCCAGCTGCAAACGGTCAAAGTAGGGCGTGCGGGGCGTGTCGGCCCCGGCATAGCGGCTGACCAGCTCGTCCCAGTGTTCCAGCGCGGCGGCGGCCACGCGGGGGTCATACATGATGCCGCTGTTTTTTTCGATCTCGCGGCGGCAGGCAGCGCTGGTCATGGCGGGGCGGTAGCTGCGGCTGCTCATCATCGCATCAATGGAGTCCGCCACGGCAATGACGCGCGACCCCGGCGGGATGTCATGCCCCGACAGCCCGTCCGGATAGCCGCGGCCATCCCACCGCTCATGGTGATGGCGCACCAGTATGGCGATTTCTTTAAAATCGTCGATTTTGCGCAGGATTTCATACCCGGTCACGGGATGGCGGCGCATTTCCTCCCATTCGGGCCGGGTCAGCGGCCCGGCCTTGCGCAGGACGGAATCCGGCACGGCGATCTTGCCGATGTCGTGCAGGTGGGCGGCCATGTGGATGCGGGTCGTCTCGTCCTCGTCCAGGCCGAGGGCGGCGGCGAGCACAAGCACCATATCCGCCACCCGGTCAGAGTGACTGGCTGTGTAGGCATCGCGCGCGTCCAGGGCGGCGACGATGCTCTCGATCAGGTCATGATATTGCATCAGATGGCTTGCGTTGTGCAGCGCGGTGTCCGGCTGCTGCGGTTGGTTTGCCATGGACCGCGGCTCCTTTCCGGGATAGGATCGCCAAAGGTTAGTATACTCTAACAGTTAGCGTAAACTATCTTACTGCAAGAAGGGAGATTTGTCAAGAGAGGAGTTGGGAGTGATGAGTTAGGAGGGAGGTGGGGGGCACACTACGCTGTGGAGGGGTGCGCCGGCGGAAACATTTCGGGAGGGATAAATCCCGCCCCTCAGACTGTCGAAAAAGGTGTGTTTACCCCTTGGCCCCCTCTGCGAGGGG
>ERZ773186.3323-NODE-3323-length-10814-cov-8.349010_pt1 | contig 10814 bp, 9 predicted proteins | sample MGYA00581000_ERZ773186 | MGnify/ENA primary metagenome ERZ773186 (study PRJEB29015, sample SAMEA2737752) | human gut metagenome | biome: human gut; feature: human-associated habitat; material: faeces | place: China | collected 2012 ... | reverse complement strand
TGGTGTTGGCCTGATAGTTACGCTGGGCGGTCATCAGGTTGACCAGTTCGCTGGTAATATCGACGTTGGAGCTTTCGAGCACGCCCGATGAGAGCGTGCCGCAGGTGCCGGATCCGGGAACGCCAATCAGCGGGGTGCCGGATTCCCCGGTTTGTACCCACGCGGTGCCGCTCACCGCCTCCAGTCCGTTTTCATTCGGGAAGGTTGCCAGCACCACCTGGCCCTGCAACATACGCTCGCCGTTGCTGTAGGTGGCGTAAACTTTGCCGTCGTCATCAACCTGCACGCCGTTTTGCGTTGCGGAGGCGTAACCGTTGGCGGCGTTGGTGGTGACCGAGAAGTCCGAGCCGTATTGCGTACAGGTGGAGTAATCAACGGTTAAGTCGATAGGCGCGGCGGCGTCGGTCTGGAACTCAATGGTCTGCGGCGTGGTTGGCGAGGTCAGTTTCCCGGTATTCGGGTCGAAGGTTAAAGTGGTCGCCGGAACGCCGGTCTGCTGCTGACCATCGAAGGTGTATTGCACTTCCCAGGTGTTATCGCTGGTTTTGGTGAAGTACTGGCAAACCGAGTGCTCATTACCTAATGAGTCATACACCGTGGTGGTGTAGCTGTCGGTGTACGAGCTGCTGTTGGTCGGGTCGAACGGCACGGTGGTACGATCGATAGCCGCATCGCTGGCGTTAAAGTTAGCGGTAAAGGTCAGGCTGCTGCTGGCCTGCGCCGGGATATTGCCGGTTTTGATCTGGATATCCGTGACCGTGCCGGTTTGCAGGGTGCCGCTGTCATCCACCGGATAACCCTGTAAATAATTGCCCGAGGCGTTGACGATATAGCCGTCTTTGTCGGTTTCAAACGACCCGGCGCGGGTGTAAGAAATATTGCCTGCACTGTCGCACATCACAAAAAAGCCGTCGTCGTTGATCGCCAGATCCAGCGCGTTGCCAGTCGAAACCAGCGAACCGCCGCGCGAAATACTTTGCGCGGTGCCTGCCACGCTGACGCCCATCGCCTGGCTTCCGGCATACATCGCTGAAAACTGGGTAGTCATCGACTTATAGCCCACCGTTCCGGCGTTGGCGATGTTGTTACTGATCCCGTCGAGCTGTTCGTTAACGGCATTCAGCCCCGTCGCGGCAATTTCATAACTCATTGTTTCGTCCTGTTAATTCAAATTTTTGACAGCGTGCCCGTTGTTTTGCCGGATGCGGCGTGAACGCCTTATCCGGCCTACAAGCGGGCACAAACATAAAAATATGCACGAACTCGTAGGCCTGATAAGACGCGCCAGCGTTGCATCAGGCATCTTGCACGGAATGCCGGATGCGGCGTAAACGCCTTATCCGGCCTACAAAATCACGCTACATCACTGTCGGCATCGGGTACGCCAAACTGGCTAATCATGGTGAAGGGCACTTCGCCCACACCTGCAACGTTAAGCACCGGAGAGCTGCCGTCGAGCGGGATGCGCACATCTTCCACTTCGCCGGAAACTTCAATCGGCACCTCTTCTTCCCCGGTATTGGTCACCACCGAGACGTCGTAATCGCCTGGCGGGATACCGTAATCAGCCGGATTTATTGAGAAATCGACCTGGCCTGGCCCGACGGAGGAACTGCCTTCCGGGATCAGCGACACCGTGTAGTCATCGCCTGCGGCATCGGTAAAGTGGAGATCGGCGGTGGTACAGGCGTCGTCCAGCGTGGCGCGACCGTTAATGGTCTGGTCGCTCACCTGCAGGGCGGTGGTCTGTACCATAATGTCGTCGCCCACCAGGTTGCCGAGCGCCATCACCTGAATGTTGCTCATCAGCACCGCGTTGGTGTTGGCCTGCACGCTCATCTCTTCCATCATCGCCACCTGCGCCATCGACGAAAGCTGGTCGATATATTCGGTGGCGTCGGTCGGGTCGGTCGGGTCCTGGTTTTGGATCTCGGCGACAAACAGCGTCAGGAAGGTATCGACGGGCGAACTATCGCTGCTGCTTTGCGTGTCGCTGGCCGTCACGTTATTGCTTTCCGCCGAGGCAGTCGGCTGCGGCGATTGCGCATTAAGCGCCAGGGTATTCATCAGGCTTCTCCCAGTTTCAGCAAACTTTGCTGCATACTTTTCACGTTGTTGAGCACATCGACATTGGTTTCGAAATCGCGCGAAGCCGACATCATGTCCGCCATCTGTTCCACCACGTTGACGTCGGGATACCAGACATCGCCGTTAGCGTCGGCGAGCGGCGAATGCGGTTCATAGCGTTTCACCGCCCCGCCGGTTTGCAGCACGTCCTGCACCTGCACGCTCGCGCCGTCAATCGCATGGCGATGTGTTCCCGCCAGCAAACTGTGGTGATACACCGCAGCAAACACCGGGCTACGCGCCTTATAGGCCTGCTCCTCGCTACTGGCGGGCGCATTCGCATTCGCCAGGTTGCTGGCGACGGTATTCAGACGCAGCGTCTGCGCCGTCATCGCCGAACCAGAAATCTGATAGATATCCGTAAATGACATTGTTATTTCCCTTCAATGGCCTCTCTGATGCCGCTGATTTGCAGATTCAGAAAGGTCAGACTGCTTTGATAATCCATACTATTTTGTGAAAACCGCGCCTGTTCGCTGTTCAGCTCCACGGTGTTGCCATCTTCCGACGGCTGCATCGGCACGCGGTACTGGACATCCACCGCCGCGTTATTTGCCCGTTGCATCTCCCTGGCAAAATCAATATCTTTAGCCTTGAAATTTGGCGTATCGACGTTCGCCAGATTCGCAGTCAGTAACTCGGTCCTCTCAAGACGTAACTTCACTGCCTGCGGATGCACTCCCAATGCCTGCTGAAAACTGATCCCCATTTCCTGCGTCACTCCTGCTTCAATCCGCATACGCTAAGCAATCGCCGTGCCATTTTTTAAGTAACTGATGAGAAAGGGTTTATGAGTTTTCAATTTTGCAGGCGGAAGTTGTATTTCCTCCTGGCGCTGGCCTTACCGGGCTCCGCCGCCGTCCATCCCGTGCAGCACAGCGCACGGGAACAAGTCAACGCCCAGGTGCTGAATGCCGCCAGCCAGCAGATTGAATCGCTGGCGCAACAGCGGCAGTGGCATGACTATCGCTACACTTTTAAGGTCTACATTCCCTCGCAGATTGCGACCGCCGCGCCCTGTGCCGCGACACCTGGCGTCACGCTGACTTCACCGGCGGAAATCGCCCTTAACCGGATGAACTTCACCGTCAGTTGCCCGCAAAGCTGGCGGATGAACGTGGCGGTGCGCCCGGATGTGCTGGTGCCGGTGGTGATGGCAAAGTCACTGGTTGCCCGCGATACGCCGCTCACGGCGAATGATGTGGAGTTGAAGCCCTACAACATCAGCGCCCAGCGAAGGGATGTGTTGATGGATCTCGACGACGCAATTGGTTTAAGCAGTAAGCACGCGCTGCAACCGGGCAGGCCGCTTACCAAAGAAGAACTGGTGTCTCCGGTGCTGGTTGAGCGCGATCAGCCGGTGATGATTGTTTACCAGAACGCGGGGATCACCGCCTCGATGCCCGGTGTGGCGCTGAAAAATGGCCGCAAGGGCGAGATGGTGAAAGTACGCAATGCCAGCAGCCAGCGGGTCATCAGCGCAATGGTGGCAGAAAGCGGCGTGGTAACCACGGTAAGCGCGGAGTAATTTGCTGCAATACCGCGTAGCATATGTATGACTAGCTCCCAATATTCTGACTTTCTGACAAATTTCATTGTGTCTTTTGGATAATTATTGAGCACTTAATCACTACTGTTTAAATATCCAGATGATAACTATTTCATCTGGGTCAAATGAGTGATATTGTATCACCAATAAGACCTACGGGGGTGCTATGTCTGAATTTGAATTGCTCGTGAAAGATCTTCTTTTAAAATCAGAAGAAGACGAGAAAAAGCGACAAGAAAAAGATCGAGAATTAATTTCAAAGGTTCTTGAAATCTATGATCAAAAATATGTTGCAGAACTCCTACGAAAAGTAGGAAAAAATGAATGGAGCAGAGAAACACTTAACCGTTGGATAAATGGTAAGTGTAACCCTAAACAATTAACTTCTGCTGAGGAAACTTTACTTCGAAAGATGCTTCCAGAACCTCCCGAACATCATCCTAACTATACGTTTCGTTTTATTGATTTATTCGCAGGGATTGGTGGTATTCGTAAAGGCTTCGAAAATATTGGTGGGCAATGTGTTTTTACTAGCGAATGGAATAAAGAAGCGGTAAGAACCTACAAAGCTAATTGGTTTAATGATGAACTAAATCATAAATTTAATCTTGATATACGAGAAGTCACTTTAAGTGATAGAGATGATGTTTCCGAAGTGGAAGCTTATAATCATATAGACAAAAATATTCCAGATCATGATGTCCTTCTGGCCGGTTTTCCATGTCAGCCCTTTAGTCTGGCTGGGGTAAGCAAGAAAAATTCTCTGGGGCGTGCACATGGTTTTGAATGTGAGGCACAAGGAACACTATTTTTTGATGTCGCTCGAATTATTAAATCAAAAAAACCAGCTATTTTTGTGCTTGAGAATGTGAAGAACCTTAAAAGTCATGATAAGGGTAAGACTTTTAAAGTCATCATGGAAACACTCAATGAATTAGGGTATGAAGTTGCCGATGCTAGTGTTACTGGCTCAGATGATCCTAAAATTATAGATGGAAAACATTTTTTACCCCAACATCGTGAGCGTATAGTGTTGGTAGGATTTCGTAGGGATCTGAATATTCACAAGGATTTCACGTTACGAAATATTAACCGTTTTTATCCTCAAAACAGGCCAACATTTGGTGAATTATTAGATCATGATGTTGACGAAAAATATATTTTGACTCCAAGGTTATGGGAATATCTTTACAATTATGCCAAAAAACATGCAGCAAAAGGAAATGGGTTTGGTTTTGGTTTAGTGGATCCTAAAAATCCAGATAGTATCGCACGAACGCTGTCTGCTCGTTACCATAAAGATGGCTCTGAAATACTGATCGATCGTGGCTGGGATAAGGCTGTCGGTGAAATCGATTTTAGTAATCCAGCGAATCAAGAGAATCGACCAAGAAGACTGACACCTCACGAATGTGCCAGGTTAATGGGTTTTGAAAAACCAGGGGGAAGACCTTTTAGAATACCTGTATCAGATACTCAAGCTTATAGACAATTTGGGAACTCAGTTGTTGTGCCAGTATTTGAAGCTGTAGCAAGATTACTAGAACCGTATATACAAAAAGCTGTCACCATGCAAGTTATTAACGATTAATAATTAACTTTCACTATTGTGAGGCCTTTTTTATTAAAGGCCTCTAAATATATAATCATAAGTTATTATAAGTATACTTTTATATTATACAAAATCTTCATACAGCGTTATTAACTGTGTGATAAAACCCTCTAACGTTAATAATCCCTCTCTGATTTCCTCCGGATATTTTTTATGAAGAGGGGAAGGTACAACCAAGGTAACACCTTCAGCTCTCATTTCGTCAAATTGAGCAACTGAGACACCCTCTTGCAAGGTAAACAAATATATTTTGTTGATTTTATTTGCTTCATTGAGTGCCTGACGCCACCGATCCTTACATGTTGTTTTTACAGCAAGCATACGGAGTTTTTCTCTTGGAAAGTGATCATCATGGTAAGCTGCCGCTGATGGAAAAAGAAAATCGGGTTTCTTTTTTCCTTCAGTAATACATTGAGTAGCAAAATGATGCAGTCCATGCTCAATAAAAATTTGCTCAAGATGTAGCTCCAATGATTTCCCGGCTCGAGATTTTCTTCTATTACTAACAGAGTTAGCCATAGCTATAAAATCATCTACAGAACCAAACCCTTGACGGATGATGTCCAGTACGTGAATTTCTTCAACCATTAGAAAGAGATCATATTCAATACGGCGGCGTTCTAAAAGTTGGTCATCTGGACTGGTTACGCCTGTTGGGTAATAACCCGCAGCATATTGAATAATCTCTAAGCCAGAAGGAAAGCTATGTTTCCAGCTTTCCGGAATAACATATTCCTTTTGAGAGATTTTTGGCCTTGATGCGAGTACACCAAGTATTTCACTGGCAGGCCCAAACATTAAAGTTCCAGGAATGATCTCCCCAACAGCTGATTCCAGTACATCCTCTTCTTCTGGGCTTACACAAACCCATACATCAACACTTTTGCTGTCTCTCCCTGGCTCATGTTCAAACGCAAGCACAGACAAAGCACCTGTATTTTCCGGATCCTGTAGGGGACTGCCAGCCCCCCACCGAGTGATACGTTTTTCATTTCTTGTTTGCCCGAAATACTTATTATTGTAGTAAATAGCGCGAACCTCACTATCTACACATTCATGAGAGGAATAAGTTGCGCGCAATAAAACCGAAGGATTTTTTTCTGACGTATGATCTATAGATGGGAAAAGTTCAGCAACGATACCGGAAGGGATATATATCCCTACCTGATGCCCTCCCGTTGCACCAGTGTCGTTTGCTGAAAGACGTTTAATGTAGAGATAATTGTTACCACCGACTTTATCAAGCAGCCAGTCTTGTAACCCAGACATAAGACATCCTTAATTTTTACAAAGTATCCGATTCGGATTTTTCCATATATCCATCAGGACGACCAGAGCCAACATATCTGAACAAAAAGGAAATGTGCGATAACAATTAAAGTTTTGCCGCCTGTTAACCGCTTTACCGGAGTAACCCACCCAAATACCGAGACGAGGTTGCGATGAAAATCACCCCGACTATGCCTGGCAATCGCCCAACAGCAACTATGGCAGGCTCCAACCAGCCGCGCAAAAGCACGGCGACCGCTACCCCAACGCTGAGCGCCGACGACATTACTCAGGCGGGATTGCAGTCCGCCCAGCAAACGCTGAACGATCAGCAAGAGAGCGATATCGACAGCGATAAAGTGGCGCAAATGCAGGCGATGCTGGCCTCCGGCAGCCTGCAAGTAGACACCGAACAGTTAGCCAGCGACATGCTGGACTTTTTCCAGCAGTAAGAGGCCGTAATAGTGAGTATCCGGTTACAACAGGTGAAGGCACTATTGCAGGGAATTCGCGACGACGACGCGCTGTATGATTCCCTGCGCGAACTTCTCCAGCGTCAGCGAATTTGTATGATTCGCCGCGCCAGTGAGGAGTTGCTGGCGGTAAACGATGAGATAACCCATCACTATGAGCAGTTGCATGGTCACAGCCAGCAGCGGCATAGCCTGCTGCAACTGCTGGGCGTGAGTATCAATCGTGACGGGTTACAGCAAGTGTTTAACTGGTTGCCCTCTGCGCCAAAAGCCGCAGCAGAAACATGGTGGCAACGCCTTGAGCAAAAGGCGGAGCGCTGCAAATCCTATAACGATAAAAACGGTGAATTACTCATTCGCCAGTATGAATTTATTCAGTCTTTTTTAGGCAGCGAAGCGGATTTTCTGTATCAGGAATAACGACAATTCCTTCCCCCATTGCGGAAACGGATTTTCCGCCTGATTCTCAATCCTTTGTTTTTGATTACAAAAAATCTCGGCACGCTTATTGCACATTCTGCACAGCATTAAAGACTGGAAGCCACCTATGAGTTTTATTGAATGTTACGAACCGGAATATGTGCGCCATTTTATGGCACGCTACCCCGATTCGCCTTTATACGTCCGCAAGGTGTGGAAAAACGAGATTCGCCTGAGCCTGGCATTGACCGATATTGCCAGCTGCGAAGCGGTGCTCAACGATGCCAGGGCCTTTGATTTACAGCTCACCTACCGCCCTGTGGAAGAGAGTATCGGAGAGCTATCCGCGCGCGATGCGATTTTAAACCAGGTGGTGTTGAGTACCCTTACGCTGGCCGATTTAACACCAGAACTGTCATTGTATGCCGTCGGGATCCTGCTCTCCCGCGCCAGCAAAATGCCGGGCAGAGACGGAGATATTCTTGCCCGGCTGACAACGCTGCCACAGGCGCTGGCCGATCATGCGCAAAAAGGCACGTTGCAGGCGCAGTTCTCCCGGCTACCGCCCGTGCCGCAGCTGGCGCGCCAGCTGGTGACGCTGCTCGGGAGTTTTGCGTTTGACTGGTCGATTCTGCCGGAAAGCCCGCGCAAAGCCTCGCTGCCGTTGCAGGTTACCTTGCTGGCGCTGCATGACGCCAATAACGAAGCCCTGTTGCAACAGCAGCTTCAGGCGCAGTGGCAAACCACCTGGCAGCAACATTTTGCCGCCGCGCCGTGGATGATGCATAACTGGCTGATTTACCGCGTTTACCACGATGTGATTGGGCAGGCAGACGGGGCGGATTATTTCCCGCTGGTGTGTGATTTTTATCTCCTCCGTACCTTAATCAGTTTGTGGACGCTGGATGATTCGCCGCTACGGCAGGAGGATATTTTCGCCCTCTTCGCCGTGTTTGAACGCTGGCGGAGCAGCGAAAATGCACTGCTGATTCGCCAGCAAATTCAGTTGGTAAGCGCCGCCGACCCGCTGCTGTCAGCGTTTTCGCTGTTGACGTGAAGCCGCGCTGGATTGCTCCCCTCACCCCTTCGGAGAAAGGGTAAGGGGAAATAGCGTACCGATTTCCCCTTACCCATCACATTCACCCGCTAACTCACCCAGACACCATGCCAACACCAACCATCATCAAAACACTCGCTACCCACCGCGAAAAACCGTTTGTCAGCGTCGTCACTCCAACCTGGAACCGCGGCGCATTCCTGCCGTACCTGCTTTATATGTACCGCTATCAGGATTACCCGGCAGACCGCTGCGAACTCATCATCCTCGACGACTCCCCACAAAGCCATCAACACATCATCGACCGCCTGACCAATGGCACGCCGGAAGCCTTCAACATCCGCTACATCCATCACCTGGAAAAACTGCCGCTGGGCAAAAAACGCAATATGCTCAACGAGCTGGCGAGCGGTGAATACATCCTCTGTATGGACGATGACGACTACTATCCGGCAGATAAAATCACCTTCACCATCGCCATGATGCTGCGCCACCGCGCGTTAATCTCCGGTTCCGACCAGATCCCCATCTGGTACAGCCACATCAACCGCATTTTTAAAAGCCGCAGTTTTGGCTCGCATAACATCCTCAACGGCACCTTTTGTTATCACCGTAACTACCTGAAAAAGCACCGTTACGACGATGATTGCAGCCTCGGCGAAGAAAAAGGTTTCACCGACAATTTCAGCGTTAACCCGCTACAACTGCCCGGTGAGCGTACCATCCTGTGTATCTCGCACAGCCACAACACCTTTGATAAAGACTTTATTCTCGGGGCCAGCACGCCAGTAAACGCCGAACTGAGTGACATCGTCAGCGACCCGTTGTTACGCAACGCCTATCTGAGCCTGCATAACGCTACCCATCATCAGGCGATCAACCATCAGGCGATCGATCAGATCATTCTGCTGAATCTGGATAAACGCCCGGATCGCTTACAGCAGATCCGTGAAGAGCTGGCACTACTGCATATTCCGCCTGAGAAGATCACCCGCCTTGCCGCCTGTGAAGATGAAAACGGTCAACGAGGCCGCCAGCAGTCACATTTGCAGGCACTGCGCCTGGCGCAACAGCACGGCTGGCAAAACTACCTGCTGCTGGAAGATGACGCGGTTATTCTCAAGCAGGAGAAACATATTCAGGTACTGAACACGCTGCTGGCGAGCCTGGCGAAAATTCCCTGGCAGGTGATGATCCTCGGCGGTGAAATTTCGCAAGGAACGATGCTAAAAAGTTTGCCGGGGCTGGTGCATACGCGGGACTGCCGCAAGGTGTGCGCTTATCTGGTGAACAGCCGCTACTACCCGCAACTGGCGCAGCGGATGAGTAACGATGAGCACTCGCTGGAAGCCTGCTGGCAACCGCTGGTACACGCCGACAAATGGCTGGCCTGTTACCCGAGTCTTAGTTACCAGCGACCGGGATTTAGTGATATCGAAAAAAAAGAGACTGACAATATTGGTCACTATTTCAATAAGTTACCCGTGGCCACAAAGCCATCCGCATTACCCATCGCCGACACCATCGGCTTTTTTATGGAAACCTCCTTCCATTACACGCTCTACCGCCCAATCATCACCGCTCTACAGGCGCAGGGGCAAAGCTGCACGCTGGTGATCAACGACCGCGTGTTTAAACCGTTTCTGGATGAAATGCTGGCGACGCTAAAACGCATCGACGATCCGCAGCTCAAAGGAATGCGATTATCTGAGATGCAGGCACACGGTCAGCGAGTGAAATGCCTGGTCAGCCCCTACCACACGACCGCGCTCAATGGCCTGGCGGCAGTGAACATCCGCGCCATGTACGGCTTAGCTAAAGAAGCGTGGAACCACGCCGACTGGAACCGTTTTTATCAGCGCATTTTGTGTTACAGCCACTACAGCCAGCAGGCGCTGGCGCATTTCGGTAGCACGAAAGTGGTCGGCAACCCGCGCTTCGACGCCTGGCATAAAGGCACGTTCGATCGCGCTCTGCCGGAAAATATCCAACCAGACGATCGTAAACTGACTGTGCTCTACGCCCCTACGTTTGGCGCATTAAGCTCCCTGCCCCATTGGGCAGAAAAATTGGGGTGCTTAAGTGGCGATGTGAATCTGATTTGCAAACTGCACCACGGCACCTGCTCACGCCCGGAAGAAGCGGCATCGCTGGCACTGGCGCGCAGGCATTTAAAACAGCGCACCGACTCCGCCCAGCACACGCTGGCGTTGCTGGCAAAGGCCGATTACGTGCTGACCGATAACAGCGGCTTTATTTTCGATGCTATCCACGTTGATAAGCGGGTGATCCTGCTCGACTTTCCGG
>ERZ773186.3319-NODE-3319-length-10824-cov-40.140867_pt1 | contig 10824 bp, 9 predicted proteins | sample MGYA00581000_ERZ773186 | MGnify/ENA primary metagenome ERZ773186 (study PRJEB29015, sample SAMEA2737752) | human gut metagenome | biome: human gut; feature: human-associated habitat; material: faeces | place: China | collected 2012 ... | reverse complement strand
GCTGCATGACAAAGTCATCGGGCATTATCTGAACATAAAACACTATCAATAAGTTAGAGTCATTACCCAATTTGTGAAGGACAATATTGATGTTTTCCCGTGTCGCCATAACAGACACGAGTTATAAAAAATAATCCCAAAATTGAACAGGCTTTTTATCTACCTGGTAATGACAGGTTCAATTCCGTTTTCATCAAGCATGACAGATCGTTGCCAGCACAGAGGATATCGCTGTTACATACCGAATATACGGTATTGCATTTAACAATGCGACTAAGCAAGCATTTAGTAATATTTATACAAGGGGATAAAAACCGGACCATGGTTAAAGATTTTTTCAAGATGATCCTGGCGTAAATCTTAACTAATGGGTCTTTCTCCCCCAGGCATCAAGCTATATCACCCAACAATAACCGTCAGCGCATGATTCCCTTGTCGCAGCATACGTCGATACGCGCTAATCAGCTTTTCCATATCAAGCATGATCGAGGCAAAGAGTTGCCCCTCTAACTCTTCTGAAAAGGTCACTCCCGGATAAATCTCCATTTCATTGAGTCGCTTAATGGAAAACTGTTTACGCAGTTCATTTCGATCCAGTGATTCCAGTCGGTCGATTGTCGCGGCTAACTCCTGATTCCAGGTCAATCCCAGGAAGCCATCTATGCCATCTTCGAGGCTGTGTTCACCAAGCACGGCACGACTCAGCGGATCATTCTTCGCGGGATCAAAAGCAGAGGTGCCTGTCAGCCCAAAGTGTAAAAAATCCCAGCGTTTATCAATATCCAGTCGGCGTAATCCTGAAAGCGTGTCATGTATATTATCCATCAAAGGTTTTTCAGTAGACTCAAGCAGTTGGTTAATCTTTTCTGAGTCAATTTCTGCAAAATAGCCAATCATTCCCATTTATTTTTCCTCCGTTGAATTTCATGTTTCGCATCTTAAAACAGATGAGGGAAAATAAAATGTGCATGTCGCTTTTTCTGGACCCGCCTCGAGAAATTTTTATTATTTACTGTTGTATAACAAAGTTATAACACCATCCACTACCTGAGCCATTTTCTGATAATTCAATCTGTCTGCGGTATCACCGGGCAAGTGGTATTGTTTATTACGATAAAAAGCGGTGTCAGTAATCATTATGGCGGGAATATCGTGTTGCCAATAATTCAGGTGGTCAGAGAAATCAATACCGGGAATAAACCCTGGGGTATTCATAGAATAAACAGATAAATCCTGAGATGACAACAATGCCGCTTTTACCTGACGAACGGCGTTGATATCCTGTATTCTGCCGACCACGGCAATAAAGTCTCCCCGATCGGGATAAAGCCAGGACATTGCCGGGTAAGGGTAATTCTGGCTTCCAGGCGCAGAGTCGTAATAGCCAATCATCTCCAGTGCTATCATTAATTTCACTGGACGCTCAAGCGAAGCTGCATGCACCGCGCTCCCCATTTCATCGCTACGAAAGAAGGGCGGTTCTTCCGACGCATAGGCGACCAGCTGCACGCCTGTTTTCGGTACTTGCTGATGTAACAAACGTGCCAGTTCGAGTAATCCTGCCACACCGCTGGCGTTATCATCCGCGCCCGGCGTATAGGTCAATTGATCGTTTTCATAACTGCTGGCAGAGTCATAATGCGCACCAATAATAATCAGCGGTCCATCGGCAGGACCATAATCAGCAACAATGTTTTTGTAGGGGCCACCCGTAATGGGGACGTCCTGCGAGGTAACTCTGGCACCGCTACTGACAAAGACCTCTTTTATATATTCTGCGGACCTATTCAGATTATCAATATTGTCGGCACTACGTGGATGCACAGTTTGTGTAAGATAACGAACTGTTTTTTCTAATTGCTCAGGACTTGCGTGTCGGGGCGTTGACGGTAATGCATTGACCTAGGGTTGGTAAAAAATAATCATAGGGAGTAAAAACACAAATAATATAATAAAAGCAAAGATTATTTTTTTCATATGCAAATTATTAATGGGTTGCGTTGTTGAATCATTATTTGCTATGGGTTTCGATATTGTATTTTATTAAGATTAGCAGGATTATACAAAGAGTATATTTTATGTCTGGTGCCTGAGTTTATTTAAAAGGATTTTATATGCGAAATAAAAATATAATCATGTTGCTTATGAGTAGTTTGATTTTGTCAGGATGTGGGCCGCAACCTGAGAATAAGGAAAGTCAGCAACAACAACCCAGTACTCCCACAGAGCAGCAAGTGCTTGCCGCGCAGCAAGCTGCAATAAAAGAGGCTGAGCAAAGCGCCGCCGCCGCGAAAGCCTTGGCCCAGCAAGAAGTGCAACAATATTCAGACAAACAGGCTTTACAGGGGCGATTGCAGGAAGCGCCAACATTTGCAAGAGCGGCTAAAGCAAAAGCTACACATATCGCAAATCCAGGAACCGCTCGCTACCAGCAGTTCGATGATAATCCGGTTAAGCAGGTAGCGCAAAATCCGTTGGCGACGTTTAGTCTTGACGTTGACACTGGCAGTTATGCGAATGTAAGGCGTTTCCTCAATCAAGGGCTGTTACCTCCGCCAGACGCTGTGCGGGTGGAGGAGATAGTCAATTATTTCCCGTCTGATTGGGATATCAAAGACAAACAATCTATTCCGGCCTCTAAGCCAATACCTTTCGCTATGCGCTACGAATTGGCACCTGCACCATGGAATGAACAGCGAACATTGCTGAAAGTTGATATCCTGGCGAAAGATCGCAAAAGTGAAGAGTTACCAGCTTCTAATCTGGTCTTTCTTATCGACACTTCTGGTTCAATGATTTCTGATGAACGTTTGCCACTTATCCAGTCTTCGTTGAAATTATTGGTCAAAGAACTTCGTGAGCAGGATAACATTGCCATCGTGACCTACGCTGGCGACTCCCGTATTGCATTGCCTTCTATCTCCGGGAGTCATAAGGCGGAAATTAATGCCGCAATTGATTCGCTGGATGCCGAAGGCAGTACCAATGGCGGTGCCGGGCTGGAACTGGCTTATCAGCAGGCGACGAAGGGGTTTATTAAGGGCGGCATCAATCGCATTTTATTAGCCACTGACGGTGACTTTAACGTTGGCATTGACGATCCAAAATCGATTGAATCAATGGTCAAAAAACAGCGGGAGTCTGGTGTTACTCTGTCGACGTTTGGCGTGGGGAATAGCAATTACAACGAGGCAATGATGGTGCGAATTGCCGATGTTGGTAACGGCAACTACAGCTACATTGATACCCTCTCTGAAGCGCAGAAAGTATTGAATAGTGAAATGCGGCAGATGTTGATTACCGTAGCAAAAGATGTCAAAGCGCAAATTGAGTTTAACCCCGCGTGGGTAACGGAATACCGTCAGATTGGTTATGAAAAGCGCCAACTTCGGGTGGAACATTTTAATAACGACAACGTTGATGCAGGGGATATAGGCGCAGGCAAACATATAACGTTGTTATTCGAATTAACGCTGAACGGGCAAAAAGCATCAATTGATAAGTTACGCTATGCCCCGGATAACAAATTAGCGAAATCGGACAAAACGAAAGAACTGGCCTGGTTAAAAATTCGCTGGAAATACCCGCAGGGAAAAGAAAGTCAGTTAGTTGAATTCCCGCTGGGGCCAACAATAAACGCGCCCTCTGAAGATATGCGTTTTCGCGCAGCAGTAGCTGCATATGGGCAAAAGTTACGCGGTTCTGAATACCTGAACAATACCTCCTGGCAGCAGATCAAACAGTGGGCTCAGCAGGCAAAAGGGGAAGATCCACAGGGTTACAGGGCGGAATTTATTCGCCTGATTGAACTGGCGGATGGTGTGACTGACATCAGTCAGTGATGACTGTTTAGCAAACTATGTTCGACCAGTCAGCATATTTGCTGACTGGTCGAATTAATTAACAATGATGTTAACTCACTCTTTTGCCGGATGCTCTATTTTTGAGTTGTGAGTGTTTTATTTCTAAGTTTCTATAATAATGATTGATATTTGCATCGCCATATTTATCTAAATAACAATTTCTGTTTGCCAGTCGATGTTGAAAATCAATTTCGTACTGCTCTTCTGCTGAATATTTTTTAAATCTGTCAGCATAGTTTTTTAATAACGTATAGGGGGCGCTGTCAGAATTGCTTTCCCTTTGTTCAATCACTTCCTGGGCTGCCATGCACACAAATGCACCGCAACTTTGGCTTAAGTATTGCTGAAGATCGGCATGTAAAAATATTATCTCTGGTTCATTTAAATGAACTTTTATATTATTATTCGACATTTCTCCCATGAGTTCAGAATTAAAACTATTAATGACACGCTTAAGTGAATTTTCTTTATCATAGCCTAGTGCACGCAATGAGTTGAATATGACGCATTTTATTTGTAGTTTATTATTTTTTTTATTTACTATTTTCTGTAGCGAAACTAATATCCAGTGTCCGCCAGTATTTATGGGGAATAACTGGACTTCATTCGGCCATGATGGATCGCTCTTAATATTTTCATTGAGAGCGTCTTCCAGGTGAGTTCTGGTGGAGTAGGGGACGTAGAGACCAGTAGGATAATTGACTTGAGTATTTTTTGCATTAGCGGCGATCTTCTGAAGATAGCAAGCTATTTCATCTGTGGTTAATTGACGATTTTTATCCCAGAAGTTTGTACCATCACTCAGTTCATTATTCTCATCATTTAAAAGCACCTTTGAAAGCGACTGTTTTTCAGATATAAGAGGAATTTCATCACCGATAATTGTCATTAATTTCGAAGGGGAGAATAGTTTTTTGAACAGGAGATCATCTGAATCATGTGATTTGAGGGGGGAGTTGGTTGCGATATGTGCCAGATTATATAATTTTAAACAAGCATTTTTGATAAGTCGGATAATCGATAGGGTCTCATTTGTTGGGGTTCTAACAATATGGTAAAGAATATCTTCAGCTTCTTTCCCAAATTTATCATAACCTAACGCAATATTATGCAGTAACTCAATGCTTTCTTCATCTCCGGATAACGCTGTTTTTTTTAAAGACTGCAGTAATTCCTCGGTCACAGTAAATTTTTCTGCAAATGTCTGACTGAGTTGCGTTTGAGATAATTGACAATAATTGCTGACAACTGTAACCATCATGGGCTCCTTTTAGTTGCAAAGGTTGTGCTGAATCAAGATGAAAAGAGGCAACTTATTGCTCTGAATATAGTGCGTAAGGAGATGAATAAATATCAAAAATCGCTCAATATGCCTGTGTGGGTGGATATATGTAGCGCGGGTTGCGATAACAGGGCAAGTTTCGCCCTGTTTTTAATAATAAGCAGAGTTAAACGTTAAACACGGTGAAATCATTCGCCAGTTCAGTCGCCGGGAAAATTGACCTGCATTCACGTAACAGGTGCTGACAACCTTTGTCATCATAGCGCGAGCTGACGTGGGTAATGATTAGCTTGCCGACTCCAGCCTCACGGGCTAGTGTCGCAGCCTGGCGTGTAGAGCTATGGCCGCGACTATTGGCTTTGGCTTCCATGGTTATATCCAGCGTCGCTTCGTGCACCATGACATCGACACCTTTAGCCAGGTCAAGTGCGGCATCGCAGGGGCCGGTATCGCCGAAAATAGCGAGCGCTTTACCTGGCACTGGAGCAGCTAAGTAATCTGCGCCGTTAATCTGCCTTCCATCTTCCAGCGTGATTGTTTTGCCCGCTTTTAATTCCTGAAACAGTGGGCCAGGCGGCACGCCAGCAGCTTTTAATGCCTGGGCATTTAATGCACCCGGTTTATCATGTTCTTCAATACGATAGCCATAACATTCCAGTGGGTGTTCCAGCGGATAAGCGGTTACTTTGCGCAGGCCATCATCGAGAATTTCGCCAGCGCCAATTTCGACAATTTCCAGCGGATAATCGGTCCATGAGCCGCTAATCCGCAGCGCGGTTTCCACAAATTCACGGATACCTTGCGGACCATAAATCGTTAAGGGTTGGATAATGCCTGACATAGAACGACTGCACAGCAAGCCGGGTAAACCAAAAAGATGATCGCCATGAAGGTGACTGATAAAAATCTTGTCCAGTTTTCCAGGGTTAAAGGCGGTATGCAGTAGCTGATGCTGGGTGCCTTCACCGCAGTCAAACAACCAAAGTCCGCTCTGGGTCGGATGTTGCAGGTTAAGCAATATTGCCGTGACATTGCGCGTGCGGGTTGGCACACCGGCTGAAGTACCTAAAAAAATTAATTCCATGAGTTCATCACGTTTCAAAAAATATTCCGGCTAGTATAAGGCATACATCTAAAAGGAGAGCATTATGATTGAATGGCAAGATCTGCATCACTCTGAATTATCGGTTTCCCAGCTTTATGCCTTATTACAACTGCGTTGCGCGGTGTTTGTTGTCGAGCAGAATTGCCCTTATCAGGATATCGATGGTGATGATTTGACGGGGGATAATCGCCATATTCTCGGTTGGAAAAATGATGAACTGGTGGCGTATGCGAGGATTCTGAAAAGTGATGATGATCTTGAGCCGGTCGTTATAGGTCGGGTGATTGTCAGTGAAGCGTTGCGTGGCGAAAAAGTGGGGCAGCAGCTGATGAGTAAAACACTCGAAACATGTACGCATCACTGGCCTGATAAGCCTGTTTACCTCGGGGCGCAGGCGCATCTGCAAAACTTCTACCAGAGTTTCGGTTTTATCCCTGTGACGGAGGTCTATGAAGAAGATGGTATCCCACACATTGGGATGGCACGCGAGGTAATTCAGGCGTAATCAACAACCCTTGTCTATAGTTAGTGACAGGTTTTACGCAAATGGAGAACGAGAATGTCTAATCAGTTTGGTGATACACGTATCGATGACGACCTGACGCTGCTTAGTGAAACACTGGAAGAGGTGCTCCGCTCCTCTGGCGATCCCGCCGATCAGAAATATGTTGAGCTGAAAGCGCGTGCAGAAAAAGCGCTGGATGATGTGAAAAAACGGGTTAGCCAGGCTTCAGACAGTTATTACTATCGGGCGAAGCAGGCAGTTTATCGTGCTGATGACTACGTCCACGAAAAACCCTGGCAAGGAATTGGTGTGGGCGCGGCCGTTGGGCTGGTACTAGGACTGTTGCTGGCACGCCGTTAAAACCTCCCTACACCGGGGTACTGCATTTTTTTTGTAGTACCCCGTATAATGTGAGGCTTTTAACAGGGAGAGGTCCGCGTGCAATCACTTACTACGGCGCTGGAAAATCTACTGCGCCATTTGTCGCAAGAGATTCCGGCGACACCCGGCATTCGGGTTATCGATATTCCTTTCCCTCTCAAAGACGCTTTTGATGCCTTGAGCTGGCTGGCCAGTCAGCAAACATACCCGCAATTCTACTGGCAACAACGTAATGGTGATGAAGAAGCTGTCGTCCTGGGCGCGATTACCCGTTTTACGTCGTTGGACCAGGCACAACGTTTTCTTCGCCAGCACCCGGAACACGCCGACTTACGCATTTGGGGGCTGAATGCTTTTGACCCGTCGCAGGGCAATTTACTTTTACCCCGCCTGGAATGGCGACGCTGTGGCGGTAAAGCCACGCTGCGGCTGACGCTATTCAGCGAAAGCTCCCTTCAGCACGATGCGATTCAGGCAAAAGAATTTATCGCCACACTGGTGAGTATCAAGCCCTTGCCTGGGTTACATTTAACCACCACGCGAGAACAACACTGGCCGGACAAAACGGGCTGGACGCAATTAATCGAACTGGCAACGAAAACCATCGCCGAAGGTGAGCTCGACAAAGTGGTGCTCGCTCGGGCAACTGACCTGCATTTCGCAAGTCCGGTCAACGCGGCGGCGATGATGGCTGCCAGTCGTCGACTGAATCTGAATTGCTACCATTTTTACATGGCCTTTGATGGCGAAAATGCTTTTCTTGGCTCTTCACCGGAACGGTTATGGCGGCGGCGTGACAAAGCGCTGCGTACTGAAGCGCTGGCGGGAACAGTAGCAAATAATCCTGATGATAAGCAGGCGCAGCAGTTAGGAGAGTGGCTGATGGCGGATGATAAAAACCAGCGCGAGAACATGCTGGTGGTGGAAGATATCTGTCAACGATTACAGGCCGATACCCAGACGCTGGATGTTTTACCGCCGCAGGTACTGCGTCTGCGTAAAGTGCAGCATCTTCGCCGCTGTATCTGGACTTCACTCAACAAAGCGGATGATGTGATCTGTTTACATCAGTTGCAGCCAACGGCAGCAGTTGCTGGCTTACCGCGCGATCTGGCGCGACAGTTTATCGCCCGTCACGAACCGTTCACCCGAGAATGGTACGCCGGTTCTGCGGGCTATCTCTCATTACAACAAAGCGAATTCTGCGTTTCCCTGCGCTCAGCAAAAATTAGCGGCAATGTCGTGCGATTATATGCTGGCGCGGGCATTGTCCGTGGTTCCGACCCCGAGCAAGAGTGGCAGGAAATCGACAACAAAGCGGCAGGGCTGCGTACTTTATTACAAATGGAATAGTAATGAGTCGCATCATTACCGATTCATATCAATAATCTATTTTTGTAGCTCCTTATACTTAGCCGCAATATTGATACCGGACAAACTCATGTCAGTAAGCGCATTTAACCGACGCTGGGCGGCGGTCATTCTGGAAGCATTAACGCGTCACGGCGTCAGACACATCTGTATCGCCCCAGGCTCGCGTTCTACACCGTTAACGTTAGCGGCGGCGGAGAATTCCGCATTCATTCACCACACCCATTTCGATGAGCGTGGGTTGGGGCATCTGGCGCTGGGGCTGGCGAAAGTCAGCAAGCAGCCGGTGGCGGTGATTGTGACCTCCGGCACGGCGGTGGCAAATCTCTATCCGGCACTGATTGAAGCCGGGTTAACCGGAGAAAAACTGATTCTCTTAACCGCCGATCGCCCGCCGGAGCTAATTGACTGCGGCGCGAATCAGGCAATTCGCCAGCCGGGAATGTTCGCCTCTCACCCCACGCACAGTATTTCATTGCCGCGCCCGACCCAGGATATCCCCGCACGTTGGCTGGTTTCTACCATCGACCACGCTCTCGGTACGCTTCATGCGGGGGGAGTCCATATCAACTGCCCGTTTGCTGAACCGCTGTATGGCGAAATGGACGATACCGGGCTTAGCTGGCAACAGCGTCTGGGTGACTGGTGGCAGGACGACAAACCGTGGCTGCGTGAAGCGCCTCGTCTGGAAAGTGAAAAACAGCGCGACTGGTTCTTCTGGCGACAAAAGCGCGGCGTGGTGGTTGCCGGGCGCATGAGTGCGGAAGAGGGCAAAAAAGTTGCCCTGTGGGCGCAAACTCTTGGCTGGCCGCTGATTGGCGATGTGCTGTCACAAACCGGGCAGCCGCTGCCGTGTGCCGATCTTTGGTTAGGCAATGCCAAAGCGACCAGCGAGCTGCAGCAGGCGCAAATTGTGGTGCAACTGGGAAGCAGCCTGACGGGGAAACGGCTCCTGCAATGGCAGGCAAGCTGTGAACCAGAAGAGTACTGGATTGTTGATGACATTGAAGGGCGACTTGATCCGGCACACCATCGCGGACGTCGCTTAATTGCCAATATTGCCGACTGGCTGGAGCTGCATCCGGCAGAAAAACGCCAGCCCTGGTGCGTTGAAATCCCGCGCCTGGCTGAACAGGCAATGCAGGCAGTTGTTGCTCGCCGTGATATCTTCGGTGAAGCGCAACTGGCACACCGCATCAGCAATTATCTGCCGGAACAGGGGCAACTTTTTGTCGGCAATAGCCTGGTGGTGCGTCTGATTGATGCGCTTTCGCAACTTCCTGCAGGCTATCCGGTGTACAGCAACCGTGGGGCCAGCGGTATCGACGGACTTCTTTCTACTGCCGCAGGCGTTCAGCGGGCGAGCGGTAAGCCGACGCTGGCGATAGTGGGCGATCTTTCTGCTCTTTACGATCTCAACGCGCTGGCATTACTGCGTCAGGTTTCCGCGCCTCTCGTACTGATTGTGGTGAACAACAACGGCGGGCAAATTTTTTCGCTGCTGCCGACGCCGAAAAGCGAGCGCGAGCGTTTTTATCTGATGCCGCAAAATGTTCATTTTGAGCACGCCGCCGCGATGTTTGAGCTGAAATATCATCGTCCGCAAAACTGGCAGGAACTTGAAACGGCACTTGCCGGCGCCTGGCGTACCCCGACCACTACGGTGATTGAAATGGTGGTTAACGACACCGACGGCGCGCAAACCCTCCAGCAACTGCTGGCGCAGGTAAGCCATTTATGATCCTGCACGCGCAGGCAAAACACGGTAAGCCAGGTTTTCCCTGGCTGGTGTTTTTGCACGGTTTTTCCGGCGACTGCCACGAATGGCAAGAAGTGGGCGAGGCGTTTGCAGACTACTCGCGATTGTATGTTGATCTCCCCGGACACGGCGGTTCAGCGGCAAATCGCGTCGGTGGTTTTGCTGATGTCACCGATTTACTGCGTAATACCCTGGTTAGTTACAACATACTAAACTGCTGGTTGGTAGGATACTCGCTCGGCGGACGGGTGGCGATGATGGCGGCTTGTCAGGAGATGCCGGGGCTGAGTGGCGTGATTGTCGAAGGTGGGCATCCTGGGCTGCAAAGTGCCGAGCAACGTGCGGAACGCCAGCGTTCCGACAACCATTGGGCGCAGCGTTTTCGTACAGAACCGTTAACGGCGGTATTCACCGACTGGTATCAACAACCTGTTTTTGCCTCGCTCAATGACGACCAACGCCGGGAGCTGGTGGCACTGCGCAGCAACAATAATGGCGCAACCCTTGCCGCCATGCTGGAGGCGACTTCTCTCGCCGTCCAGCCTGATTTACGTGCTA
>ERZ773186.3317-NODE-3317-length-10834-cov-2.969663_pt1 | contig 10834 bp, 8 predicted proteins | sample MGYA00581000_ERZ773186 | MGnify/ENA primary metagenome ERZ773186 (study PRJEB29015, sample SAMEA2737752) | human gut metagenome | biome: human gut; feature: human-associated habitat; material: faeces | place: China | collected 2012 ... | reverse complement strand
GCCATACCTAATACGGAATGTTTTTTCTTTGACATAAAAATTACCACCTTTCTGAAATTTGCCGTTACATTATTTCCGGCTATCTGTGTTTATTCTTGTTTTAACTTTTCGAATCAGCTTCTAAGCTTTCTCAGTTTTGTTTCCTAACCTTCAGATAAAAAGCTTTTATTTGACTAATTCGAAATTCTGCTGCCTTTTATTTAGTATTTCCTGTTTCTGAGTGTATTCTACGTCAAAAAATAATTTTCCTCAATTTACAAAACAAGACGGATGACAAAAAACTTATCATCCGCCTTACTTTGTAAAGTTGATTTCGAAAACTTTATGTCCCGCCCTTTCAGGATTAAAGCTGCTATGCCATAGTTATCCCTTATTTTCCGGATAAACTTAATCTTTATTGCCCTTCCTTCTCCATATTCCGCAGAGAATTCCCAATATTTCCATGCATGGTCACGCAGACCATATTCGCGATTTCTTCCGGGGCTTCCTTCATTCCTCTCTTGATCCAGTCAAGCATGACACCTACGAAACTGTATTTGTAAAAATCCGCAATAAATTTCTTCTGTTCCTCTGTAACCCTCAGATTCTCGCTCTGCTCTTCCACCACTCCTTCGATCAGCTGATAGGTCAAGCTGTACAGATAATTTTCCACCTGCTCTCGTTTCACAGAGCGATACACGTTCAAGATAAATGGTTTATTTTCCAAAACAGCCTCAAAAATCTGCTGAAGCCCTTCCTGCCAGGTGTCGTAAGTCTTTTTTCCCTGCAAAGCCCGGGAAGCGTCCTCAATACAGGACCATTCTACCAGGTCATAAATGTCTTTAAAATGATAGTAAAAAGCCATTCGGCTGATTCCGCAATCTGTAGTCAAGTCGCTGATGGTGATCTTGTCCAGAGGCTTCTGAAGGAGAAATTTTTTCAAAGACTCTTCCAGTGCATTTTTTGTGATATTGTTCATTCAGATGTGCTCCTCCTGATGATTTTATTATGCAGTACGGCATCATGCAATCCATGAGGTCTGCACAGATTCTAGAGCGTGTTTGAAAAATCATTCCTGCAATCTGCAGGCTCTAAGGATTTTATAAAGCCTTTTTGAATTTTTGTCAACAGGAGCGCTATGGAAAAAAGCAGATATCCGCCTCCGAACTTATATATGCATATATTTTCTGAAATATTCATCGCTATTCTGGAATGTATTTGAAAAATGTTTTCTAAAAGATGTGCATCACAATTTGTGGGAGAACATCCTCCACTTTACAAGAAAAACTCTCAATGCTACAATATTCCCCAGATATTTGACAAAAAAGACCCTGTGGGGGAATACATAAGGAGAACACCATGGAATTAAAGCTTGAAAACGGACGTCCCGCAGATACCACGGGCAGACTTGAAAAAGAGATACGTACTTATGATTTTCTTGATGCACTTCAGGTGCCTTATCAGAGGATTGACCATGAAACTCTGATGACCATTGAAGCTTGTAAAGATGTGGATAAAGTGCTTGATGCAGTAATCTGCAAAAACCTGTTTCTCTGCAACCGCCAGGAAACGAACTTCTATCTGCTTCTCCTGCCAGGCGACAAGAAGTTTAAGACAAAGGAAGTATCTTCCCAGCTTGGCGTTGCCAGACTTTCCTTCGGCAATGAAACTTATATGGAGAAATTCCTTGATATTACACCTGGTTCTGTCAGTATACTTGGACTTATGAACGATAAGGAAAATCATGTGCAGCTGCTTATTGATGAAGACCTCCTGAAGGAACCTTACATCGGCTGTCACCCTTGTATTAACACCTCCAGCCTGAAAATTAATATGAAAGATATGATGGAAAAAATTATTCCGGCTATGAAACATGAACCGATTTTTGTGAAATTGGGACAGGAAGAATAAAATTGCAATTAACTAATTTGTATGTTACCCTTTCTTCCATTATGCCCAAAATAAAACAGACAGATACACATTTCAATCATGTACCCGCCTGTCTCATTTTAGTCTTTATTCAATTTTTATTTGCTCTTCCGCTCCTTTACCAGTGCAAATACACTCTGAAGTACAATGAAGAAGCACAGCAGGATTGCTGTTACAATGTTGGACCAGGAGCTGATCAGTTTTCCATTGGTTTTAACCAAAGTAGAAATCGTACCATTGATCAATACACCAAATAAGGAACCAAGTACATTTCCTACACCACCGGTAAGAAGTGTACCACCGATGACTGCGGAGGAAATAGCGTCCATTTCAAGGCCGGTTGCCTGGGTGGTGGTACCTGCCATGGTATTCAGGCAGTAGCAGATTCCGCCGATGGAAGTAAGGAAACTGGAAAGAATATATGCCTTCATCTGTGTTTTCTTAACATCAAGTCCCATCAAGGTTGCAGACTGCTGATTGCCACCTACTGCGTAAATACTGCGGCCGAAGCGTGTGTATTTCAGCATCAGATAAATAGCAAGAACTACGATCAATGCAACTACAACAGTTACACGAAGGTATGGAAACTGCATGATTCCCTTTTTGTTCAGATACCCTCCAAAGGGAAGGGAAATCTTAAAGCTGGAAAGAGTGGTAAAAATCTTGTCAGAAACAATACTTACCTGCTCTTTACAGATCACAGCTGTCATACCTCTGGCAAAGAACATTCCTGCCATAGTAACGATGAAAGGCTGGATTTCCAGGTAGGAAATACAGAAGCCCTGAACAATACCAAATATAATGCCAATTGCAAGAATCAGAAGCATAAGTACCGGGCTGGACCATCCCCACTGCTCGATTCCAACTGCCAGGATCATACAGTCCATAGCAACCAGGGAACCTACGGAAATATCAATACCGCCAGTAAGCATAACGCATGTCATACCAGCTGTGATGCAGATCAGACCTGCATTGTTGATCAGGATGTTCAGAAATGTCTGGAAACGGGTAAAGCCTTTGTCCGCATATACGATACATCCTGCAGCATACATTACAAAGAATAATACAATGGTGATCAGCAGCAACAGGTTATTGCTGTTTATTTTTTTCTTTTTCATGCCCGAGCTGCCTCCTTTCCGGATTTCTTTGTCAGCTTCTTAAAGAAGGCTTTGGCTGGCTCAGCCTGAATTACTACGATGATAATAACTACGATTGCCTTAAATACCGGTGCCTGTGCAGAAGAAACACCAAGTGCATACAGAGTTGTGGTAATCGCCTGGATGGTGTACGCTCCAATGATGGAACCTGCCAGGGAAAACTTACCGCCGCCAAGGCTGTTGCCGCCAAGTGCTACAGAAAGAATTGCATCCAGCTCCATGTTCAGACCGATGTTATTGGTATCTGCTGAATAGATTCTGGAGGTTGCAACCATACCTGCAAGACCTGCACAAAGACCGCAGATTGCATAGCACATAAGGATGATCTTTGCGGAATTAAAGCCTGCGATACGGGAAGCTTTTTTGTTAATACCAACACTCTGGATGTAAGTTCCAAGTGCTGTGTAGCGAAGTACAATAGAAGCAATTGCCACACACACAGCAGCCACAATGATCGGTGTAGGAATGATTCCGCAGTAAGCGCCAAGCTTCTGGAAAGAAGGAACTCGAACATAAACGATCTGGCTGTTGCAAAGAAGAAGTCCTACTGCTCGGCCTGCCGACCATAGGATCAGGGTGGCGACCATAGGCTGAATATTCATATAGGCAACCAGAAATCCATTAAAAACGCCACAGATCAAAGTGACAAGAAGTCCGGCTCCAATGCCAACCAGCAGCGGATGCGCATATTCCTGCACATTTACATTTCCATATCCTGCAAGGATCATACAGCAGACACCTGCGTAAAGACTCATTACGGAACCAACGGAAATATCAGTACCTGCAGAACAGGATACAACCAGAGTCATTCCGATCGCAAGGATCGCGATCTCACTTCCGCGGTTTAAGATATCGATCATACGTCCATACAATACTCCGTTTCGAATGGAGATCGTAAAGAAATTAAATGCAAAATTTCCCGATGCAACATCGTAAATGATATTTACCGCCATTACCAATAACATACAAAAGATAGGCAGAAACAGCGGTTTGCTGATCAGTTTCTTTATATTATTCATTTGTGCCACCTCCTGCGATCGCCTGCATTACATGTTCCTGTGTCAGATTATCCGTGATCTCACCGACTTTTTCCCCATCTCTTAATACTACAAGTTTCGAACAGGTTCGAAGCATCTCTTCGATCTCAGAAGAAATAAAGATCAGGCTCTTTCCCTCCTCCGCTAACTGGATCACAAGTTTCTGGATCTCTGTCTTTGTTCCGACATCGATACCACGCGTCGGTTCATCTAAAATTAAAAATTCCGGATCGGTCGCAAGCCAGCGTGCTAAGATCACCTTCTGCTGGTTACCACCAGAGAGCTGTTTAATCAGTGTCTCCCTGTTTGCGGTCTTGATCTGAAGAAGTTCTATGTATTTGTCCGCGATCTCGATCTGCTTACTCATCGGCAGCAGTTTGAATATTCCACGTTTTGCCTGCAGTGCAAGAATAATATTTTCCCTTACCGACAGGTCACCTATGATACCTTCTGCCTTTCTGTCATCCGGCAATAGTCCCATTCCAAGGTTCATGGCATCGATCGGAGCATTGATCTTTACTTCTTTTCCCGCCACTTTCAGCTCTCCGGTCTGATTTTTGTCCGCGCCGTAAATAACACGTGCTAACTCACTTCTACCGGAACCTAAAAGTCCGGTCAATCCGACTACCTCTCCCTTATGGATCTGTAAGTCAAACGGTTTGATTTTTCCTTTATGGCTCAATCCCTTTGCATCGATAAACAGCGGTTCCTTTGAAAAGTCTTTCGCCTGCTCTGTTTTTACGGCCGCAAGATCATCAAAATCTTTTCCCATCATTGCCGCAACCAGACGCACCCTCGGCAGTTCTTCGATTGGATATTCCCCGACTAATTTACCGTTTCTGAGTACTGTGATACGGTCACAGACCGCATAGACCTGCTCTAAAAAATGGGTTACAAACACGATTGCAACTCCCTTTTCTTTCAGCTGACGCATCAGGGTAAATAATTTTTCTACTTCATGGTCATCCAACGATGACGTCGGCTCATCTAAGATAAGTACTTTACATTCCATATCCACCGCTCTCGCGATTGCGATCATCTGCTGCAGGGCAAGTGAATATTCTTCCAGATTCTGCGTTACATCAATTTTTATATCCAGACTGTCCATGATCTTTTCCGATTTTGCGACCATGGTCTTCCAGTCGATCGTTCCAAGTTTTGTTTTCGGTTCCCTTCCAATAAATAAATTCTCTGCAACACTAAGATTCGGGCAAAGATTTACCTCCTGATACACAGTGGAAATGCCCTTTTTCTGTGCATCCAGCGTCGAATGATTGACAACCGGACCATCGATGCCCTCCACATGTATTTCTCCTGCCTCAAATGCATTGATTCCTGTCAGACATTTGATCAGCGTAGATTTTCCGGCACCATTTTCCCCCATCAGTGCCATGATCTCACCTTTGCGTAATGTAAGATCCACATGATCCAATGCTTTTACTCCCGGAAATGTCATGGTTATTCCGCGCATGGTCAATACAACATTACTCTCCATCTTCCTTCACCCTTTCTTTAAAATGGGAGAGACCAGATGGTCTCCCCCGCATTTTATGCCATCAGGTTTGATTAGTACTGGGCATCTACGATTTCTTTTGTGACAACGGTCAGATCCTGATCTTCTCCATTTACGTTGATCGTAGAAAGGACATCCTCATTTACGAACCAGTGTTCTGTCATGTATACTTCTTTCTCCGGAGTCTCACCAGCCTGAAGCTGTTTGATAACTTCCTCTACGAACGGAGCTGCAAGCGGGTTACACTCAAAGTCTGCATTGATGTCACCGGACATTACATACTCAAGTCCTGCGGTACATGCATCAAAGGAAACAAGGATCACATCACCATCTACACCGTAGGAGATACCAGCTGCCTTCATTGCATCCATTGCACCGAATGCTTCGTTATCGTTCTGGCATACAACAACATTAAATTTACCTTCATAACTCTTGATGTAGGACTCCATGACTTCCTGTCCGCCTGCCTGTGTGAAATCACCTGTCTGGGAATCTAAGATATTCCATCCATTTGCATCTGCAATCTCTTTAAATCCGTCGGTACGTCCGATCGTTGCGGAAGCTCCGGTAGATCCCTCGATCACAAGTACATTGACATCACTAATGCCCTTTGCATCTGTATATGCTTTTAACCACTCTCCTGCTGCAAGACCTTCTGTCTTGAAGTTAGAACCTACCCATGAAACATATTTATCTGAGTCATCGATCGTACGGTCAATGACGATAACCGGAATTCCTGCTTCCTCGCACTCTGTCAGTACAGTGTCCCATCCGGTTGATACGATCGGATCGATGATGATATAATCAACATCCTGCTCGATAAATCCTCTGACTGCCTCTAACTGTACTGCAGAATCATTATCACAGTCTACAAACTGAAGATCGTATCCATTGTCTGCGGAAAAAACACTTAAACAGGAATCTGTGGAAGCGGTACGCCAGTCAGATTCGTGTCCAACCTGTGCAAAACCAATTGTAACCGTATCACCGCTTGCTGCGGAGCTCTCTGTTCCGGCTGCCTCTGCGCTGTCATCTGTCTGATCTGCAGCAGCTGCATCATCTGTTTTTGCTGCGGCATCATTGGATGCACCCGCATTACCTGTTGACGTGTTTGCGCTGTTTCCGCATCCTGCTAACATTGTTGCCCCTAATGCCATACACATTACCATACTCACCAATTTTCTTTTCATTTCAAAAACCTCCCATAGTTTTTTTAGATTTGGTTTCGTTGCTAACCATGGTCTAATTATAACTGTGAGAGGTTTTTATGAATACCGAATTAAATTTGAATTAAGTATAATTTTTTACTAAATTGTGAACAGCTTTCATATATTTCGGTAAAAAAGTGTATTTTTTTTGGAAAAATGTGTATTTTTTATGAACTGCTTTCTGTTCTTACTGGAATTCTTACCCAGACTTCCGTTTCTTCCCCGTAGGTACTCTGCACTTTCAGTCCATATTCCGTGCCATAATGCAACTGGATGCGTTGATTGACATTAAACAGTCCAAAGCCGTCATTTTCTTTTTTCGTATTGCCATCCTCTTTTAACATCGCGCATACTTCTGCAAGTCTCTGTTTATCCATCCCGATCCCGTTATCTTTTACCTTAAAGATCAAGACATCCGCACAACGCTCCGCCGAGACCGTGATATGTCCCTTTCCACGCTTGTTTTTTATGCCATGGTAAAGTGCATTTTCCACTAACGGCTGAAGTGTCAGTTTGATGACCTCATAACCGTAATATTCCTCCGGAATCGCAATCTCATAATCTAAAATGTCCCGGTAGCGGAACTGCTGGATCTCTAAATAGCTGCGGATATGCTCTGTCTCTTCTTTCACGGAGACAAACTCCCTTCCCTTACTCAAAGAAGTCCTGAAAAATGTGGACAGGGAGGACACCATCATTACGACCTCGTCTGTCTTTTTTGACTCGGCAAGCCAGATGATATTATCGAGCGTGTTATATAAGAAATGAGGATTGATCTGCTCCTGCAGCACCCGAAGCTCTGCTGCCCTTAAATTCAACTCCTCCGTATGGATATCTTCCACAAGGTTGCCGATTTTTTCCACCATCTGGTTAAAACTCTTATTTAGCACCTCAATCTCTTCCGGTCCGGTTTTCACCGCCCGGATTCTGAAATCGCCACCCCCGGCAGCCACTGCGGCATCGCACAGCTCCCCGATTGGTTCTGTGATGCCCGTCACGATTTTTCTGCTGACTGCAAATGCACCCACTAAGATCACCAATAAAATACCGCTCGTGATCGCAATCGCCTGCTCCACATCATTACGGATCCCACCCCGCAGATCCTCCATGTTCATGCTCTCGTAATAAATATAATACTGGATCTGTTCCTGGATCAGCTCCGTCAGCACCCTGATATTTAAGTCCAAACTCTCCATATTTGTCTCATAAGATCCACTGACTAACGCATCTTCCTCAATCTCCTGCACCCTTTTTTCAAGGGTGTCAAGACTCTTTAAAATTCGCGAGAGACGCTGTTTCGCATATGCGGAATCGGCATCCTCTGCCAATTCCCCAAACACCTCTCTCGCCTCTTTGATCATCTTTTGCGGCTTTTGTGTATCGACTAACTCCTCCGCACGTTCCGAATTAACCACGATAATGTACATCACATAGTCGATATCTTCCTTGAATCCGATGTTATATGCATTTGCCTTTGTGATCTTCTCCACAATATGGTCATATTTTGACGATACATTGTTGATCATAAAAAGCAAATATGTGATCATAACCGTTAGTGGGATCACACAGATAAGAAGCAGCAGATACAACCTGTTTTTTAATGAAAATTTTTTTCTTACGTTCATAATTTTTCCTGTTCCTGCTCTGGTCTGTCACTCCTGTTTCTGTATTCCCGCGGCGTACACCCCTGTGTCTTTTTAAACAGGTTACTGAAATAATGTGCATCCCGGAAACCGACTTCAAATGCAATCTCCGTGGTCTTAGTCCCGGTCGTCCGCAATAACTGTTTTGCCTTATCCATGCGCACCTTTGTCAGATACTCAACAAACGTCACTCCCGTCTCCTGTCCGAATACAGTGCTGAAATGGCTCGAACTTAAATTTACCTCCGAAGCGACCATATTTAAGGAGATATCCTCATGATTATAGTTATCTTCTATGTAGGCTTTTGCATGTTGAATCAGATTGTCATATCTGCGTTCCATGCCCTGCTCCCGCAGTTCGATCACTGCCCCGAACAGATTTTTGATGTACTCCCTCGCCTGTCCTGCAGTGCCAAGAAAAATTTCCATCTTCTGCGCATCTTTGTACTGTTCCAACAGATTTTCACTGGTATATCCGCTTTTTTCCAACACGGAGACCGCGCTCACATACAGATCCATCAGCACATACTGACGCAGCAGAACCGACTGTAAGCTACCGTTTGAGATTTTCCGGAAATAATCATCCACAAACCCGGATACTTCCTCTTTTCTTCCTGTATACAAAAACTGTTCCACCTGTCTGCGGTCGATCCCGGACACATTGAGTTCCCCAAGATCTAATGTCTCTTTTGTTTCCATCTCATTTTCTATCTTCTTTACCTGTTCCGTGATCTTATTTTTCTCTAAGGAATACCGCTTTGCAAAAAGAAGATTCGCTTCCTCGTAACATTTTTTGATCTCGCTGAACCGTGTGACCGGTATCCCGTATACCGCGGCATAATCGATCTTATTTTCCCCGCAGAGATATATTTCAAGTTCCTGTTCAATGGCATTTTTCAGCTGTTCAAGCGTCACACCATTTTCCTCTTTCAGTACCAGATGATATTCCCCACAGCTTAGTTTTGCGCGGATCACACTCGAACCGTATGCAAAAAACTGTTCCATATGATCTTCAAATGCTTCATCTTTTTCATAAAACGTCTCCGTCCCATCCTCGAAAAAGAGCTGTAACATAAGAACATTGTAGCGCTCCGCTGCCAGTTCGATCTCCTGTTCTCTGGCCTCTTTTAACACCTCCGAAAAGGAGTGCTCACCGGATACGATATGTCGGAACAGTCTTCTTTTTGTAAGTGTTCTCTGTTCTTTTTCGTTTTTTGTCTCTTCCTGTCTGCCTCTCCTGCCGTAAATTTTTTCTGCGATCCGCCTGATTGCTTCTAAAAGCTGTGCACTGGTCACCGGTTTCAGCAGATAGTCTTCCACACCGATCGAGATAGCTTCTTTTGCATAATCAAACTCACCATATCCGCTCAGAATCAGGATACTCGTATCCGGAAGTTCCTGTTTTACGATCCGGCTAAGTTCCAGTCCATCCATAAAAGGCATCCTGATGTCCGTGATCAGGATGTCCGGTTTTAGTTTCTGAATCATCGGATACGCGAGTTCTCCATCACTCGCCTCACCAACAAATTCAAATCCTTCCTCCTGCCATGCAATATTATTTCGTATCCCCTCCCGCATTACAATCTCATCTTCTGCCAGAAAAATTTTCAACATCGTTTCTGTTTCCCCCATCATATCTTCTTCCCGGACTCCCCATCCGCCGGAAAATCTATATGATGAAAATAGCACATTCCATAAAATGTTTCAATAAACAACTTTTGAAAAAGACCGGAGCCGCATGATTTCATATAGTGTCCCAAATCATGTCACTCCGGTCTTTTATTATATTATTTCCATCAACAATTTTTATTTTTCCCTATTGTACCGACAGGTAAGAATATCCCATCAGGCTCTCATCCACCGCATGTGCAACCTCACGTCCTTCACGGATTGCCCACACAACAAGAGACTGTCCTCTGTGCACATCGCCTGCTGCAAATACATTTTTCACACTGGTCGCATATGCCCCCTCTGCCGTTGATACATTTGTTCTTGCATTCAGTTCAACGCCAAACGCATCCGCAACATATTTTTCGGTTCCAAGGAATCCTGCTGCGATCAGAACCATATCTGCATCCAGCTTAGTCTCAGACCCCGGTACCTCTGTCATCATCATACGTCCGGTCTTTTCATCTTTTTTACTCTCTAACTTCACGGTAATAATACCATTTAAATTGCCATTTTTATCTTTTAAGAACTCTTTGACTGTCGTCTGGTAGATACGTGGATCATGTCCAAATACAGCGATCGCTTCCTCCTGACCGTAGTCTGTCTTGCAGACTTTCGGCCACTCCGGCCACGGGTTGTTCTCTGCTCTGGTATCCGGTGCTTTCGGCATCATCTCAAGCTGTGTCACGCTCGCGCAGCCA
>ERZ773186.3312-NODE-3312-length-10843-cov-3.534112_pt1 | contig 10843 bp, 9 predicted proteins | sample MGYA00581000_ERZ773186 | MGnify/ENA primary metagenome ERZ773186 (study PRJEB29015, sample SAMEA2737752) | human gut metagenome | biome: human gut; feature: human-associated habitat; material: faeces | place: China | collected 2012 ... | reverse complement strand
CATATCCACTTGTTGCGGAATACCATCTTGCGCAGGAACGCCTTGTACTCGGCGCCTCCCTCCTTGCCCTTCTTGTTGATGGTGTGGAGCTCGGGCAGTCCTACCGACGATGGTGTGTCGCGCAGGAAGACATAGATGCCTATGGCGCCCACGAGGGCTATGGTGGCGGGTATCCAGAAGCACCACTTCCACGCGCCATGGCCCATCGTTGCCATGATGTAGCCGCAGAGGATGGCCACGATAGAGGCTCCTATCGAGTGGGAGGAGTTCCAGATAGACATCTTGGTAGCCAGTTCATTGGCGGGAATCCAGTGGGTGAGCAGGCGGTTGCACGGGGGGAAGCCCGAGCCTTGGAAGAGGTTGTTCAGCAGCAGGAACAGGCCGAAGATGAACACCATGGTGTTGACAAACTGAGGTCCCGAGTTCTCGCCGGTGATGAGGTAGCTCAGGTCGGCGCCAAAGCCGAAGGCGTAGTTGGCTGCGGCACAGAGCAGCAGTCCTATCGCCATGTGGTAGCGGGCGTTGAAGCGGTCGGCGAGATAGCCGTTGAGAAATCTCGACGCACCATAGACCACCGTCACCAGGGTCATGATGATACCGAAGCTGGTCTTGGAGATGCCATATTCGGCGGTGAGTCCGGGGATGGCAAACGAAAAGTTCTTTCTCACGAAGTAGAAGATGGCATAGCCTATCATGGTGGCGAAGATGGTGCGCCATTGCCAGTATTTGAATGTCTTGGTCATATCTGTCAGTAGTTAATAGGGTTATAGTCTGGGTCTTAGCGGTCTATGGGCCACAGTCCGCGCTCTGAGAAGAGGCGGTCGAGCCACTCTTCATAGCGGTTGAGCCTTATGGCGACATCCATGATGGTGTAGCGGCGGCGTATAAACTGCGACTTGTAGATGATTTCCTTGAGATAGCTGCGGCTGATGTCGATATCTTCGGGCTCGGTCGGCGCGCCCACCATCTGCAGACGGCGCTTGGCCTCTGCCACCGATACCAGCTGCTGCTGCAGCCGCTCGCGCAGTGTGCTCCAGTTGTCGCGGATGTCGGTCAGCTCCTGGCGCAGTTGGTCGCGGCTAACATACTTGGCACGTATCTCTCCCACGCAGAAGTCCTCCAGACCCGAGCCAGCAAAGGTGTCGCGCGTGTGGGCCTCCTGCTCTTCGAGCGAGGGCCATGCCTCGACACAGGCATCGATGTCAAGATGCTCGATGTCCATCTCGAGCAGATACTCATAGAGCGAGAGCGACACCAGCACCCCCATGCTCACCTGGAAACCATGCGAAGGCATATTGCCGTTGGCCATGGTGAAATTGGCCATATTGAGCATGTGGCTCACTTGGTGTTCGGCGCCCGAGGCGGGCCTCGAGGTCTTGGGGTAGGCCTGCATGGCAAATCCGCCGAGCAACAGACCCTCTATGAGCTGCTCTATGGCGTGCTTGTCGCCACGCCGTGCGCCCTCGGGGTCGGCGAGCGCGCTGTGCAGTCCGTCCTGCACGATGCTCCACGACAGCGGGTCTATCTTCTCGTTGCCTATCACATCGGCCACTATCCAGTCGGCTCCAGCCGGAACCTTGGCGAAGAGGTCGCCGTAGCCCGAGGCGGTCATGGCTTCGGGTGCGCCGGCTATGATGTCGACATCGGCCACCACAGCCTGGGGAGCGGGGCAGGCGAAGGTCTGCTTCTTGCCGTCCTTGGTTATCGATGCGCCCGACGCCACATATCCGTCCATCGAGGCGGCTGTCGCCACTACCATGTAGGGGCGCTGCTGATGGGCCGAACAGAGCTTGGTGGTGTCGTTGATGGTGCCCGAGCCCACGGCTATTGCCACGGCGTCGGTCTGAGCCAGTACGGCATCCAGGCGGTCTATGTATTTCCATTCGGCGTGCATCTCGGGCTCGTCGAAGATATAAGGTTCGCAGGTGGCGATGCCATCGCGGGCGAGGATTTCGGCTACCTTGGCTCCAGCCACGTGCCATGTGGTCTTGTCGGCGACGATGATGGCCTTGCGGCCGGCAAACTGCTGGGCGAAGACTTCACCCACGGTGCTTATCACACCACATCCCAGTTGCAGGGCCTTGGTGGTGGTAGCATTGTCCAATGCCATTGTTACTCTGTTTTCCATATATGTCTTGTTTTAGTATAATATTGCATCGTTGATGATTGAGATGGGGTTCATTACCCGGTAGGGTGTGCTCATCTCTATCTGCCACTTGCAGGTCTCGCAGTCGGTGACCACCACATCGGGATCTACCTCGCCAATCTGCTTGAAGAGCGGGGCACCGATAGACTGCGACACATCGTAATTCTCCTTCTTGAAGCCGTAGGTACCACCGATGCCACAGCAGCGGCTTTCGAGTTTGACCAGCTCGAGGCCGGGTATCATCTTCAGCAGTTCGATGCTGTAGATGGTCCATCCCAACCGCTCCATGTGGCATGCTGAGTGGTAAGCCACGCGCAGCTTGAAGTCGGGCTTGAAACGCAGTTGGGCGGCGCCCGATTTGAGTTGCTGGTAGATAAACTTGGTGGCGAGGTTGATGCTCTCTGCCACGCTGCTGTTGTCGAGTCTGAGCAGACTCTCGTATTCGTTGCGCATGGTGAAGGTGCACGACGACGAGGTGGTGACGATGCACTCGGCGTCGCGTAGTGCCCGCTCCATGGCGGCTATGTTGTGGCGGCCGTTGGCGCGTGCCTTCTCGCTCATGCCGTTGGCTATGGCTGGCAGACCGCAGCACTGCTCTCCCTTGATGAGTGATACGCCATAGCCCATGGCGTTGAGCACCCGCACGAGGTGCTTGCCCAGTTCGGGGAAGTTGTAGTTGACGTAGCAACCATGGAAGTAAGCCACCTTGCGGTCGAAGCTCTGCTGGCCTTTGGCGGCTTCACGGCGGTACCACGCCTCAAACGTGTGCGAGGCGTAGGCAGGGAAGGTGCGGCCCTGGTGTATGCCCACCATCTTGTGGAGCATCCACTTGGTAAGTCCCATGTTGACCACGTGGTTGGCGAGTCCGAAGGAGTGGGTGGCGAGCGTACCCACGAGGTCGGTATTGGCGAGCATAAACTCTCTGATGCCTATGCCCTGCAGGCTGTACTTGATGCGGGCGCTCTGGATGATGTCGCCCACCTTGACGCCTTGCGGACAGACAATCTCGCAACGCTTGCAGTTGAGGCACATCTTCATGGTCTTCTCGTCAAAGCAGGTCTCGTCTTTCAGACGGTGGCGCTCGCCGTCAGGCCCCGCCCACTTGGGGCCGGGAAACTTGAGCGTGACGCCGCTCACCGGGCAGTACGCGTTGCAGATGGAACATTTCAGACACTTCTCCAGGTCGTTCTCGCTGACCTGGTATAACTGTATATCTTTACTCATAGCTCTTTATTGTTTTATGGTCTCTGCCACGTGCAGGGCAGTGATCATCGACACGCCTTCCTTGTCGGCGAGGCTGATGGAGTTGTGTCCGCTCAGTATGCTGCCGATGGCAAAGAGATTGTCGATGGTCTTGTCGTCTTTGGTGACCCTGAATGTGGCGTCGGTAACCACGCCAAACTCCATGAAGGGCTGCTCGTCGAATGCATCGTCGAGTGCCCACTGGCTGCGGTCGGCGAGTGCGTCGACACGGAGGTCGAACACGGGCTCGAACACGTGCTCGTAGTCGGCCATGATGCCACCGCTGTAGAACGAGCCTGCCGCCAGCACGAAGTGGTCGGCTTCGAGCGGCTCGGCGTTCAGGTGTTTCGATGTTACGCTTATGAGCCTTGTGCCATCGGCGCTCCACGCCTTGGCAGCCACTATCTCGTCGCCCAGCAGATAGGTTCCGCCGAGGAGTTCAAACCGCTTTTGCAGTGTGGTCTGGATGCTTCTGCCGTAGATGAAGGGGAAGGTGGCTTCACCGTCTTTGTCGTGGCCCACGATGGTGAGCCATGCCGGCATGGCGGTGCCAAACTGGGTGACGCGCGTGTGGTTGGCGTCGTAGCTGCCGTCCATCTCTACGCCGGCAGCCTGGAGCAGTGACTGCGCCCGACGGGCAAGAGAGAGGGTGCGCTCGGCACCCATCTTGGTGTAGGGATGCGTGGCGGCCAACTGGCCCATAGCCTCGGCGGGGTGCGCCACTTCGTTGCCCTCGTTGTCGTAGCCCAGGAGACCGAACGAACCGTCGCTGAAGAACATGCTGCTCTGTCCGCGACTGATGATGGCCACATGCTGCCCACCCTCGGCAAGGCTGATGCCGCAAGTGAGTCCGCTGAGACCTCCACCTATTATAATAGTATCAAATTTCACGTTATTCTGATTGCTTGTCGTTGTTATTTCTCTTTCCTAATACCCAAGATAGACTGGTAGATGTAGCCCATGAGCTGACATTCGCTCAGTGTGGGGCCCCAGGCTACGGCTGCCATACCCTTCCAGCGCTCGTTGAGAAAACGCATCACGTCCTGACGGCTCTGGGCCTTGGTCTTGTGGCAGAGTTCTTCGAGCATGCGCTCGGCACGATAGGCGCAGAGCTGTCCCTGACAGGTGCCCATGCCCAGGCGGGTGCGTCGGCGCAGCTGGGAGAGGCTGGTGACCTGATGGTCGTCTATGAGCTGCTTTACATCGCGGCGCGATACGCCCTCACACTCGCACACCAGCGGCTCTGGAGTCATGGTTCCATGGTGGCGGAACGCCTTGTCGCTGCGCATTTCGGGGTTGGGCAGCGGCGTGATGGCAGTCTCGCACTCACGCTGTATGTTGAGCTTCTCGCACACCTTGTCGGTAGCCATCTCGGCCATGAGTCGGTAGGTCATGAGCTTGCCGCCGGTGATGGTGATGAAGCCCGCCAGTCCGTCTCTCACCTCATGGTCCAGACACACGATGCCTCGGCTTATGCTGCGACCCGTGGCGTCGTGGTCGCTTGCCACGAGTGGCCTCACTCCGGCATAGGCTCGCAAAATTCGCGTTGACGCCAGCGAGGGCGCCAGTTTGCATCCCTCCTTGAGCAGCACGTCGACCTCTTCGGGGGTTACCCTCATGTTCTCGACTTCCTCCATAGGCACGCGCTCGGAGGTGGTGCCTATCACGGTGATGACGTCGCCCGGCACGAGTATGTCGGCGTTGGCAGGCTTGCGGCAGCGGTTGATGACCATATTGTTGACGCGGTGGCCGAAGACCAGCAGCGAGCCCTTGGCGGGAAACATGTTGACCGTCACCCCAGCCATGCGCGCTATCTCCATGCCCCAGATGCCGGCGGCATTGATGGTGATGGTGGCGTGGGCCTCCATGCGCTCACCGGTTATGGTGTTGCGCAGGTTTACTCCTTCGACCCTTCCGTTGCGTATGATGAGGCTTGAGGCTTCGTGATAGGTAAGCATGTCGGCACCATGACGACGGGCGTCGAGCACATTGCTCATCGTGAGCAGGAAGGGGTCGATGCTGCCGTCGGGCACCACCACAGCGCCTATCAGGTCGGGGTTGACAGAGGGCTCGCGCTTGAGCGCCAGCTTGGGGTCGATAATCTCGGCGCGGATGCCGGCACGCAGACAGCTGTCGACGAAGAGCTGCTGGTAAGCCAGGTCGTCTTCGGGCAGCGTGATGAAGAGTCCGTCGTGCTCTTCCACGCAGTGGGGCGCAATGCGTCGCAGTATCTTGTTCTCCACGATACACTCGGTAGCGCTCTCCTGGTCGGTGACGGCATAGCGGGCACCACTGTGCAGCAGACCGTGGTTGCGGCCGGTGGCGCCGTGGGTGAAGTCGTGGCGCTCGACGAGCAGTACGCGCAGGCCACGCATGCTACAGTCGCGGGCAGTGCCTGCGCCTGTGATGCCTCCACCAATGATAATCACATCGTAATGGTCTTTAAGTTTCATATCTTTCATTGTGGTAAGTTATATGCCCCCGGTCGCAGCCTGGGAGAACGGCGTGAGGGCGGGCGTCGCGGTTAACTTGACGGGATTGACATTAGTCAATCGCAAATGTAATAATTATTTCCTTCCTTTGCGTGAAAAACCCGCCTTTTCTTGTTTTTGTGTCATTATTCTATGTGATTTACCAGCATTTAGGGTTGATAGTCAGCCCCGCAGTCAGCCTATAGCGGGCCATAGGGTAGGGCGCCGGGAGCGGTGATGCCCCTCGCCTCGCAGGGAATGACCCTCGTCTCGCAGGGAATGATCCTCGCCTCGCAGGTGATGCCCCTCGCCTCGCAGGGAATGACCACCATCTCGCAGGTGATGTCCCTCGCCTCGCAGGGAATGACCACCATCCAGCCAGAGATGCTCGGAAAATGCAGTTTGTGGCGTGAAATGACGGTTGCAGGCTCTGCAATAGTTATGGCAAGGCTTGCAACCGATAAATCAAACCCTGAAACCAATTTGTTGATGCACTCCGCGGTATTGGCGATGGCGATGGTGATGGCGGGGGAGCACTGCAGGCAAACAAAAAAGCCTCAGAGATATCACATCTCGGAGGCTTGCAAATATCATAGTCCAATTAGCATCTGCAGACATCTCATCGCTGACACGTAATACAGACTTGGACCGTTGTTAACTATGTTATACACTTTAAACTTTGGTCTGGACGGACCTGACAAACTCGCTCGTCCTGCCGGTTTCCGTCCTCTTAGTCGCCTCAAAGATACTGCTTTTGTTCTGAAACAACAAGAAAAACGCCAGAAATCTTTACAAAATCTGAAATAATCATGGGCAAGTCGCTTTTATTCGCTAATTTTGCCTATATTTGCAACCTAAACAAACATCAAGATGAAAAAGACAGTTTTATCTCTGCTGGCCCTCTGCTGCAGCTGTACCATATGGGCCGAAGACTCGATGCTCACCTTCCGTCTCAACGACGGTGTGAACAGTGAGGTGAGCTATAAGATAGGCACAGACATAAACCGCATTGTCTTCAAGGGCAACACCGTGGTGCTGCAGAAAGGCGAAAAAGTGGTGAAGAGCTATGCCGAGTCGCTGGTGAGCTCGTTCTCCTTTGGCAATACAGCCAACGGCATCACCATGCCTGAGCTGGGCACCGACGATGCCGCCTCTACCGCCGTGTATGCCATCGACGGCAAGCGCTTGGGCTCGCTGCAAACGATAAAGACATTGCCCAAGGGAGTGTATATCATCCGCAAAGGCAATGTCTCGTATAAAATTGTAAAAACTGATTGATTATCCCATGTAGGGGGCTATCTGGTTGGTCAAGTCGACAAACTCGGAGATAGCAAGCTGTTCGGGGCGTCGGGTCATGATAGGCTGGGTGAAGAACTCGTCTGCTGGCTTCTGCGCCCCGAACATCTGTTTGATGCTCACGCGAAGCATCTTGCGGCGCTGGTTGAACACCGTCTTGACCAGACGCTTGAAGAGACGCTCGTCGCAGCCCAGTGAGGTCACGTCGTTGCGCGTCATTCTTATCACCGCACTCTTCACTTTTGGCGGTGGGTTGAACACGTCTTCATCTACAGTGAAGAGATATTCCACATTGTACCATGCCTGTATGAGTACCGACAGGATGCCGTAGGTCTTGTTGCCGGGCTGTGCCGCCATGCGCAGCGCCACCTCGCGCTGTATCATGCCGGTGCAGCAGGGAATGAGCTCCTTGTTGTCGAGCATCTTGAAGAATATCTGTGAGGATATGTCGTAGGGGTAGTTGCCCGTGAGCACAAAAGGCTGGCCGTCGAAGATGGTGGTGAGGTCCATGCGCAGGAAGTCGTCGCCGATGATGTTGTCCTGGAGCTTGGGGAAACGGTCGTGGAGGTATACCACCGACTCGCGGTCAATCTCGATGGCCTTGACGGGGCGTGGCTTCTCTACCAGATACTGGGTGAGCACGCCCATGCCAGGGCCTATCTCGAGCACGGGCAGGTCGGGGCAGGCATCTACCGTGTCGGCTATACGCCGAGCTATGCCCAGGTCTATCAGGAAGTGCTGGCCTAAGTTCTTCTTGGGTTTTACTTGCTTCATCTTTTAGAGTAAGGTGAGTGAATAGATATAGATGACAGATGCGGGGATGGCCATAAGCGACGAGTCAAAACGGTCGAGCATGCCACCATGGCCCGGCAGGATGCTGCCGCTGTCCTTGATGCCCAGGGTGCGCTTGAAGAGACTCTCGACGAGGTCGCCCCAGGTGCCGAAGAATACCACTACCAGTCCGAGGCCCATCCACTCGATGACAGAGAGGCCGGAGAGACACTCGTGGCTGTTCTCCCACCATCCGAGCAGGGCTGCTACGGCGAGCACCAAGAGTCCGCCGCCGATGGAGCCTTCCCACGACTTGCCAGGGCTGATGCGGGGGAAGAGCTTGTGGCGTCCCAAGAGTGAGCCGCTGAGGTAGGCGCCGGTGTCGTTGACCCACAGGAAGATGTAGACCGACAGGGGCAGCAGGAAGTAGAAGGAGATGGTGCCGTCGGGCTGCTGGCGGAAGGCCAGCACATTGATGCACGCCAAGGGCAGGGCGATATACATCTGGCCGAGCATGGTATAGGCCCAGTCGTTGACGGCATTGGCGTTGCGCGTGTAGAGCTCGCTGATAAAGAGATAGACCACCGTGAGCAGATAGGGCACAAAGACGGCATTGGTCTGGATGATGCCGCTGTTGATGCCGGCGATGGCGACAAAGAGATAGACGCCTGCCACGGTAGAGATGAACCGGTTGATGCAGACATTCTCAATGTTGTTGACCAAACCTGTATATTCCCACAGGGCAAGGCCTGTGATGAGGGCGAAGAGCCCTATCATGGCGGTGGGGTCCAGAAGTCCGGCGACCATGATGGCAACAAACAGGGCGCCAGTGATGGCGCGGACGATAAAATTCTTCATTTTTGGACTCATAGTCTTACTCCTCCTCTTTATCTTGATTTTCTTTGTTGTCGTGGTTGGCTTCGGCTTCAGCCTTGGCACGCTCGTGCTCGGCCTGGGCCTGCTTCACCGCCTCGGGCATGTCTTCGAGCTTGGGGGCATTGGCCTCGTTGGCCTCGATGATTTCTTCGGAACGGCTCACCCATGGGCGCTTGCCGAAGATTTTCTCTACATCTTCGGCGAAGATTACCTCCTTCTGGAAGAGCAGCTCTGCCAGCTGGCGGTGACCCTCGGCGTGCTCGTTGAGCAGTTTTTTGGCGCGCTCGTACTGGGTGTTTATCATCTTGAGCACTTCCTCGTCCATCAGCTTGGCTGTGGTCTCAGAGTAGGGGCGCTGGAACTGGTACTCCTGGTTGTTGTAATAACAGATATTGGGCAATGCTTCGCTCATACCGGCATAAGCCACCATGCCATAGGCACTCTTGGTGGCGCGCTCCAGGTCGTTCATGGCGCCAGTGGAGATGGAACCGCGGAAGAGCTCTTCTGCGGCGCGGCCTCCGAGCAGGGCGCACATCTCGTCGAGCATCTCCTCCTTGGTGGTGATGACGCGCTCTTCGGGCAGATACCATGCGGCGCCCAAGGCCTGACCGCGGGGTACGATGGTGACCTTGAGCAGAGGGTCGGCGTACTGGCAGAACCACGAGATGGTGGCGTGGCCGGCCTCGTGGATGGCTATGGCGCGCTTCTCGTCGGCGGTCATCACCTTGGTCTTCTTCTCCAGACCGCCGATGATGCGGTCTACGGCGTTGAGGAAGTCCTGCTTGCCCACATGGGTGCTGTTGTGCCGGGCGGCGATGAGGGCAGCCTCGTTGCAGACATTGGCGATGTCGGCTCCGGAAAATCCGGGGGTATGGCGGGCAAGGAAGTCTACGTCTACGGTATCGTCCTTCTTCAGCGGGCGCAGGTGGACATTGAAAATGGCCTTTCGCTCAGCCAGGTCGGGCAGGTCTACGTGTATCTGACGGTCGAAACGGCCTGCACGGAGCAGTGCCTTGTCGAGCATGTCTACTCGGTTGGTGGCAGCAAGCACGATGACACCCGAGTTGGTGCCGAAGCCGTCCATCTCGGTGAGCAGCTGGTTCAGGGTCTGCTCACGCTCGTCGTTGCCGCCCAGCTGGCCGCTGTTGCGCTTCTGGCCGATGGCGTCTATCTCGTCGATGAAGACGATGCAGGGGGCTTTTTCCTTGGCCTGCTTGAACAAATCGCGGACTTTGGACGCGCCCATGCCCACGAACATCTCCACGAACTCCGAGCCGGAGATGGAGAAGAACGGCACGTTGGATTCGCCCGCCACAGCCTTTGCCAGCATGGTCTTGCCGGTACCCGGAGGGCCGACGAGCAGGATGCCCTTGGGCATCGAGGCGCCGATCTCTTCGTATTTCTTGGGGTCGTGCAGATAATCGACGATCTCCTGTAAGTTCTCTTTGGCCTCATCCTCGCCGGCCACGTCCGCAAAGCGGATGCCGTGGGTGGACTGGACGTAGACCTTGGCGTTGGACTTGCCCACGCCGCCGAACATCATCGAGTTTGCGCCGCCGGCCTTTTCGATGAGCTTTTTGTTCATGAAATTGCCCAGCCAGACGAAGAGGACGATGGGCAGCACAAAGCTCAGCAGAAAGCTCATCAGCGGCGAAGCCTGCTCGACGATCTCGCTGGAAAACTCGGCCCCCGCGTCGTAGAGGCGCTGGGTCAGGTCAGGGTCGTTCATCAGGCCGGTCTTGTAAATTTGCTTTTCGTCTTTATCGGTAAAGATGATCTGGTTCGATTCCACATCCACCCGGCCGATGTCTTTGTCCTCGGTCATGGACATGAAGGTGCCGTAGTCCACTTCTTTTACCTGCCGTTCGCTCATCCACGGCACGAGCACGAAGTTGAGCAGCATCAGCACCAGTAATACAATGGCGTAGTAAATAGCCAATGGCTTTTTGGGGGTCTTGACTTCTTTCATGGGGGTCCCTCCTTACGTTGCAAACAGCATACCACGACGCTATTTCAGAAACCAGCGTTTCGAGGCGAACTT
>ERZ773186.3311-NODE-3311-length-10846-cov-19.758039_pt1 | contig 10846 bp, 6 predicted proteins | sample MGYA00581000_ERZ773186 | MGnify/ENA primary metagenome ERZ773186 (study PRJEB29015, sample SAMEA2737752) | human gut metagenome | biome: human gut; feature: human-associated habitat; material: faeces | place: China | collected 2012 ... | reverse complement strand
CCGGCAAGACCACCCTGCTGCGCTGCCTGAACTTTCTGGAGCGGCCGGACACCGGCTGCATCCGGGTGAACGGCGAGACCATGTGGGACGCCGCCGACCCCGCCACCCAGCGGGAGAGAGAGATCCGCAAAAAGCGACTGCACTTCGGGCTGGTGTTCCAGAACTTCAACCTCTTCCCGCAGTATACCGCCTTACAGAACGTGATGCTGGCAGGGGAGCTGCTGGCAAAGGAGCGTCCGGACTACCGCGCCAACAAAAAGGCGATGCACGCCCAGCTGGAACAGCAGGCGCGGGAACTGCTGGCGCAGATGGGGCTTTCGGAGCGGGCAGACCACTACCCGCACCAGCTTTCCGGCGGGCAGCAGCAGCGGGTGGCCATTGCCCGGGCGCTGGCGCTGCACCCGGACATCCTCTGCTTTGACGAGCCCACCAGCGCCCTTGACCCGGAACTGACCGGCGAGGTGCTGCGGGTGCTGCGGGAGCTGGCCGACCGCAAGACCACCATGATCATCGTGACCCACGAGATGCACTTTGCCCGGGATGTGGCCGACCGCATCCTGTTTATGGACGGCGGCGTGGTGGTGGAGGAAGGCCCTGCAAAGCAGCTGATCGACCACCCGCGGGAACAGCGCACCAAACAGTTCTTGGCACACTACGCGGAATGAGCAAAATCACCAATTCTTTGGGCAAAAAAATGGAAATGTTGATGCAAACCAAGTCTTGTAAAACCGGCGCTGCTCCGCTATAATACCACTCATGAATCTTTATCAACGTCCTGCCGCTTTTCCGGCAGGGCGTTTTTCACGGCAAAAATGCGAACATCCATCTTTTTTGTGTGGGCAGGAGGTATATTTCCATGACCAAAGATATGACGCAGGGCAGCCCGCTGAAGCTGCTGCTTGCCTTTGCTGTGCCGCTGATGCTGGGCAGCCTGTTCCAGCAATTCTACAATCTGGCCGATACCATCATCGTGGGGCGGTTCGTGGGCGTGGAAGCGCTGGCAGCGGTAGGCAGCGTGGGCGGCCTGAACTATCTGGTGCTGGGCTTTGTCAACGGCATTGCCTGCGGCTTTTCCATCCCCATCTCATGGACCTTCGGTGCCCACGACCACCACGAGATGCGCCGCTACACCGCCAATACCGTGTGGCTGTCCATCGCTTTTGCCACGGTGCTTACCATCGTTACGGTGGCAATGACCCATCTGGTGCTGGTGTGGACGAACACCCCGGCCGATATCATCGACCTTGCGGATATCTATATCCGCACCATTTTTGCAGGCATCCCCTTTACCTTGCTTTATAATGTGACCAGCGCCCTGATGCGTGCACTGGGCGACAGCAAGCGCCCGCTGTATTTCCTGCTGGTGGCCAGCGTGCTGAACATCGGGCTGGACCTTGCCTGCATCATCCTGTTCAACATGGGCGTGTTCGGCGCAGCCTTTGCCACCGTGTTCAGTCAGGCTGTGGCGGGCATCGGCAGCCTTATTTACATCATGCGCCACTACCCGGAACTGCGCTGGAATAAGGAAGAAGGACGCATCAGCGCTCCGCACTGCGCAAAGCTTTGCGCCATGGGCCTCCCCATGGGCCTGCAGTGCAGCATTACCGCCATTGGCAGCGTGGTGCTGCAGGGCGCGGTGAACGGTCTGGGCAGCGACATCGTGGCGGCGCAGACCGCCGGCGGCAAGGCTGCGCAGTTCCTCAGCGTGCCGCTGGAGAGTATCGGCACTGCCATGACCACCTACACCAGCCAGAATATGGGCGCGAAGGATCTGGGCCGCGTGAACCGCGGCGTGAACACCGCACTGGGCATCGGCTGCGTGTACAGCGTGGCCTCCTTCCTCATTCTGCGCGTGCTGGACAAGCCCCTGATCGGCCTGTTTCTGGATGCAGGCGAGACCGCCATTATGGCCAATGCGCAGGACTTCATCTTCTGGAACAGTGTGTTCTACATCCCGCTGGCAGTGCTTATCATCTACCGCTACACCATTCAGGGCCTGGGGCACTCCGGCCTTGCCATGTTTGCCGGTGTGGCCGAGATGATCGCCCGCGCCATGGTGGGCTTCTGGTTCGTGCCGCTGTGGGGCTACTTTGCCGCCTGCATCGCAAGCCCGGTGGCATGGCTCTTTGCCTGCTTCTTCCTGATCCCGGCCTATTTTGTGGTGTTCCGTAAACTGCAAAAGGAAAAGCAGCAGGAAGCCGCCGCAAAGGTGCAGTAAGGGTTCATAAAAAATGCTTTTTCTTTTCGCCCTTTCATGCTATAATAAAAGTTAAATACGGCTTTTGCCGTAACAGGGCAGGGGTTATAAGTCTTTGAAAAGCTGTCGCCGCAGGCGACTGATGAGGGTGCTGTTGCCAAGAAATACCCCTCATCCGGTGCTGTGCGCCACCTTCCCCCCAAGGGGTGAAGGCTAAGGGGACGGCTGTTTTCGGGATGAATAGCCGCACTGCCGGGGCAATGCCCGCAATTGCGGCGGGCGGGAAAATACAAAAAGAGAGGCGAATCGAGATGTTGGATATGATCAAATGCAGCACCGGCGGTGCGTACTATGCGCGCGGAGAGTGGGTGCCCGCAGATGGCAATGCACCCGCAGCACTGGCAGCAAAGGGCTTTGATGCCGCTGCCGTTGCCGCGGCTAAGACCGGTACCATGGCCTACAATATTATGCAGGCACATAACACCAGCGGCGATGCCGAGAACCTGAAGATCAAGTTTGATGCCATGGCAAGCCATGACATCACCTTTGTGGGCATTATCCAGACCGCCCGTGCTTCCGGGCTGGAAAAGTTTCCCATTCCTTATGTGCTTACCAACTGCCACAACAGCCTGTGCGCTGTGGGCGGCACCATTAACGAGGACGACCACCGCTTTGGCCTGTCCGCTGCCAAAAAGTACGGCGGTATCTTTGTGCCCCCGCACATGGCAGTCATCCACCAGTATATGCGCGAGCGCTTTGCCGGCTGCGGCAAAATGATCCTTGGCTCGGACTCCCACACCCGCTACGGCGCACTGGGCACCATGGCTATCGGCGAGGGCGGCGGCGAGCTGGCAAAGCAGCTGCTGGGTCGCACCTATGATGTTGCCCGCCCGGGTGTGGTGGCCATCTACCTGACCGGCAGTCTGCCGGCGGGCTGCGGCCCCCACGATGTAGCCATTGCCCTTGTGGGCAAGCTGTTCAAGAGCGGCTACGTCAAAAACAAGGTCATGGAGTTCGTGGGCCCCGGCATTGCTTCCCTGCGGCAGGATACCCGCAACGCCATTGATGCCATGACCACCGAGACTACCTGCCTGTCCTCCATCTGGGAGACCGATGAAGTCACCCAGCGTTTTCTGGCAGTGCATGGCCGTGCAGCAGACTATAAAAAGCTTGCACCGGCAGACCTTGCCTACTATGACGGCGTGGTGGAGGTGGATCTTTCTGCCATCCGTCCCATGATCGCCCTGCCCATGCACCCCTCCAACGCCTTTACCATTGAGGAGCTGAACGCAAACCTGGAGGACATCCTCCACGCCTGCGAACAGGATGTGCAGAAGCTGATCGGCCGCAAGGACGTGCAGCTGGATCTGTGCAGCAAGATCGAAAACGGCAAGCTGCGTGTGGATCAGGGCGTCATTGCAGGCTGCGCAGGCGGTCTGTACGACAGCATCTACGAGGCTGCTTCCATCCTCAAGGGTCATACCGGCGGCTGCGGCGACTACGCTCTGAGCGTTTACCCCGGCAGCCAGCCCATCATGATGGAACTGGTGCGCACCGGCGTCATCGGCGAGCTGATGGCCAGCGGTGCTACCATCCGCACCGCCTTCTGCGGCCCCTGCTTCGGCGCAGGCGATGTGCCCGCTAACGGCGCTCTGTCCATCCGTCACACCACCCGCAACTTCCCCAGCCGCGAAGGCTCTAAGCCCGGCAGCGGCCAGCTGTCCGGTGTGGCACTGATGGATGCCCGCAGCATTGCAGCCACCACCGCAAACGGCGGCATCCTGACCCCTGCCACCGACGTTGATTACGATCCCACCGTGCCGGAGTACCAGTACGATGCTTCCAGCTACGACACCCGCGTGTATCAGGGCTTTGGCAAAGGCGATTACGACGCCCTGCTCAAGTTCGGCCCCAACATCAAGGACTGGCCGGAGATCGCACCGCTGGGCGACAACCTGCTGCTGAAGGTGGCTTCTTATATCACCGACCCCGTCACCACCACCGACGAGCTGATCCCCTCCGGTGAGACCTCTTCTTACCGCTCTAACCCCCTGGGTCTGGCTGAGTTCACCCTCAGCCGCAAGGACCCGGAGTATGTGGGCCGCGCCAAGGCTGTACAGGCCGAAGAGAACGCCCGCCGCGCCGGTGCAGGGGATGCCGCCCTGCTGGCAAAGGTGAACGCCGTGCCCGGCTGCGAACAGCTGAGCTGGGACGATATCCAGATCGCCTCTACCATCTTTGCGGTCAAGCCCGGCGATGGCTCTGCCCGTGAGCAGGCCGCCAGCTGCCAGCGTGTGCTGGGTGCCGGTGCCAATATCGTAACCGAGTACGCTACCAAGCGTTACCGCTCTAACCTCATCAACTGGGGTATGCTGCCCCTGCAGCTGGCAGGTGCCACCCCCTTTGGTCTGGGGGACTATGTGCTCATCCCCAATGTGCGGGAAGTACTCAAGGGCGACCTGCAGAACATCAAGGCCTACGTTCTGGGCGATACCGTCAAGGAGTTTGAGCTGTACATGGCTCCGCTCACCACCGACGAGCGCCAGATCCTGGCTGATGGCTGCCTGATCAATTTCTATAAGCACTAAGGAAGTAACCCGCTATGTCCTGTGACCTGCATATCCATTCCACCTGCTCAGACGGTGCTGTGCCCATCGAGCGGCTGGCGTCCATCGCTGCCCGCACCGGGCTGCACGCCATCGCCCTTTCGGACCACGATACCCTGCTCAGCGCCCAGTACGCCTATGCCCACACCGGGCAGGACGGGGTAGAGCTGATTCCCGCCGTGGAGCTGACCGGCTATGACTTTGATCGGCAGCATCGGGTGCACCTGCTGTGCTACTACCCGGACGTGGACTGCCCGGCGCTGCGGGAGCATTGCGCCATCATGAAGGAGCGCCGCAACGCCTGCGCTTTGCAGAGCGCAAAGGAGCTGGAGCAGCTGTACCCGCAGTTTACCACCGACCTTGCATGGGAGACCACAAAGGCCAGCGGGGTGCTGTTCAAAAGCGGGCTGATGCAGGCACTGGAACTGCTGGGTCTGACCGATGGCAGCATCTACGGCGAGACCTACCACAAGCTGTTCGGGTGGAACCCCCGGGGCATCGTGCTGCACTCGCCGGAGTATCTGCCGGTGCGGCAGGTGCTGGCTACCGCCAAGGCAAGCGGCGGCGCGGTGGTGTTTGCCCACCCCACGGTGTATAAAAGTATGCCCCTGCTGCGGGAGCTGGCAGCAGAGGGCGCAGTGGACGGCATAGAGGTGTACCACCCCAGCAACAGCCCGGAGGATAGCGCCGAGTGCCTTGCCCTGTGCAAACAGTACGGCCTTGTGGCTACTGCGGGTACGGACTTCCATGGCCGCAACCACAAGCACCCCCACCCCATCGGCACCTGTACCGCACCGGACGAAGCCGCAGCGCAGCTGCGCGCCATCGCCGAAAAACGTAAAAGAGAGAGGACGTAAAGACTATGAGCAAGGAATTTTCCTTCCCGAACAAGGGTACCTGCTCCAAGCAGACCAACTTTGTGCTGAACGATGACCACACCATTGCTTCCATTGAGGTCGTCGGCGGCTGCAACGGCAACCTGAAGGGCATCTGCCAGCTGCTTACCGGCATGAAGGCAGAGGATGCCATTGCCCGTCTGGACGGCACGCTGTGCGGCTTCCGCAGCACCAGCTGCCCGGACCAGATCGCCAAGAACCTGAAAAAGGCTCTGGAACAGATGAACTAAAATCCACCGGAGAGCCGCTGCACAGAACCTTGTGCGGCGGCTCTCTTTTTGCGCGGGGACGATTTTGAATGCCCGCCGCTATGCTCTGGGCATGAATAGCGGAAAATTATTTTAAATTAGTGCAATGCCGGGCAGCCTGCGGGCTGCCCGGCATTGCACTTTTGAGGGAGTGTTTTAAATGATTTTGCGCTGCGCTTTATGTCACAATTTGTACGCATTTCCAGCAAATAAGGGCGGATGTAAAAAATCTATACACCGGGCAAAGTTTGTTTGTTGTTCCGGTTCACTTTGCGGGGTATACTGTTGCCATAGAGAACAGCACGATGAAGGCTGTGAAAAGATATTTTTGAAGCAGGGAGGCTTTTTTATGTACTATTCCAGTGGCAATTATGAAGCTTTTGCACACCCCAAAAAGCCGGAGGGCGTGGATCATAAATCCGCTTATATCATCGGCTCCGGTCTGGCTGCGCTGACCGCTGCCTGCTATCTGGTGCGCGACGGTCAGATGAAGGGCGAGCACGTCCATGTGTTTGAAAAGAACGCACTGGCCGGCGGCGCCTGCGATGGCTACAAGTACGATATCGGCTATGTGATGCGCGGCGGCCGCGAGATGGACAACCACTTCGAAGTTATGTGGGATATGCTGCACTCCATCCCGTCTCTGGAGACCGAGGGTGCCAGCGTGCTGGACGAGTATTACTGGCTGAACAAGGAGGACCCCAACTTCTCCTTGTGCCGCGCCACCGTCAACCGCGGCGAGGATGCTCACACCGATGGCAAATTCGGCCTGTCCGATAAGGGTGCCATGGAGATCATGAAGCTGTTCTTTACCCCGGACGAGCAGCTGCAGGATAAAAAGATCACCGATTTCTTCGATGACGAGGTGCTCAACTCCAACTTCTGGATGTACTGGCGCACCATGTTCGCCTTCGAGAACTGGCACAGCGCTCTGGAGATGAAGCTGTATATCCAGCGCTATATCCATCACATCGGCGGTCTGCCCGACTTCACTGCCCTGCGCTTTACCAAATACAACCAGTATGAGTCCATGATCCTGCCCATGGTGAAGTATCTGGAGGGCTTCGGCGTCCAGTTCCACTTCGGCGTGCAGGTGACCAACGTGGAGTTCGACTGCACCGCCGATCGGAAGGTGGCCAAGCGCATCGATGTCATCCGGGACGGCAAAAGCGAGGCCATCGATCTGACGGAGAACGATCTGGTGTTCATCACCAACGGCGGCTGCGTAGAGAACTCCTCCATGGGCAGCCAGAACACACCCGCCCCCTACAACACCGAGATCAAGGAGGGCGGCGGCTGGGATATGTGGCGTAAGATCGCCGCTCAGGACCCCTCCTTCGGCCATCCGGACAAGTTCTGCTATGATCCGGAGCAGACCAACTGGATGAGCGCCACGGTGGAGACGCTGGATCAGCGCATCATCCCCTATATCAAGAACATCTGCAAGCGGGATCCCTTCACCGGTAAGGTGGTCACCGGCGGCATCGTCACCGTGAAGGACTCCAGCTGGCTCATGAGCTGGACCATCAACCGCCAGCCCCAGTTCCGCCAGCAGCCCAAGGATCACTGCTTGGTGTGGGTGTATGCCCTGTTCACCGATAAGCCCGGTGACTACGTGAAAAAGCCTATGCGGGAGTGTACCGGTAAGGAGATCTGCATGGAGTGGCTGTATCACATCGGCGTGCCGGAGAGTGAGATCGAGGATATGGCCGCCAATAGCGCCAACACCGTCCCTGTGATGATGCCCTATATCGACGCCTTCTTCATGCCCCGCGCCTACGGCGATCGGCCCAAGGTCGTACCCGACGGCGCTGTGAACTTCGCCTTCCTGGGCCAGTTTGCCGAGACGCCCCGTGACACCATCTTCACCACGGAGTACTCCATGCGGACCGGTATGGAGGCCGTGTACACCCTGCTGAACGTGGATCGTGGCGTGCCGGAGGTCTGGGGCAGCGTATATGATGTCCGGGATCTGCTGGATGCCACCGTGAAGCTGCGGGACGGCAAGAAACCCATCGATATGGAGCTGAATCTGGTGGAAAAGATGGCCCTGAAGAAGGCCCTCAGCAAGATCCACGGCACCGATATCGAGAAGCTGCTGAAGGAGTATCAGGTCATCTGAGGCCCGTTGGGTCGGCTGCTGCGGCAGTCGATGACCTTCTGAAAACAGAAAAAGGAGAGGCCATGTCACAGCCCTATAAGGCGGTAATTTCAAAATACGGAAAGTGACATTCGCAACGGCAAGCAATAAGACTCTGGCTCACAAGGCCGGAGCCTTATTGTTTTCTGCCTGTCATATATCGCATCTTTGTGCCTCGGCAGCTTTCTGCGTATCATGAAAACGTCAGGAGGTGTCGGACAATGAGAAAGCAGAACTATCACATTCCATGAACGTACCTTCCTTCCTTCCTTCCTGTGACTTGGCAGGTAGGGGAATTTGACCATCGGGTAAAATGCTTGGTTAGAATGGGCGAACCGATATCCCTTGGAAAAGCCACACCGCTGCGGCCTTCGCCTGTTAAAACAGCTCCCGGCAGGCCCCGTGAACCAGCAGGGAGAGGACCTGCGGATACAGCTGACCGATCTGATCCTGATGGGAGACCGTCAGGATCAGGCCCCGGACGGCGGCGGCCAGAGCGGTGCCGCCACGGGGACACAGGCTGCTCTCCTCCAGCAGCGCCCGGATGTGTCCCTCATTGTCATGGTAGTGGGTGGAGAGGATGTCCTGCGGCAGACGGCGCAGCAGGGACTCGGCGTCGTTTTCGATGAACACCAGCGCCCGTGTCTCCGACAGCCAGCGGCAGGCCGTCAGAATGGCCGCCGCACGCTCTGCCGGGGGCAGGGCGGCGTTTCCCTGTAAGGAGTGCTGAGCCGCGGCGAAGCCCTCGGTGCGGATATCCTCCGGCACCACGAAAAAGAGAAGCTCCTTGGAGTCAAAGAATTTGTAGGCGGTAAAAATAACGGATCCCCATTTTGTTTTCGGCATAGAACTGCCCTCCTGCGTTCGTTGGAGCTGCTCTCAGATCCCGGAGCGCAAAAAAGAAATGTCCCTCCGCCGTCCGACATGGGCAGAGTGACATTTATGATCTCACGACATGGGCAGAGTGACATTTATGATCTCACATTCTCTATGGGATACCCGGTCAGATCCGCCGGATACATTTTTACTATAACCGAAGTATGACCTATCTGGCAAGCATTTTCCCCAAAGAATTTTTTTCGGCCAAGAGAAGGAATACTTCGACTTGACGCAGGGCGACTTTTGTATTATGGTAGGCTTACCATTGCTGTCAGGCGTGATTGCCCCTATCCATTGGCGATATCGATCGAGGTACCAAAAATGGACATTTACAGGACAGAGTTCGTGTCAGCGATGGGTGAGAAATGTGTCCGGTCTGTGTCAGAAATCGGTCAGATCGGGGGAGACCTTGTTGTGACCGTTTCACCGCACCTGCTGCCAGGAGCATTTCGGCAGCAGAGGACATTTCAGCAGCAGAGGACATTTCAGCAGTGAAGGATATTTCAGCAGTGAAGGATATTTTTAGTAAGGAGGATTTTCCATGCCTACCATCAAAACCGGCATCCGCTTCTCCAAAAAGCAGCCGCTGAGCGAGCAGGAGCTGCGGCAGCTTCACGCCTACTGGCGTGCCGCCAACTACCTGACGGCCTGCCAGCTGTATCTGATGGATAACCCCCTCTTGGAGCGCCCGCTGGTCAAAAGCGACCTCAAGCAGACCATCGTGGGACACTGGGGCACCTGCCCCGGCCAGAACTTCATCTATACCCATTTGGATCGGGTCATCAAGCGCAACGATCTGGATATGATCTATCTCTCCGGTCCCGGCCACGGCGGCAACGCCATGGTGGCGCAGGACTGGCTGGACGGCAGCTATACCGAGGTCTATCCCAACATCACCCGAGACAAGGAGGGGATGCAGAAGCTCTTCAAGCGCTTCTCCTTCCCCGGCGGCATCCCCAGCCATGTGGCGCCGGAGACCCCCGGCTCTATCCATGAGGGCGGCGAGCTGGGCTACTCGTTGGCCCACGCCTTCGGCGCCGTGGCGGATAACCCCGCTCTGATCGCTGCCTGTGTGGTGGGCGACGGCGAGGCGGAGACCGGCCCGCTGGCCACCTCGTGGCACGGCAACAAATTCGTCAACCCTATCACCGACGGCGCTGTGCTGCCCATTCTGCACCTCAACGGCTTCAAGATCGCCAACCCCACCATCTTCTCCCGCATGAGTCACGAGGAGGTGGAGTGCTTCTTCCGTGGCTGCGGCTGGGAGCCGTACTTTGTGGAGGGCGACGATCCCATGGTCATGCACCAGCAGATGGCGGCGGCGCTGGACCGGGCCATCCGGGAGATCAAGCGCATCCAGCGGGAGGCCCGCAAGACCGGTGAGGCCAAGCGGCCCCGCTGGCCCATGATCGTGCTGCGCACCCCCAAGGGCTGGACCGGCCCCAAGGAGGTGGACGGCAACCCCGTGGAGGACTGCTTCCGGGCCCACCAGGTACCCATCTCCATGGGCCCTGACACGGAAAAGCACCTGCCCATCCTGGAGCAGTGGCTCCGCAGCTATCACCCGGAGGAGCTGTTCGACGAGGAGGGACGGCCGGTGGATCTGCTGCGCTCCTTCGCCCCCAAGGGGGACCGGCGCATGGGTGCCAACCCTCACGCCAACGGCGGCCTGCTGCTGCGGGACCTGCGGACGCCGGACTTCCGGGACTACGGGGTGGAGGTTCCCGCCCCCGGCGAGGTGGAGGCCCAGGACATGCTGGTGCTGGGCGGCTACGTCCGGGATGTGATGAAGCTGAACCTGGAATCCCGGAATTTCCGCATCTTCGCCCCGGACGAGACGGCCTCCAACCGGCTCCATCCGGTGTTTGAGGTCACCGGCC
>ERZ773186.3306-NODE-3306-length-10851-cov-111.782234_pt1 | contig 10851 bp, 9 predicted proteins | sample MGYA00581000_ERZ773186 | MGnify/ENA primary metagenome ERZ773186 (study PRJEB29015, sample SAMEA2737752) | human gut metagenome | biome: human gut; feature: human-associated habitat; material: faeces | place: China | collected 2012 ... | reverse complement strand
ATACCTTATTCAATCATAACGTAAATAAGGAAGGAATTGCAATAATAAAGGGAGTACTTTCTGACACTGACAGAATCGAGATTGTAAAGTACAGAATAGAAAAAGCCTACCGTACTTACCAAGAAGCTGTCGGTTCTATAAAAAATGGTTATGTCGAAACAGCAGTCAATCGTTTATACTATGCAGCTTACTATGCTGTTTCCGCTTTACTCATTTCTTATAAGTATGAAGCTAGTACTCATAATGGCGTAATCCAAATGTTTGGAAAAGTCTTTTTGAAAAACAACATCATTGACAAAAAGTATGGCAAGACTTTCAATCAGCTTTTCTCCTTACGATTAACTGGCGACTATGAAGACCGTCATATTCTTGATATGGAAACGGAGGTACTTCCATTGGTCGAGCCAGCTAAGGAACTAATAGATTTAGTGTCAGAAATGGCTAAAAAGCAATTAATGTGATTGCAAAAACACCCTTCAGTTGTTCGTTGAGCAACCCGTATTACAGATACCACTACTGAAGGGTGCTTAGGTTCTTTTTTTTATTTTCGGCGTATTGGTCTTTCCATCAGACCTTTTTCATAAAATACCTCTTTATGTCCATTGTTATAAAAGCTCAAATCCATCATTTATTTTCCTCCTTTTATTCTATTACAAGTACGGCAAAGCATTTGACAATTCTCGGCAACAGTCGTTCCACCTTCACACCATGGCGTAATGTGGTCTGCTTCCATTTCTTCTAACTTAAAAGGTTTACCACAATGGGCACAGATTCCTTTTTGTCGCTCATAAGCCTCACGTTTCTGTTTCTTATCAAAAGTACGGAAACTTAAATCGCGCAAATCACCACTAAGCACATAACGATAGATGCCTGCCTTCTTCATTATTTCATCATCCTCCATCAGTCGATGAATTTCGGACTCTAGTTGCTCCGTATCATATATGTTGCTTCCAAACTCATCAAACATAGCACCCCAGTCTAAGCCTTTCATCTCCTTTCGATATGTAGGGAAAGTAGATTTAACCCAAGTGATTACTTGCATATAGTAAGCCCAAAGCTGATTGGCGTTCGGATCATTTTGATGGATAGCCATATACTTATCTATCGGAGCTGGATCCGAAATACCATCGTGACGTGCAGCCCACTTCAAAATGGTCTGCAAATATGCTTGTTCCTCAAGTTTGCCTACCATATAATCACCACCTACCTTATAAGCCGCACACCCATGTTTACTGAAATAACGACGAGCATCAGTAATGAAGGGACCAACATATACAGCATTACGCAATTCTTGGTCGAGCAAACGCTCACCTGCTATGTTTATCACACGGAACCAATCAAGCTTTTCCATATCTGTACCAGTACAAAAATAGACTGTCAATTCATAGTCTAGAAAGTCCTTCTTTTCATTTTCTGTCAAATTGTCAAAATAAAGCACAGGGCGGTCTTTATCAACAATGTTGAAAGCATGTTGATAATATTCACAGATAGACAGTGTTCGTTGTTGCCCATCTATCATTTCATATTTACCTTCATCGCCAACACTCCAGTACATAATGTTTAGAGGGTATCCTTTCAATATGGTTTCTATCACAGCCTGCTGTTGTTTTAGCTCATAACGAAACTCACGTTGATAAGGAGGACGAATATTCAACTTACCATGATAGCCGTAGACGCCATTATTTGGGTCATTACAATAATCTGCTATCAAGTCACGAATTGCTACTTTTTCTGGTTTTATATCCATATTTCTTATTTCTTAATCTTAATTAATACTCGAGCAAAGCAACCTTTAAGCTTGCCATTTTTATCTCGATAGCAGAGTTTTCCTCTTCGAAAGCTCTTATCTTCGTGAAACAAAGCCGCACATTGTTCAGTCGTAAGATTGGCACTAACACCACACTCAACTCCCAATTCTCCACCATTACCTATCCCTATTATCTCAAATTGGTCAGGATTGTACTTATCTAGAAAAGTTATAGGCACTCCCATTACGCCATCATAATCCAATGGTATCAGCTCTATTTTTGAAACTTCAATAGCATCATAATTGATATAGCTTGGGTATTCCTCAGCCGAATAAGTCTTGTAAAGAATCAAATTCTCATGACGCTTTTTTATATCCAAATTGGTATACCAACATATATTTCCCATGCTTCTCCATCTCTGACCAGTCTCATCTATCCAAAAACGTGTTGCCCTTTCTTCATAATCAGTTGGCACCTTAAAAGCCATATCTCCTGATTTATATCCAAGCCATATCTTATTACTTTTAATCAAAGGGAATATTTCTTTATAAGTAGCATTGTTTTGATTACCAATAATAAGAAATTTCTTTTCATAATCCATTAGTTGTGCCATATATTCTCTAAACAAAGAAAATGGAGGATTAGTAACTACAATATCTGCCTCTTTTAAAAGCTCAATACATTCTTTACTACGGAAATCTCCATCGCCTTTCAATGGTCTTACGCCAATTTCATCTGCATCAGGTATATGATTACTGCTATGAGCCCCCTCATAAACCAGATACACCGCTTGCTCACTTTTGTTCTCTGTAAAAAGGTCTACATCTTGATTTTTAAAACACGTCGTAATCAGTTTCTTCAAACCAAGAAACTCAAAATTGTATGCGAAATAAGTAAAAAAGTTACTTACACGAGGGTCGTCACAATTACATAGTACGGTCTTACCACGAAAATGTTCACGGTAATGACGGAGTTCATTATTGATGTCTTCTAGCTGCGTGTAGAATTCATCTTTTTTAGCTGCCTTAGCTTTATCTATGGTTCTTTTTGCCATAATATTCTAATTGATAATTAATGAGTTACAAGCACTAACTATCAATCACGCCAAGACGCAAAAAGGGCGTGATGCTCTTATTGCGTTCAGCTATGAGGCAGCCTCGGAATGGAAACCTCAACTATTCAAATAAGAATGCACCACGCCTATAGCGTAGATGCATTGCTAATACACGAATAGTTAAGGCATCCCATACCGAATGCCTTATCACAATTATTCCTTGTTACGTTATTTCCAATAAGTTTCCGAGGCTTTTGGCTGAACGCGAAATAATAGCGAATGCTTTTGTTTACCAACGATGTCTTGGAAATGGCAGTAGCCAAATCCATATGCAAAGATACAACAAATTATTGAAACTAGCGCACTTTTCATAGAAAAACTTCTATTAAACCATGCTTTTTTCTTCTTTAGATGCTTGTTCCTTATCAATCATCACGTTCATTCATATTAGTACCATTTTTATTTGGTAGTTTAAGAATAAAAGATTACCTTTGTATCGCTAAACAGAAAGAAGAATACGATGGCTATTAAATATGAAATCCATTATCTTCCCAATGCAGGAGGAAATGAAGAGACTCGCCGATTCGCCCATATCTTTGAGCAAACAGCTATGACTGACAAGGAGATGATCAGCCGAATCGCCAGACATAGCTGTCTGGGAGAAGGAGAAGTTTCGTCCGTACTCATGAAACTGCGTGATATCATAGAAGAAGACCTGCAGGATGGAAAACGTATCAACATTCCGGAAATAGGTTATCTCTCGCTCTCGGTAGATCTGGACATGGATGAACTGAAGCCAGACAATAAAGTGAGAGCTGAATATGTAAACGTAAGAGGCATCAAGTTTCGCCCCAATGCAGACCTGTTGAAACAGGTGAAATATAATACCCATTTCGAGAAATCACAATATACTTCCCGCTCCTACCCTTTCTCTGAAGATGCATTGAAGGAGAAAATAAGAGAGTATCTGAAGCATAACCGTTCCATTAACAGAAAAGTACTGGAAGCGGAATTTCATATCCGTAAACAGACAGCACTCAACTGGCTGAAGAAACTGGAAAAATCCGGATTTCTGATAAAAGAAGGTTCCCGGAATGCGCCGGTTTATTTCCTGGCTGAAGAATAGGAACCCATCGGATGATAGGTCTCATCATGATAGAACTCTCTAGATGACTGCAAGCCATAGCCTCCGCGACCATCTAGGCTTCATTACATTAAATCTACACCCTAAAGATAAAGTAATATGCCAAATAAAGAAGAAAAGAGAATAACTGAGCAAAGTTCGCTCTACGAACATCTGGAAAAGATGAGCGTGGATGAACTCACCGCTCATATCAATGCAGAAAACCAGAAGGTGGCTCAGGCAATAGAAAAAGCATTACCAGCCATCAACCAACTGATTTCCGCCATCGAACAGCAGTTGAAGAAGGGCGGAAGACTTTTCTATGCCGGTTGCGGAACGGGCGGAAGACTGGCCACACTCGATACCATCGAAGTGCAGAACACCTACGGTATCGACGGTTCACAGATACAAGCCATCTTCCCAGGAGGCATCGGCTGCCTTACCCAAACGAAGGAATCACGCGAAGATGATCTTGAAGACGGATGGCAGCAGCTCTGCACCAAGCATATTTCAAAGCAAGATTTCGTGCTGGGGTTCTCCGCCAGCGGAACAACTCCCTTCGTACTCGCTATTCTGAAACATTGCAAGGAGGAAGGCATTCCGACAGGATGCATCGTCAACAATCCCCACGCTCCCATCGCCCTGACTGCCGATTATCCCGTAGAAGTCATCACAGGACCGGAATTTGTTACGGGAAGTACCCGCATGAAAGCCGGTTCATCACAGAAGATGATTCTGGATATGATCAGTACTTCCCTTCAGATCAGGCAAGGACGGGTGGAAGGCAACAAGATGGTGAACGCCAAGCTTATCAACCATAAACTCATCGACCGCGCCTGCCGCATCTTCATGGAACGCAATCCGGAATACACGAATTACGAGGAAGTGAAGCAACTGATACTGAAAGCAGGAAGCGTGAAGAAGGCGGAAGACCTGCTGAAGAGTAAAAACGATTTAGATGTTTAGATAGAGTTAAACAAGACTTCACCTTAATATAATAGGACAATATGGCAAAGAAAGCAATTGTAATGGGTGCCACTTCGGGCATCGGAATGGAAGTGGCAAAACTGCTTGCTGCAAAAGGATGGCAGGTAGGAATAGCCGGAAGAAGAATCGAAAGATTGCAGGCTCTGATTTTGCAGGGCGGAATCATCTGTTATCAGCAAATCGATGTGACTTCCGCCGAAGCCCCTTCCCTGCTTCTCGAACTCATTGACAAGTTGGGAGGAATGGATCTGTACTTCCACAGTTCAGGCATTGGCTGGCAGAACAACTCGCTCGATATAGAAAAGGAGTTGAAGACTGTAGAAACCAATGGTTTGGGATTCACACGCATGGTAGATACGGCATTCAACTGGTTTGCTACTCATCATCAGAACAATTCAAAAGCCCGCATTGCCTGCATCACTTCCATCGCCGGAACCAAAGGTCTCGGTGCAGCTCCTGCCTACTCTGCCACCAAGCGATTCCAGAACCATTATCTCGAATGTCTTTCCCAACAGGCAAGAATGCGCCATCTCCCTATCTCCATCACGGATATCAGACCCGGATTTGTAAAGACAGACCTCATAGCAGGCAGTACTTATCCACTCCAGCTCCAACCAGAAGATGTAGCCAAGCACATCGTTCGTGCCATCGAAAAAGGAAAAGAAGTGAAAGTCATTGATTGGCGTTACGCTATCCTCGTGTTCTTCTGGCACCTCATCCCAAGAGGACTTTGGACCAGACTGAGAATCACAACCTGACGGTCGTAGCGATACCCCCTCAAGCAGGAACGTTACTGCGTTTGCCCAATGATCGCAAGGCTAAATCCGTGAAATTCCGTGAATAATCCGTAGAGCAAGAATGTTCCGTAAACTCAGCGTAATCCGATGAACAAAACTATGAAAAACATGAAAAGAATATGATTAAAATAAAAAGAGGATGTATCATGAACTTATGACACATCCCCTTTTTATTTTATTCAGGAATTATTCCCACTCAATTGTCGAAGGTGGTTTTGAAGAAATATCATAGCAAACGCGGTTTACACCCTTTACCTTATTGATAATCTCATTACTTACCTTAGCCATAAAGTCGTATGGCAGATGAGCCCAGTCGGCAGTCATCGCATCAGTACTTGTTACGGCACGCAATGCAACAGGGTGCTCGTATGTACGCTCATCACCCATCACACCTACTGAACGAACCGTAGAAAGCAATACAGTACCAGCCTGCCAGATCTGATCGTAGAGAGAAACCTCTATCTCGCCATTCTGCATGTCAGCAGGAACACCGGCAGCTAAGACTCGGCGAGCTTCCTCACCACTCAACTTCACCTTATACTCACGCAAACCACGGATATAAATATCATCAGCATCCTGGAGAATACGAACCTTCTCTGGAGTAATATCACCCAAGATACGAACAGCCAAACCAGGACCTGGGAATGGATGACGGGTAATCAGGTGCTCAGGCATACCCATAGAGCGACCTACTCGACGAACTTCATCCTTGAACAACCACTTCAAAGGCTCGCACAACTGGAGATTCATCTCCTTAGGAAGACCACCTACATTATGATGACTCTTGATCACCTTACCCGTGATATTCAAACTCTCAATACGGTCTGGATAGATAGTACCCTGAGCCAACCACTTCGCACCAGTCTGCTTCTTAGCCTCAGCATTGAACACCTCCACGAAGTCACGGCCGATAATCTTACGCTTCTTCTCTGGGTCTGTTACACCAGCCAAGTCGGTAAAGAACTTCTCAGAAGCATCCACGCCAATCACGTTCAAGCCCAAGCACTTGTAATCTTCCATAACATCACGGAACTCGTTCTTGCGGAGCATACCGTGATCCACGAAGATACAGGTCAGGTTCTTGCCGATAGCCTTGTTGAGAAGAACAGCAGCAACACTTGAGTCAACACCGCCGGAAAGGCCGAGGATAACCTTGTCGTCACCCAACTGAGCCTTCAGTTCTGCCACAGTAGTCTCTACGAAAGAGTCAGCGCTCCAGTCCTGCTTACTACCGCAGATATCAACCACGAAGTTCTTCAGCAACTGTGTACCCTGCAAAGAGTGGAACACCTCTGGGTGGAACTGAACAGCCCATACAGGCTGCTTGGTAGAAGCATATGCAGCATACTTCACATTAGCAGTAGAAGCAATGCACTTGTAATCCTCTGGGATGGCAGTGATAGTATCACCATGACTCATCCATACCTGCGAGTTCTCAACGAAGCCCTTGAACAAAGGATTCTCCACATCGAAATGCTCCAAGTTGGCACGTCCATACTCACGGCTGTCTGCAGCCTCAACCTTACCGCCCTGAGCGTAAGAGAGGAACTGAGCACCATAGCAGATACCGAGCACAGGGATGCGTCCGATAAACTTGCTCAAATCAACCTTGAAAGCTTCCGGATCATGAACGGAGTAAGGACTACCGCTCAAGATGACACCAATCACAGATGGGTCATCCTTTGGAAACTTGTTGTAAGGCATAATCTCGCAGAAGGTATCGAGTTCACGAACACGACGACCAATCAGCTGCGTGGTCTGTGAACCGAAATCCAAAATAATAATCTTCTGTTGCATATTGTCTAATTTATAATTTATAATTTACAATTTATAATTCCTTCAGGAACTCCTCCGCCTCTTTCAGCGTCTCCTGCTTTCCCACATCCATCAACTTGAGGTCGTTTTTCACGTAGCCCTCAATACGCACCTTGTCACAGTTTCTGAGATAGAAGTCCATGATAGGGAACTTATCTGGTTCTTCTTCCATCAGCGGGAAGATAGTTGGAGCCACCATGTGAATACCGGAGAAAGCATACTTCTTATATTTTTTAGGGTCAAGATGCTGATAAGGACTCTTCACCTCACCCGTTTCAATATTCGTCCAACCCACCAGTCTCATCGTATCATCAAAGAGAAGATAGCGCTTGGTCTTGCGTTCACTTACCAAGAGTCGGGCTGCCAATGGAGGTTCCTCAGCATCAGAAACCGAAGTTTCCAATAAATCCTGAGTCTCCATCTGATAGAACTTCTTCAGATCCACATTACTGAGAATGTCCACATTATGTATCAGAACAGGCTCATGAGAATCAAAGAGAGACCAGGCTTTCCGGATGCCTCCACCCGTTTCGAGCAACTTATCCGTTTCATCGCTGATGCGGATGTCCATGCCGAAATTGTCATTCTCCTTGAGATAATCTGTAATTTGATTTGAAAAATGATGCACGTTCACTACAATGCGAGTGAAACCTGCATCCTTCAGTTGAAAGATGACACGTTTGAGCAAAGGTTCTCCCCCCACCCTTACCAAGGCCTTCGGAATACGGTCGGTAAGAGGCTTCAGGCGAGTGCCCAAACCTGCTGCGAATATCATTGCTTGCATCATTGCCAAATAGCTATCGTTTAATGTGCGTGCAAATTTACTAACTTTTTGCGATATAGCCAAATTTGCACGCCAAATATTATTGTTTTGCAGGCAAAACCTGCTCTATCTTCTGTTCCCGATGATAAATTCTTACCTCCACACCAAACTTTTCATGGATATGCTCGGCAAGATGCTGGGCTGAATAAACACTGCGATGCTGACCGCCTGTACAACCGAAACAGAACATCAGGGAGGTGAAACCACGCTGAATATAGCGATTCACATGATGATCGGCAAGCGCATAGACATGATCCAGGAACTTCAGGATTTCCCCATCATCCTCTAAGAATCGAATCACAGGCTCGTCCAGTCCTGTCAACTTCTTATAAGGTTCATATCTGCCCGGATTGTGCGTGCTGCGACAGTCGAAGACATAACCGCCTCCATTGCCAGAAGGATCCTCTGGAATACCTTTTTTGAAAGAGAAACTGAAAACCCTAACCACCAGCGGACCCTTGCCGTCATACTTGGAGAAAGTAGCCGGACCATCCTGTGGATGCGAAATATAGATATTGTTGTCCGTTGTCTTATATCCGTCAGCACGGTTGACTGCCGCACTTTCGATACGGGCAAACTGCGGCAATTCGGTCAGTCGGCGCAACATATCCATCATATAAGGATAAGGGAACACCTTTTCCCCCATCTTCAGGAGATCACGCAGATTCTGGATGGCAGGAGGTATGCTTTCTAAGAAATGCTTCTTGCGTTCGAAATATCCCCTGAAACCATAAGCGCCCAATACCTGAAGGGTACGGAAGAGAACAAAGAGACTCAGGCGATTGACGAAATGACGGACAGATGGAACTTCCGTATAATGCTTGAGCGACTGGTAATATTCCCATACCAGTTCCCGTCTCAACTTGAATGAATATTGAGCAGAAGCCTGCCACAGGAAAGAAGCCAAATCATAATAGAACGGTCCCTTACGACCACCCTGGAAATCAATAAAGTATGGATTTCCTTCTTTGTCAAGCATGATATTTCTCGCCTGGAAGTCACGATAGAGGAAACAGTTCATCGGTTCAGAAGTCAGATCCTTGGCAAAAAGTCGGAAGTTAGCTTCCAGTTTCAGTTCATGGAAATCCAGATCCGTAGGTTTCAGAAAACAATACTTGAAATAATTCAGGTCGAAGAGCACACTATCCACATCAAATTCCGGCTGCGGATAACAATTCTCCCACTCCAGTCCACGTGCCCCACGCAATTGGATGTTAGGCAATTCACGAATGGTCTTGATCAGAAGATCCTTTTCCTTCTGATTATATCTGCCACCCGCATCTCTACCACCCTTGATGGCATCAAAAAGAGACACACTACCCAGGTCTGTCTGAATATATCGGAGTTCATCATCGCTGACAGCTAAGATTTTCGGCACAGGCAATTGCCTGAGATTGAAATGATTAGCCAGATACACAAACGCATGATCCTCGTCACGGCTGGTACCGATGACGCCCACCACCGTTTCACCACTTTGCTGGGTAATACGGAAATACTGGCGATTACTCCCCTGTCCAGCCAACTTAACCACGTTGGCAGGTTCTTCACCCTTCCATTGCTTATAGAGTTCTATTAACTTTTCCACCCTTGATTATTTCTATGTTATTTGATCAAAATTCACGCAAGAGCCAGTCCCGGGCTACTCGTCCTCATCATTCTCTTGCAGTTTACGGCGCTTACGCTTATCATCTATTTGCTGGGCGAAATTATCCCCCACAAAAAGAATCAACAACACACCCAAAGTAGCAAGGAATGAATTCAGAGAAGTCATTCCCAATGCAACCTTAGTAATATATATCAGTCCACCTATCACGATCAGGAAGACCAGCATTTTTTTCCAATCAATATTTCTCATGCTGCAAAGTTAATACTTTTTGCGGAAAACACAAAGGAAAACGAAAGAAAAGGGCACAAAAAAAAATCGGATGTCTCACGACAACCGATTTCCAAAAAACAAACTACTTAAAAACTAATCTACTAAAACAAATCAAAAAAAATATCTTTGTCGGCTCAAAGCCGATACTTTTCTTTTCACGTTGCAAAGATACGCAAAATATCAATAACGTGCAAGTATTTTTGCAGAAAAATGCAGCAAAAAGTGCTAAAATACCTAAAAATGGGGATAATCCGTAAGAATCATCCCCATTTTGTTATTTGTAGTTTACATTTTAGCTACTTAAATACAGTTTCTGATATTTGCCGCATCATCTACCATGAAATGCTTCTTATGCAGAAAAATACATCTTCAGCAGAAAAATACGTCTTTTTCTGTCAGACACTGCTTTTTCTATCAGATGCTTTTTACATCATGCCACCCATACCAGGTGCAGCTGCTGGAGCAGCAGGAGCTGGCTCAGGTTTATCAACCAACACGCACTCTGTAGTCAAGAAAAGACCAGCGATAGAAGCCGCATTCTCCAAAGCCACACGCTCTACCTTAGCAGGGTCAACGATACCAGCCTGGCGCATATCCTCGTAAACATCCTTGCGGGCATTGTAACCGA
>ERZ773186.3300-NODE-3300-length-10878-cov-17.586436_pt1 | contig 10878 bp, 11 predicted proteins | sample MGYA00581000_ERZ773186 | MGnify/ENA primary metagenome ERZ773186 (study PRJEB29015, sample SAMEA2737752) | human gut metagenome | biome: human gut; feature: human-associated habitat; material: faeces | place: China | collected 2012 ... | reverse complement strand
TGCACCTTGATATCAGCAAAGCTCTTTACTACCTTAACTTTACCGCACAGCTTAATACCCTTATAGTAGCCATCCTTTGTCACTGCTCCTGCTGAGCACATGGCAGGTACCATGGTTACCAACAATGTTGCTATTAGTAAAATTTTGGTCGAAAACTTCATTGTACGCACCTCCATTCGCAAACCAATCATCATGCTCTATAAAAAAGCCGCCTTCACCTTATTCCACAACCACAGCAGTACCGCTCACACTAAAAATATTATACACTAAAAATCACTTATGAACACCGCTTTCAACAAAAATTTCCTTATTATTATGGAATCTATTCTATATTATTACACACTCTACTCTTATTGAACCACTTCTACTAACTCACCCTGACTTCTCAGCCAAATATCTATGCCGCTTCCAAAAACCTCAGCGGTGAGCAAATAACCCTTCTCATTATGGTCAATAATCTCTGCAGTGGGCAGTCTGTCCAATACTGGCTCTGGATTAGGCCCCTTATAATAAAATTTTAGCTTCTGCAGCCTGCCACCATACATAAACTGCACCCGCTTACGGAACTCGCCCTCCTCAAATCTACTCTCGTAGGGCACATTATAATGCCTATCTGTAACCTTGAGGCTCTCAATTCTATCTATCCTATAAATAGTAGGAAACGGGTCATTTTCAACCTCGAACTCAATTTTCTCTTCCTTCTGAGGTACAATAAACCCAGCCAAGTAAAAATAAAACTCCGAAAACATGACTCCGGCTGAGCGCAGCACCCTATGCACAAGGCTTCCATCAGCAGGCTTGCGGTAGTCAATCTCTACCTCCTTATGCTCCCTTAAGGCCTCGCCCAAGCGCCACATGGTCTCTAACACCTCTTTGTTATGACGAGGTGGCACATAATGAAAGCGCTCATTACTAATCAAGCCATTAACATAGCTCTTGCACTCCTTGGGCACGCAGCAATCGATGAGCTTATCCAAAATCGGGTCCAGCTCAGCTTTAGAAAGAGACCTGCTTTCCAGCAATATTTTCAAAACTGCAAAAACCTCTTTATTACTCAGCACGTTTCTTAAGGGTGGCACAAGCTTATAGGCATTATGCTTTTTATCATAAACTAATTCCTGCACTACTCCACTAGCATCACTCTGGTTATGAAAAAATGCCCGCAAATCCTCAATATCACGCTGAATGGAGCGCAAAGAACATTTGTAATGCTCCGCTTCCTCCAATTTATAGAGCACCTTGCCCTCAGCCAGCCTAGCATACATTTCCAGCAGCCTATCCTTGCCAATTCTGTCTTCAGCCATTTTTACATCTCCCTATAATTTATCCTCAAAAAACCTATTTCTCAAAGCGATTATATCCGTTGCAAAGGAATAAGTGCCATCACTTTGACGCAGTGGATAAACCTTCTCTCGCAGCCACTCATAAAACTCCTTGCTTTCCTCATCACCAAGCTGCCATTTGGCCTTGATTGCCCCATGACGCAGCGTTGTATCCGCAACCTGACGTAGCTTTTTCCATTTAGAGTAGTAAGAAAGCTTAATTTTTGTCATAAAATGATTCTCGTCCTCGATGACAAAGCCTTCGATATGCTTGCCTTCATAAAGATAATCGCTCTTCATGCTCTCCTTGAGCCATTTATATAACTCATCCCAAGAATTAAGAGTAAAGGCCAACTTCTTTACTTCCACTCCCAACTGTTCTGCCAAAGCGCAAAGCTCATCATAGGATCGATGCTTAAAGGTCATATCATTCTCGATGATTTCCAAAAGTACCACATGAGGCCTATCGTATTCAATAATATGGGGATCCTTGAACGGCTCAATACACTCAAAAATTACAGAGCAGTTGTTATCGCGGACGAATGCTTCCAAAACAGGCATCTTCTCCTTCAGCTGTTGTGCCAAGGTGTTATAAAAAATCTTAGCATAAAGCCCCAGCATATCGCCCTTAGAAGTAACTATCATCTGCTTTTTGGCATTATCATATCCCACAATCCCTAAAAAGCCGTTGACCTTCACATAGGCCTGCACCGGAAAAACAAGATTTTCTCTAAGCGCCCTGAGTCTCGTTTCCGGACGCTCCTCCAGGTTAAAGAATTTATCGTAGCTGCGGGCTACGATTTTTTCTTGCGCTCTATCGATAAACAAGCCCCTGGCCCTGCAGGTAACTTTATCCCAGGCCTTGTTATAGAAGGCTTCACGGCTGAAGTTGAAGGAAGAAATACTGTCAAAGCTGCGCTCTTTGATATAAGGATTGCCACTGAAGGATTCTAAAAGTTCATGAATGGTTTGAGGATTATTGTTCACCACTGCATCCTTATTAGTCTTAACCCTAGGAGCATATTCCAAGGCATTACCAATGGCCACAGTAGCAAAGCCAGCTTCCGTAAGCTCCAAAGCCCTGAGCTGACCGCCCAGCTCCACACCGCCATCAAGATTAAAACAGTGCTCGTTGACCTGCACTGGTACACCCTCATAATTACGGTGACCATGAACCTGATACTCATTTGCTTGAGCGAGCTGTGCAAAACTCATATCCACATCAAGGCCATCCTCGTATTCGCCAGTGCCATAAATCATCTCTGCCGTAGCTACTAGCGTGAGACTTCCCGGCATTTTAGCTAAGCCGCCATGGGTAGCCAGCACCTTTTTGCCATGATAGGTATATAAAAAGCACTGACCTAGCTTACGATAAAAGCCATAGACAGCCTTGCGTGTCAGGCCCGCCTTGGCCAGCTCCTCTGCCGTCTGCAGGCGAAACTCACGGGAGCTTGCCCCATCTTGGAGGCCATAATCACGCAAATTTATCTCGTGATTACCTTCAAGCACAGTTACGTTTTCCATGCTAGCTAGCTTCAGCATCAGCTCCATAACCTGAGCATTCTCACTGCCGCGATCAAGGTAATCACCAAGAAAGATATAGTAATTTTCAGGATTAATTTCTCCAAGATACTCCGCCAAAGGCTTATAACATCCATGGATATCACCAATATGCACAATCTTTTTGTATTGAGAAAGGTCCTTAGGCACATACCAGACTTTGCCGATTTCATCAGGCTTAATTACAGTAATACCTGCTGGCACTTTATTATCCTCTAGCTGCGCGTACATCCTCTCAATAACGTAGTCCGGCACCTGTTTATACTCTTCACGCAGGAGGTTACGTCTTTTTGCCTCAGCGATAGGCAGATCCGTAAAATCAACCACATATACTCTATACTTATATTCCTGAGCCAGCTTTTTATAATTGCTTAAATCACGTCCCCGGATATTGGTAGCATCCACAACCGTAAAGCAGCCCCTCTTCATTCTTTCTTCCAAAGCCTTTAGCAGCATTGGCCAGACAAGCTTATCATTGCGCTGGCTAATGCACCACTTGCCCATTTTATCCATTACAGGAGAAGCATATAATAAACGCAGTGCATCGGCGCTCAGCACATAAGGCTCAAGTCCCTTCTCTTTTATAAATGTGCTCTTGCCGCAGCCTGGCACACCCCGCATAAGTAATAAAACTCGCATAATCTATTCACTTCCAATATAAAACAAAACTTTTATTCCTCGTAACTACGTAAAAACTTTACTGGCACGGCTTTTGTAAGCCACACTCCATTTTCTGATAGGTAGAATTTATAGCCTGCATCAACCATTTTACCGGCTAAAATTTTGTATATAAAAGGCTCTCCATGCCGCTTGCCGACCTTTAATGCAGTTTCTACATCACCTGATAAATGCACATAAAGTCTCTGCCGTGGTAAAAGTCCTTCCTTATTAATGCTTTCCACATATTTCCTACCAGTACCATGGTAAAGCACTTCAGGCGGCACAGCTTCCTTAAGCTCCACATCTACCTTCACTGAATGACCTTGATTAGCCCTGATTTTTGTACCATCCGCACTAAATGAATAACGCTTTTTCTCGTCATCCCTCACAATTTCATTTAGCATAGCCACAGTAAACGTACCCATTTTACTAAAGGCACTTACAATAGCGCTGACCTCTGCCCAGCCATGAGTATCAAGCTTAATCCCCACAGCATCAGGTTTGTGTCTAAGTACCATAGCAAGGAGCCTGCTCCATTCTATTAAACTTCTTCCCATCTATTATCACCATCCTAGTACAAATTATCACATATCTTCATAGAAAAATTCTACCCATCAAAAGCAAAAAGCAGGACTTTGGAAACTAGCAAAGCTTCTAAAATCCTGCTTCTTTTTGCGATTATAAATCTTCGCAGATTCTTTTACCTTGGTAATAGGCTTCACTAAGCCCCAGCTACCACGCTTAGCGGAATTGAGCTTCTTCTGTTCCTTTTTAGATAGCTTTTCATAGGCAATAAATTTTTCCATCTTATATCCTCCATTTTATGAAAGAGCGACCTTTGGCTAAGCCGTAGGCCGCCCTTTTTATTAACAAGGCTACTACATATTCATTAGCACCGCTAGAACTGACCAACATAAACGTGTTAGCGTGTTATCGCAGTTAGCTGTTGGCGTTTGTTGTTGTTAGCGGTTTTCTTGAGTATTGCTTTGAGAGCATCCGCATTCGGACTTACGAGGTTGCGATCTTTATCCCCCATCCCTCTTCACTGACGTTTATACTCCTTTTTATTGCATGGATGAAAAAGATTTCATCAAGTAGATAACATTGTTTTCGATACAAGTATCTTGAAGATATCCCGTCCATCTAACAAGTTGCTAACAATATTGTTCACCCTATTAAGCAATTAATTAAGCGACGTATTCCTCCAAATGCTTATACACATAATCGAGGTCAGCAGTTACAGGAAAAGCCGGCTCAGCTTCCTTGGGAATCCGCGAAGTCAATGCTGCCGCCTCAATGGCATCACTCAAATCATTGGCTTCTTCCTTTAGCTTCTCATAAGCAGCACGGGCCTTAGTCACCATATCCATATCCGGGCGGTGGGTTACGGTAATCGTATAGGCAGCCAGCACCTTTTCGGTGCCCTGAGTAAAGTTCAGGCTGGCAGTATTATTGTATTCCTCCTCAACCTTCCGCCCCAAGGCCTGGCACTGCACCACCAAATCACGCAAATCGCTGGCCTTCAGCACCGCTGCGTCATAGCTTAGTCCCTCATCGCCAATCTGCATTCCATCCTTCACTTGGGAAATAGCGGTCGCAAGCTTAACTCTGCAGCTGGTCAAATACTCGTAAACAGCAAGCAGTCTGGCAAAATCATAGCCACGCACATTCTTGCTCTTTCTGACCTTTAGCTCATCGCTATAGGTTTTATTGGCATCATTAAAGTAAAAGTTGAGTTCGGAGCGTTTGTGGTTTTCCTCTACCACTTCAAACTTCTCATCATCCATAGCGTCATTCACAATCTCTTGTTGAATACATCTAATCAATCTTTGGTATTGAAATGCTTTCTTTAAATTCATGCTAACACCTCATCTCATGACACTCATTTAATCATTTATCTCTTTGCTGACTAAATAATACCATAAGCACAAGGTTTAATCATGGAAAAAAAGTTGCGAATCAACCATAAACAAACTCGTCAGCTCATTTATTGAGCAGCTTGCATCTGCTCTTTCAGCCTCTCTTTCAAAAGCTCAACAAAGCATTCGGGCTCTCTAACCTTCATAGTCGGGCCAAAGCTCAACACCCGGTATACCATCTCCGTCTCATCATTTTTATCATAATATACAGTAAGCAGATAATGCGTGTCATCAATCTTTTCCGTCTCCTTTGCCAAGTCTGAAAAATGCATCAACGCACGCATCATGGTGTGACGCTCATCTACCAGCTCGAGCACTAGCTTTTCCTGAGAAGCAGAAATTAGAGGTAACTCCTGCTCCAAAGGCTCACCCAGCTCCACCGTAATAATCTTGCCCAAGTTTAAAGTAACATGCCTAGACCCTGCCATACCCTGCAAACGAAACTTATCATCCTTAGCAGAATATTCCAAAGTAATGGGTACTAGATTCGTCCATACAATGACATTATCCTTATTGGTGCGGTAGGATGCATCGATAGCAGTATGGTCTTTGATAGCCTGCAAAATCTGGCGGAAGTTTTCCCGGTACCGTGCACTTTTATAAGCATCCCCATCTACAAAGCGGTCAAAAAACACGAACTGCTCCGGTCTGTACAAAGGCTCCACATCCTCAAGTGCCTTCTCTTCATTGGCTAGTTCTTCATCGGTAAAAAACAAGCGAACCCGTTCATCTAATAACAATGCTTTGAGCCACTGTTTTTGCAGAAGTGTTAAGGGCATGGACGGCTTGTTCTTTAAAGGAGTCTTAAGCTCCTTATTCAAAAGCGTCCATCGTTCATCCGTCAAAGCTGGCAGAAGCTCTAGTCCACTTTCCTCATAGCCCTCTTTATAAACTATTCTTTTCAGCTGCTCCAGAGTTAATCCATCACTTGCAGCTTTGCCTAAAATATCAGCCACTATATTATAGTATGTACCATATACTTCGCTAAAAATATCACTCATGCCCGCCACCTGCCTTGCTCAAGCCATACATAGCATACACGTCATCTAAATCCTGCCAAAAACGCTCCTCTATCTTATTATTACTGCAAGTAAAGCTTTCAATCCTGCCAATAAAAGTGCGCAGCCAGGGGAGCATCTCCCCCGCATCTCTCACGTCGGCAGTAAATTGATAGCGTTCCCCAGCTAACTTTGTAACCTTGCCGCAGCGCTTTTCCCTTTCCAGACACTGCAAAATATAGGGTTCCTCTTCACCTGCACGCACAACAAGCTCAACATGATCGAGGCTGCTCTTTCCTTCTCCTAATGGAATGTTCACAGAAACACCCCACAGATGTTGCTCCATTTCCTCTGCCTGAGCTAAAAATTTGTCGAAATCTGGTAAATCCTTGGGCTCCAGTACCTGCTCTAAATTGTCCAGGCGGCAGAAAATTATTCTTTTCGCCTTAAAAAACCAGCCCATTACATAACGGCGACCGCTTTGCGTGCTGACATAAATCTTTAAAGGCAGAACACGCATACTGATATGCTTACCACCATCAGTGCAGCTGGCAAGCCTAACAGTCTGCTTTTTTTGCATCGCATCCAGTAAGTCCAAAAGCACATCGCTTTCCAAGGCCTGCAAGAGATAGTGATGCTTATAGCTAAAAATATTTACTTCCTCACTATATTTATCCTCCAAGAAGCTGCCCACGACGCCCACAGGAGAACTTTCGGCAAAAAAGCTGACCGTTTCATGCCAACGCTCCAAATTCACTGCATCCTTACTGCGGCTATAGAACAGCTCACGCCCCTGCTTTGCAGCCACAATAAGGCCCAGCTGTACATATTCGGCCAGTTTCTTGCGCACAGTAGAAGCATCTATGGTTCCTGCATCAGCAAAATGGCTTAAATAATCCTGATCTAGACGCTCCACCAGCTCATTTAAACTCATGCTGACCCCTTCCTGCAACATATCCAAAAGATAAAAGTGCAGCATGATATCCTTCGCAGTAAAGGTTTTTGCCTTCCAAGCCTTGTAAAATGGATTGTGCTTAATCTTGCGGCTGTCCACAGCAATAAAGCGACGCTTGCCCTTAGCATTTTGGCGAAAGCACATATAGTCCGCCAGCCAGCTTTCAATGCGACGACGGTCATTGTCGTGGCTACGAGCACTTCTTTCATTAAAATCAGCCTTGCTCTTAAAACCATACACATAAAAGTCCCGCATCACCATTCTGATATTGTCAAGGTTCTTTACAAGCTCGCTATAGGCCACAACACTCACATCCTTCGCCAATCTTACACATATAAGCTAAATGCATACCCTTGCAAAAGCAAACGCAACCTAAAAAACTGTGAAAACAGTGCAGTGTTACCTTTACAAAACATCATCGTGTCTATATTTTATCATAACAAATGGACAAAATCTGTCTTTCTTCTCAAAAAACAGAGTGATTTTTAAAGCTTTTTTAAAGTAAAAAAGTTAAAAGTTAAATTTCGTAATGTCAAATGTCATTATAGAAATACGTAAAACCGCTTATGACCAGTTCACAAGCGGTTTTACGTATAAATAATGTTGTAATCAAAAAATATATAAAAAGGAGCTTCTTAAAATGCAAAAATTTTTAACGACAAATAACAAAGAAATCTATTATCAACCTCTTCAAATTATGGTTATTGACTCTGAGCTTTTTCCCGAAGACACGCTGAAGGAAATTAGAACCTTGATTACAATCGCAGCAAAAAAACATGATACTCATATCGTTCTCAGCGAGTTCACCTATGCTGACATGGATTGCATTCTGGAAGTAGATATTTCAATTTCTAGCGAAAGTAACGTAAATTGTACATATGCTCTAAATTTCCTACAAGATAATATCAGCGTACTTTTTCCCTATGTGGAGTTGCAGTCGGAGGCCAACGAACAAAGCCTTCAGGGTATTAAGCGCGACTGGAATTCTAATAGCTTAAATCCTTAATAACCAAGGAGGAAAAACTTATGAACAATGACTTCTACGAACAACTCGATTTTTTTGACAAACTTACAAAACACCTCGAAGGAATCAATCTGCCAGTTGATTTTGACGAACAAGGTAATACTCTTTCGGTTCACCTTGGCAATGACCAAGGCCGCCATTTAGTGCTGGTAGTCACACGCATCAATGATGGCTCAAGGCTCATGCTTTTTACAGGCTTCCCCTTCGTTCCTAATAGCGAAAACTGGCTTAGCCTAAACAACTTTAGTTCATATCTATGCTATTCAAAAGCTGCCGCCGCTGTGTATAACCCTAAGGATAGCCAAAGGTTCGAAATAGTTCTATCGACCGATATTTATGATGCCTACGAGCCTAGCGATCAAGTATATTACAGCATTTTCAATTTCATAGAATTCTACAAATCTCTTCGTCCTGATCTCGAAAAGCTAACATCTAGCATCATCCTGCTTAGTTAGCAACCCATATGGCAAATTAATCCTATACTATTTTAGATAAACCAAAAGTCAACGTTAACCGCAAAATAATGCAGGTACAAGAGAACTATCTTCATCACAAAACTCACAGATACACACCAAATTCTTCGCTATGCACTTTTTTGGCAGCCACATAAATGCTATTAACCGGTACATCTTTTCTCACATGCTCACGAAAAAAATCTACCACAAGCTTTTCCAACGGTGCAAAATTACTGCAGGAATCATCCAATTGGATTCTTTGAGCACTATCATAAGCTTCCGCCCCGTAGTAACCGACAGCAATATTGTATTCATAACATTTTTTATGGAAAACTATCATTTCCCTGTGCACTTCTTTAGCCATCATCATAGCCTTTTCCAAAGCCTTATCCGGCATAACTCCTTCGTATTCTTCACTTATTCTACTTACTGTTCCCACTTCGTAATAAGACATAATTTTTCCTCCTTCAGAATAAGTCATAATGTATTAGCGGTAAAATCAATTTTTAGGCATAGTTTTTTCTCCTTAGTCTATTATACACCGGATGCAAATTTAATAATAGCGAACAAGATTTGAAATCACGCCAAAAGCAGGACTTAGACAGCAAATTTCAACCCCTAAAGTCCTGCTTCTTTGGTTATTAATTTCTCAGCAATTGTAGCAAAACAAATTGCAAGAAAAAAGAAGCGCTGCCGCGCTTGGCACCCCATAAGAAGAGCACTCGTTGTCAAGCGACCACATGCCAAAGGCAAGCACGAGATTTCCGGCAGTCAACCTCTTTCCAATCAGAGAAAGCAAAATAAAAATCACGCTGCTATAGAGTCGACGCGGCTACAATTGCCGTTAGAACTATAGCAGCGCTCTATATTACCGTATGCAGGATTCGAACCTACTGTCCCGTCCTAGTCCCATACTAGGTGCTGTTCCATCAGCGTGTCTACGGCAATATCAATTTTAAGTCTGAAAACCACTTTAACAAATATATTCTATAGGCCTTCGCCTTACAGTAACCTGACATCAGTTCCCCTCGCCCGACCACCGAATATATACATCCAATGCCAGATTAGTTTCAGCCGGTGATTAAAGTATAGCAGAATCACTAAAATTAATCGTGGAAAAAAAGTTGCGAAGCTTTGCACGCATACAGGAAAACGTTCCTTATCATCAACACATATACTCCGATCCCATGCACCGATGCATATCCCCTATATGAAAAACAACACTTGTGTCATCCGTGGAATAAGTAATCTCGTATAATAAATCCACCCATTTATTACTACTATTGACAAACTCATTAAACTCTTCCTGGTTATCAAAAACGCCCCCATCTTCAAAATCAAATTCCTCTGTTTCAAAATTAAAAACACCGTATGCTTCGCCGTTGATTAATGCATAAACAGCTTCTTTGCCATACTCGTAACATAGTACCTTAGCTGTACAATCGCTCGTATCTTTATAGGTTCTTAACATCACTGGTACTATGGCTATGATTCGAGTTTCACCTTCCACTAAACCATCCTTGTCACAAGGTGAGCCAGCATAGTATTTCCCGTTCCAATCAAAATCTGTAAAGCAGTAGTACTGTTTCGTGTCATAATCACGAACAATATGCAAACCATTATACCTATTTTCAGAAATAGTACTTAACATAGCGCTCTGCCCCTATTCTAAAATTGACAGCGTAATTCATAACCCAATTTGCTAAGCTTTTCTTTAACCTCTTCAACCGACTTTTTGCCCATGTTGCGCAGCCTGGACAACTCTTCCTCACTCATAGCACACAACTCTCCTATCGTCGTAACCCCAGCCCTTTGCAAACAATGCTGCGCCCTTGCTGAAAGCTCCAATATGTCTATGGATGCATCACCACATGTTGAGCTACATTGTAAGCTAACAGTATCACTTTTGCCGCCTGGGTTCTTTTTTACATTGCACTTGTCAACAAAAATTGGACACAAAACTAAAAAAATCAGGCATAAAAAAC
>ERZ773186.3297-NODE-3297-length-10885-cov-4.063620_pt1 | contig 10885 bp, 8 predicted proteins | sample MGYA00581000_ERZ773186 | MGnify/ENA primary metagenome ERZ773186 (study PRJEB29015, sample SAMEA2737752) | human gut metagenome | biome: human gut; feature: human-associated habitat; material: faeces | place: China | collected 2012 ... | reverse complement strand
GCTTGATAGACCGGACGCCGTACAGTAGCTGTGGGAGGGTGTGTGGTGTCCTTAGGCAGATGCCCGAATATTCCTATGTCGTGTGAAAGTTAATGCCGCAATCTGCTAAAGATTGTGGCTTGTAATCTCGTTCAAGCGAAGCGCGTTTGATTACAAGCCACATAAAAAACTCAGCAGATTGCGGCATTTAGTTTCACTAGACATAAGAATCCTGAGGGCAGATGCCTAAGGACACCACACACCTATCCCACAGCATACTGTACGGCTGACTTCTTCTTCACCAAGTAGTCAGCCTCCGGACGAATGCCCGCCTGCGGCATTGCATTCTGAGTGGGGATATGTTTGTTTTGATGGACTTGAACAAAATTTTTCATAACTTTTTGCATATAGTACAGGGATTTATTGAAGATAATGCAGAAGAAATATGGAATGAACATATGGGAATACCAATAGAGATGTAATGTATACTGTACTGCATGTCTGCACTTATTTTGGCTGCCTAGTAGAGGGGTGGTGGCTTTGAGATTGGGAGATGTTATGCAAGACCGATTTATGCCGAACCGTGTGTAAGTTAATGCCGTTATATACAAAAAGTGCTGTGTAAAAATCTCGTTCAAGCGAAGCGCGTTTGATTTTTACACAGCTAAAAGACATTGTATATGACGGCATTTACTTACACTAGGTGCAGGCATCCATGAGGTCTTGTATAACATCTCCCTATCTCAATGCCCACCTTTGTACTAATTAAAGCACCTTCGACAAGAAATCCTTCAATCGCTCACTCTTAGGATTGCCAAAGAATTCTTCAGGAGCCCCCTCTTCATTGATGACACCATCGTAGAAGAACATGCATCTGTTGGCAACTTCTTTTGCAAATCCCATCTCATGAGTTACGACAATCATTGTCATTCCTGATGCGGCAAGTTCCTTCATGATTGCGAGAACCTCACCAACCATTTCAGGATCAAGTGCGGATGTAGGTTCGTCGAAAAGCATTATCTCAGGATTCATTGCGAGTGCCCTTGCGATAGCAACTCTCTGCTTCTGACCACCACTTAACTGGTTAGGATAAGCATCGGCTTTGTCAGAAAGTCCCACTCTTGCAAGAAGCTCATCAGCCTTCTTATCAGCGTCCTCCTTGCTCATAAGTCCCAGCTTAGTAGGAGCAAGTGTTATATTTCTTCTTATAGTCATATTAGGGAAAAGGTTAAAATGCTGGAACACCATTCCTATTTTCTCTCTTAATTCATCCACATTTACGCTTTTATCTGTAAGATCCTGTTCATGGAATAATACATGACCTTCTGTAGGAGTTTCAAGAAGGTTAAGTGAACGTAAAAATGTTGATTTACCGCAGCCAGATGGTCCGATAAATGCTGTTACTGCATTTTCCTGTATATCCATGCTCACATCCTTAAGGGCGTGATTCTCACCATAATACAGGTTCAGATTTTCAACTTTAACTTTAATCTTATTGCTCATATATTCCTCCCAAATTAGTGCTTTTCAAGCTTCTTAGCGAGCCTCTTTGTACCAAAATTAATAAGAAGTACAATTACAAGAAGTACAACCGCTATACCGAATGCCACCTCAAATTCACCCTTGCTTGCGCTTAAATAAAGCTGAATTGTAAGTGTTCCGCCCGAGTGAAATATTTTCTCAAGAAATGCATTGAAGGTCTTTGGAAGAAGATGTGCACTTCCCGCTGTAAAAAGCAATGCTGCTGATTCACCAATAATTCTTCCTATTGCAAGGATTACTCCGGTTACAATTCCAGGCATTGCTGACGGAAGAAGAATTGTTCTGATTGTGTACCATTTACCTGCACCTAAACCTACCGCTCCTGTTCTGAAGCTGTCAGGCACAGTCTTTAACGCTTCCTGTGTATTTCTTGTAACAAGCGGAAGCACCATTAATGTAAGTGTAAGAGAACCTGTCAGAAGTGAATATCCCATGTGACATAACTGTCCGAAGAAAAGCATACCAAATAGGCCAAATATAATTGATGGAATTCCTGCAAGTGTCTCTGTTGCAAATATTATAACTGTAACAAGCTTTCCCGGTTTGGCGTACTCATTTAAATAAATCGCAGCACCTACACCGATTGGCGTTGTAATTATCATAGTAAGTAATATTATTATCAATGTGTTCAGAATATTACCGGCAATTCCCACAGTTCCGTGAAGAATTGATGTAACACCTGTAAGAAATGCCCAGTTTACACGCCTTGCGCCCTTTGCGAACACATATATAATAATTCCCAAAAGCAGGAGAACTGAAAATGCTGCACATACATATATTGCTGTATAAACTGCTATTTCTTCCGGATGTCTTTTCTTGGCTTTAAGATTATCCATTTGCTTTCTCCCCTTTCTTCTGCATAAATGTAATTATCAGGTTAATAATCATTATGAAAATGTAAAGAACAAGTCCTACTGTGAAAAGAACCTGTCTGTGTACTCCATCTGCGTAACTCATCTCACTTACAATCTGTGTTGTAAGAAATCTTACTGAGTTAAATGGAAGCGGAAGATTTACTGAACCACCGGCTACCAGATTAATAGCCATTGCCTCACCTAAGGCTCTTCCTATACCTAATACGATGCCTGTTATAATCCCTGACTTGGCTGCTGGAACTACAACCTTGAATATTGTCTGTATCTTAGTTGCTCCAAGAGCAAGTGATGTTGCTCTTAAATTCATTGGAACTGCCCTGATTGCTGACGCGCTCATATTGATAACTGTTGGAAGTATCATTATTGCAAGCACCAGCACTGCAGCCAGGAGGTTGGCTCCTCCTGTGTACTGATGTGTTGTGGAATTCGCGAATACATGCTTTTCTAATTTATAAAGGAGGGGGTTTAATAGCATTAATCCGAGAAGTCCGTATATAACAGAAGGAATTGCTGCTAACAGTTCAACTGCCGGCTGAACTACTGCTGCAAGTTTTTTTCCTGCTATCTCTGTCAAAAAAACTGCTGTTAATAATCCAATTGGAACACCGAGAAGAATCGCAAGTGTTGTTCCTGCAATTGATGAAAGAATTATGTATACAATTCCATATGCAGGCGGTGTAGCAGTTGGCGCCCATACTGTTTTAAAGAGCAAGTCTGCTATTCCGACGCTTTTAAGACTCTCTGTTCCTTTTATAAACATATAGATGGTAATGGAGCAGACTGCCAGGATAGCTACTACCGCACATATAAGGAATATAAACCGTGCTACACTTTCACTTGCATGCTTTGACTTTTTATTACCTTTTAACGAACCATTTGCCGTTGCCTTAACAGCTTCTGGTGTTTTATTTATTCTGTTCATACCAACATTTATAACCTCATCCATGTCAATCTCTCCATTCAGAATCTATATTAACCGCGGCTTACTCTGGGAGAATTAAGCCTACGCCCTTGATAACCTTCTTGCCTGCGTCAGACTTTACGAAGTTGAACCATGTCTGAACAAGCTCACTCTGTGATGAAACAGAACCCTTAGTAGCCATTACAAATGGTCTTGAAAGTGTATACTTACCAGCCTTAATGTTATCCTCTGTTGCATCTACACCATCAAGCTTTAAAGCTGCAACTGTCTTATCAACTACATCTAATGAAACGTATCCGATTGCACCTGGAGTTGCTGCAACCTTGGCAAGTACAGCACCTGTACTGTCAAGTTCCTGTGCATATGCACATTTATTCTTAACTTCAAGAAGTTCCTCAAATGCTCCTCTTGTACCAGAAGCTGCCTCTCTGCCGATTACTACGATAGCTTCGTCTGAACCACCGAGGTCCTTCCAGTTAGTAATCTTACCTGTGTAGATGTCTGTAAGCTGCTGCTTTGTTACATTAGTAACCTTGTTGTTCTTGTCAGTAATCATTGCAATACCATCAATAGCTACGATGTTCTCTTCAATACCTGCTGACTTTTCCTTGTCTGATAAAGCTCTTGAAGCGTTACCGATATCAACTGATCCAGATGTTACTGACTCGATACCTGCGCCTGAACCTGTATATTCTGTTGTTACTGTTACATTAGGATATTCTTCCATGAATGCTTCCATGAGAGCGCCGCACATCTTTTCCATTGATGTACTTCCTGCTAACTGAATCTTTCCTGAAAGCTCCTTAGTTGTGCCTCCGTTTGCTGAGCCACCATCTGCACTTGATGAACCACAGCCTGCTAATGTTGCAAGACCTAATGTTGCTGTTAATGCAACTGTAAGTAACTTTTTAATTCCTTTTCTCATAACTTCCGTTACCTTCCTCTTTTTTTATTTGCAAGCATTAACAGAAGATTTTCGTAGGGGCTTGAATCAGTTTCCTGACCGAATGATATGTGAGTCGTCTCAAAAAAAGAAAACCCTCTGCATCTGCTTGCAGAGGGTATGTTATCAATGTTATGTAAAATGCATAATCTCACGTTCGTAAAGATTTTGTAAAATGTATGTGATTATCTTAAAGTCTTTCTGAATATTATTATAAAATATGCCGTTCCTATAATAGATGTAAATGCCCACGCACTCGCATACACAAGATAGAGTGACATCAGTGTATGTATACTTGCAAATATTGTACACACCCATATGATTCTGAATACAACAGAGCCCATTATAACTATTATTGTAGGTATAACGCTTCTGCCAAGTCCTCTTGCTCCCGCTGCCGCATTATCCATAAATGCGGATATAAAATAAGAGCATCCCATTATTCCAAGTCTTATTGAGCCATAATGCAATACATCCGGATCACTTGTAAACAGACTAAGAAACTGTGTCCTGAAAACCACAAGCAATGCACCAAGCACTGCTCCTATAAGAAATGAATACATCTGTGTAACAAGATATGCTTTCTTTATCCTGTCACGCTTTCTTGCTCCCAGATTCTGCGCTATAAAGCTTGTACATGCAGTATAGAATGCCGCCATCATATCATACACAATATTATCAGCATTAGCCGCAGCCGAATTGCCCTCAACAACTACATGGTCAAATGAATTGACTGCTGACTGTATATAGAGATTGGCAACTGCAAAAAGTGAATACTGTACTGCTGCAGGCAAACCAATCTTTAACACTCTCGCTGCTATATGTGAATCTATTCCTATATTTCTCATATAAAGCCCATAATCCTTGCCACAGCCAAACAGGAATTTAAGTATCAGAAATGCTGATATATACTGTGATATTATACTTGCCAGTGCAACACCGACAACCCCAAGCTTACACACTATTACAAAGAACAGATTAAGTATTACATTAATTATCCCCGCTGTAATAAGATACATAAGCGGTCTTTTAGTATCTCCAACTGCACTTAACACGGCATTACCATAATTATACATAGCAAGAGCCGGTGAACCAAGAAGATATATTGTAAGATATATAACTGCACCATCTATCAGTTCTTTCTTAGTTCCTATAAGATTCAGCACCGGTCTTGAAAGGAACAGTCCAGACAAAAGCAGCAGCAGTCCCGCAATCATGCATATTACAATTGAAGTGTGGACTGCTTTCTTTACATTTGCACTATTCTTAGCCCCCACAAACAGCGCGACTACAGCGTTGACACCACCTGCTAGTCCTAGCAGGATGCCGGTTGTCAATGTAATAATTATACTCGTTGAACCTACCGCACCAAGTGCCAGCGGTCCCACAAATTTACCAACTACCGCCACATCGCACAGGTTGAACATAACCTGAAGCACATTTGACAGCATAAGCGGCACTGAATACATTAATATTTTCTTCGGCAGAGAACCTGTCGTCATATCTATTTCATTTGATTTCATAACCTTATCTTAAACCCTTTAAATATTCCTTCTGTTCTGGTGTAATGCGGTAACTCTCTACAGCCTTCTGTATTGACTTTCTGTGTACCCATTCAGAAAGCCTGTGTTCCTGTATATAAGGAATCGCCGCATCCCACTGTTTAGCAAGTGCTGTAGCCATATACCATGCAATCATCATATTTACATAGTACTCTTCTGACTTTACGCTTGCAACAAGCTGTATATATTCTTCTTTAAAATCTTCATCAAGAAACAGGCGCATCATTACACCCATCCCATATCTCTTAACATATGTGGCATCTGTTGCAATCCAGTTCTTCGCCCGCTCAAGAACATCTTCTTTATTCTTATCAAAACATTTTGGAAGCGGTGAATCACAGGTTGCCCAGTTATCAATATGTGGCAGAAACTTCTCGGTTTCACTAATACATTTATCATAATCCTTAATCTGTGCAATCAGCATCATATGAAGATTATTTTCTTCATAATACTTATGTGGCAGCTCACGCATAAACTGCTCAGTTTCTCCACTCTTTGCATACTCCTTTGCAAATTTTCTCAAAACCGGAATCCTTACTCCTATAACAGCCTCTTTATCTACCCCCGGCATAAGGCTGCTGTGAAAATCCCTGTACGCTATATCCTGTAACTTAAACAGTTCTTCCTGCAAATGTGTCATTATTCCCCTCCTGTGTGAGCTGGCTCATCGCCGCGGGTTGCGCGAGCAGCTCATACTCCTGAAATTCGTTCTGTCGTTGTCGCGGTGCTCCTCGTAAAGCCATACAAAGTTCCCAGTCCGTGCAAGCACGGCTGTAAACTTTCCGTGGCTTCACTCATCGCCTCGGATTGCGCGAGCAGCTCATACTCCAGAACTTCGTTCTGTCGTTGTCGCGGTGCTCCTCGTGAAACCATACAAAGTTTCCAGTCCGTGCAAGCACGGCTGTAAACTTTGTATGGCTTCACTCATCGCTACTCGCGCAAAAAAAGTGGAAGCATCGACTGCCTCCACTTTAGATAGTAGCGAGAGAGGGATTTGAACCCACGACACCACGGGTATGAACCGTGTGCTCTAGCCAACTGAGCTATCTCGCCATATATTATATTGTATGCAAACCACATACATTAGGACTTAATGTCCTAAGTGGGACCTACAGGGCTCGAACCTGTGACCCTCTGCTTGTAAGGCAGATGCTCTCCCAGCTGAGCTAAGACCCCACATTCAGAACAATTCGTTTGATTTCTCTCGCAAACTGCTTTGCTATTATAATATTAAAATGTGCTACCTGTCAAGCACTTTTTTGACTTTTTTCAAAAGTTTTTTCAAACTTTTTCTCAACCATTAAATCTGAGATGAGCTTTTCAGACTGCTACAGGCATTCACTACAAGAAAAACCTACTCAAACCTATCAAATGTATGATTTCGTAGGTCATTTAACCTGCATGGGCACTGTTATTCCAGCCCGATGACCTACTCAATCGCTAATATAGCTCTTTTGAGTAGGTTTTTTGCCCACCTTTATTTTATAATACCGCATCATTTGCAGTAAAAAGACCTACTAAAATCACTCTTTTTTATTAATTAGTGGGCTTTTCATCTGCTTGCAATCAAAAACTTCATTATAAAAACCTACTCAAGTTACAATTAATACCACTTTCGTAGGTCTTCCCCACAGAGACTGACAATCACATCAGATTGACAGCCACATTGGCCTGCCGATCACATCAACCCAACAGCCTCATCAGCCTGCCAGCCGCATCAGCCCGACAACCTCATCAGCCTGCTGCCTTCGCCAACCTGACGCCCTGCTCATGCCATGTAATTTACAAATCCAGAATATATCCGGTCCAGAACAGATATCTAGAACAAATACCTCGTCCACAACAGGAAATTCTTAATCAGCTTCATTCTGCGTTCTCTCTTAGGAGTAAGCTCCACAGGCTGCACATTATATGGATTATCGTATGTGCCATCAGCATTAGCCTTTCTTGCACTATGCTCATACTTCTGCATGGCACCGCCAAGCTGTTCATTAATCTCCTTGCTGTCAATAACAAGCATAAGCTCTGTATCAAGATAAGCACTTCTCATATCAATATTAAAAGAACCTACCACAGATATATCATCATCTATAAGAACCGACTTTCCGTGGTATGAATATCCGCCTTCATATTCCCACACTTCAAGCCCTGTGCCAAGCACCTTATCCTTATGTGCATAATAATCTGCTGAACCAAATGGATTGCCATTATTGCCCACAGAATTAGTCATTAAAGAAACATTTCCAACTGAGTCACATACTTTCTTTAATCCATCATACATGTACTGGTTGCAGATGATATATGGCGTATGTATCTTAACCTTCGAATCTGCCTGCTCCATAAGTCTTGTAAGCTGATACCACACTACCGGTTTTTTCGCGCCACATTCTATCGGATTGCTAAGAAGTGCTATATTGCTGACTTCAACTGTTTCATCTGTATAATCAGTGTCAGTCAGGTAATCTTTGTTATCTGCATAATAAATGTTGTAATTATCAAGCAGTTCTTTCCTTGCCGCCTTGACCTTTTTATTACCTGCACATTTGTTATTCTTTAAAAATGCCTTGCTCTCCTTATAGTTCCAGACGCTCTCATAATAAGCAAACACATCATTCACAGAACTGGTTTCATCAGGACTTTCGCAGTACACAAGCACATCCCTGTCGTAATTCTTATGTCCCGGATATGCTCCCAGAAAATAGTTAAATGTATTTCTTCCACCAAGTATATAATTAGTCCTGTCGGCTATGACATATTTGTCATGAAGCCTTCCCATTGACTGCCATGGCTTGAATGGATTAACTTTGTTATATATCTTCACATTGACATTGTCAGATGACGCAAGTGCCTTAAAATCAGGATTGCCTTTCATCTTAGTAAACCCAGATACACCATCAACTATTACATTAACCGATACTCCCCTGTCTGCAGCGTCTATAAGTGCGCCAAGCATAAGTTTTCCGCTGTCATCTGATCTGAAGTCAAATGTAGAGAGAATAATCTCTTCCTTCGCATTGCTTATCATCCTTATACGCTCTTTAAGTGCCTCGTCATTATCCTCAATAATGCGCGCCCGCTCGGCACTTGTTCTCTCTTTCCATATGCCCTGCTCATCAAGCTGTTTAATCTCATCAGCAGTAAGCTCTGGCTGTTTGTGGTAACTTATCAGGGCGCATGCTACGATTGCGGCAATAAGCACCACAAGCAGTATCAATGTCACAAAAATTATTCTCTTCATAAGTTTTCTCCTATTGTAAGACTTCACGACAATACTCCTTAAATATCCATCTCCTCTCTCATCGCTGCCCGCGCAAAAGAGGCGTGCTATATATACATAATTATATATACAGCACGCCTCTTATGACATTAAATATTTATGAAGAATTATAAATTATCTGATATAGTTAGTCTTAATCTTATTCTCGCCCTGTGGAAACTCAATTCCAGCCTTCTTTGCTGCGTCTATTGACTTAACAAGCCATGCAAAATTCTGACCTAAAAGTCTCATTGTCTGCATACCTTCTTCGTCCTTAACAACCTCATCAGGTGTATTGCCATGTACAATATTCCAGTAGTTAGATGATACAACCGGCATCTGGTTAATCTGGAAATACTTATTCAACACATCAACTGTTGATGTTGTTCCGCCACGGCGGGCAGATGCGATTGAAGAACCACATTTGTAACGAAGCTCATTGCCATATGCACCAAATAATCTGTCGAGGAACATCATTATCTCTCCTGTTGGAGAAGCATAGTAAACAGGTGAACCAACTATAAGTCCGTCTGCATCAGTTATCTTAGCGCCAACTTCCTTGACAACTGCGTCAAGCTCGCCCTTTACAACTCTGCTTCCAACTGCAACTATCTCAGTCTCAATTCCCTGTGCCTCTAATTCCTTAGCAACAACAGAAAGCGCTGTATATGTACAGCCCGCATCTCTTCTGCTGCCATTAACTAATACAACCTTCATGTTATAACACCTCCAAATTATTAATTAAACATTAATCTCTGCCTTCATGCCAAGCTCTTCCTTATTAGAATCAAGAATAGGCTTGATAACATTAGCAAGATACTCGTCAACCTGTTCCTTAGAACGGCCAACATACTTCATAGGATCAAGCTTTGACTGTAACTCTTCAAGAGTAACACCGAACATTGGCTCTGCTGCAATAAGTTCAAGAAGGTTATTATCAAGACCTTCCTGCTTAACTCTCTTTCCTGCTATCATAGAAAGCTCTCTGATTTTCTCATGAAGCTCCTGTCTGTCTCCGCCTGCCTTAACAGCATCCATCATAATGTTCTCTGTTGCCATGAATGGAAGCTCTGCCATCATATGCTTGATAATAACCTTGTCATATACAACAAGTCCGTCAACAACATTCAAGTAGAGGTCAAGGATTCCGTCAACAGCGAGAAATCCCTCTGGAACTGACATTCTCTTATTAGCTGAATCATCAAGTGTTCTCTCAAACCACTGTGTAGATGAAACAATAGCTGGGTTAAGTGCGTCACTGATAACGAAATCAGCAAGTGACGCCATACGTTCGCTTCTCATAGGATTACGCTTGTAAGCCATAGCTGATGAACCAATCTGTGATTTTTCAAATGGTTCTTCAACTTCCTTAAGGTGCTGTAATAATCTGATATCATTAGAGAACTTATGTGCGCTCGCAGCAATTCCTGCAAGTACATTAAGCACTCTTGTATCAACTTTTCTTGAATATGTCTGTCCTGAAACTGGAACACATGCGTCAAATCCCATCTTTTCTGCAATCTTTCCGTCAATCTGGCGTATCTTATCCTGATCTCCATTGAAAAGTTCAAGGAAAGAAGCCTGTGTACCTGTTGTACCCTTACAGCCTAAAAGCTTCATTGTAGAAAGTACATAGTCAAGATCTTCTAGGTCCATAACTAATTCATTGAGCCATAATGTAGCTCTCTTACCAACTGTAGTTGGCTGTGCTGGCTGAAAATGTGTGAAAGCCAGTGTAGGCTGTGCCTTATATTTATCTGCGAACTTAGAAAGCTCGTCAATAACATTAACAAGCTTCTTACGAAC
>ERZ773186.3296-NODE-3296-length-10885-cov-43.403509_pt1 | contig 10885 bp, 8 predicted proteins | sample MGYA00581000_ERZ773186 | MGnify/ENA primary metagenome ERZ773186 (study PRJEB29015, sample SAMEA2737752) | human gut metagenome | biome: human gut; feature: human-associated habitat; material: faeces | place: China | collected 2012 ... | reverse complement strand
TGAGCTGAATGGCTTTCTCCAGATCCTTGCGGGACACGGTGAACGTCATGTCGGTCACGCCTTCGCGGCTGGCGGTCTGGATGATCATGTCAACCATGATGCCGTTTTCGGACAGCGGCGCAAAAAGGGCGGCGGAGACGCCGGGGCGGTCAGGAACCCCGCATACGGTTACACGGGCCTGATCCTTGTCATATGCAATGCCGGAGACGAGCACGGCTTCCATCATGGCGTCCTCCTGGGCGACCAGCGTTCCCGGATCATCAGAAAACGTGGAGCGCACGTGAACGGGAACATTATACTTCTTTGCGAACTCCACAGAACGGATTTGCAATACCTTCGCACCCATGGAAGCCATTTCAAGCATTTCTTCATAGGTGACGCGATCGAGTTTGCGAGCCGTGGAGCACAGATTGGGGTCCGTCGTATAGACCCCGTCCACATCCGTATAGATTTCACACTCGCAGGAATCCAGAGCGGCGGCCAGCGCCACGGCGGACGTATCGGACCCGCCACGGCCGAGCGTGGTGATGCGCCCGTCTTCCGTCAAGCCCTGGAACCCGGCGACCACGAGCACGTCGTGCGCCTCAAGCTCCTTATGGATGCGGGAGGCATCAATAGAGAGGATGCGGGCACGGCCGAATTCATCATTCGTGATGATCGGGATCTGCCAGCCGAGCATCGAACGCGCCTTGATGCCGGAGTCCTTGAGCAACATGCTGAAAAGCGCGATCGAGGCCTGCTCGCCCGTGGAAAGCAGACTGTCCACTTCCGCCAGATCAGGCTCTGCGGCCCAACGGGTCGACAGATCCAGCAGTTTGTTGGTCTTCCCGGACTTGGCGGAAAGCACCACGACTACCTTGTATCCCTGATCCAGAGCGGCTTTCACCTTACCACGCACCATTTTTAGGCGGTCGATGTCGGCTACGGACGTCCCTCCGAATTTTTGTACCAGAATACGCATAGCTGAGTCCTTCATCGTGACCTGTGAGGCAGAAACCCTTCCTCTTTGCCGTCATTCCCCGGAATCGCGGAGACGAGCCAGTTTCTGCAATACGCAGTGCGCCGCCTTCCCATAGGGGGACAGCGTTACCAACCTGTTATTTTTGCAGACTTGAAACAGGATGTCCAGACGTTTCGGGGGCAAATTCTCGGCTGCAATCCGCTCGGCCCATTCGACGAGCACCAGTCCGGATTCCGTATCCAGCGCCTCGTCCACTTCATCCAGCAGTTGGGTCCAGGTCAGTTTGAACTGCTGGCCCTTCACGAACTCCGGCACCATGTAGTGATAGTTGGTGTTAAACCATTTGGTCATTTCCGCTGCCGCCGCAGGTTCGCCAGTCGGCGCACGTCCACGACCAATACGGAACAGGGTGTCGATATCTACCGAACCATCTTTGTTCTGATGACGCGCCGGAACGTTACCCAGCAGCAGACTGGTGGTCAGTACATGATCGTACCAGGCAAAATCGCCCACCGGCAGCAGGTCGATACCCGCTTGCTTTTGTTGATCCCAGTGACGAGCACGCAATTCACGCCCTACCGCCAGCAGTTCTTCACGCGTGGAGTTCCCCGCCCAATAACTTTCTTGCGCTTTTTTCAGCTCGCGACGCAGGCCAACGCGAGGGAAACCGAGGGTGTGATTCAATATTGTCATTTTTTCTTCCTCTAATTATATGTAAATCCTATGGATTTTGAATTTAGGGAAGGCGGCAAGTTTATTCATCCCCGGGAGCTTACTGAAGTAAGTGACCGGGGTGGAGAAACGCAGCCAACGCACCATAAATTTAAAAGACGAAGGATTTTAGCCGTCCAGATGTTTACACATCCATAATTGGCGGTTACTGTATATTCCTCAAGCGCAAATTATTCATGCCGAAGTGAAGGACTTTCATGATCGAAGTAAAACACCTGAAAACGCTACAAGCGTTGCGGAACTGCGGCTCGCTCGCAGCCGCTGCGGCGACGTTGCATCAGACGCAATCCGCCCTGTCTCACCAGTTTAGCGATCTGGAACAACGCCTTGGCTTCCGGCTATTTGTGCGTAAGAGCCAGCCGCTACGCTTTACACCGCAGGGAGAAATCCTGTTGCAACTGGCAAACCAGGTGCTGCCGCAAATCAGCCAGGCACTGCAAGCCTGCAATGAACCGCAGCAGACGCGTCTGCGCATTGCCATTGAGTGCCATAGCTGTATTCAGTGGCTGACGCCCGCGTTAGAAAATTTCCATAAGAACTGGCCGCAGGTAGAGATGGATTTTAAATCGGGCGTGACGTTTGACCCGCAGCCTGCGTTGCAACAGGGCGAGCTGGATCTGGTGATGACCTCCGATATCCTGCCGCGCAGTGGCCTGCATTATTCGCCGATGTTCGATTATGAAGTACGCCTTGTGTTAGCGCCTGACCATCCACTGGCGGCAAAAACGCGTATTACACCGGAAGATCTCGCCAGCGAGACGCTATTAATTTATCCGGTGCAGCGTAGTCGACTGGATGTCTGGCGGCATTTTCTTCAGCCGGCAGGCGTCAGCCCGTCACTGAAAAGCGTCGATAACACCTTATTGTTGATTCAGATGGTTGCCGCGCGGATGGGTATTGCCGCGCTACCGCATTGGGTAGTAGAGAGTTTTGAGCGCCAGGGTCTGGTGGTGACCAAAACCCTGGGCGAAGGCTTGTGGAGCCGACTGTACGCCGCCGTGCGCGATGGCGAGCAGCGTCAGCCGATTACAGAAGCATTTATTCGCTCAGCGCGCAATCACGCCTGCGATCATCTGCCGTTTGTGAAGAGCGCGGAGCGACCCACTTACGATGCACCCACAGTGAGGCCAGGATCACCAGCGCGCCTGTAATAAACGTTGGCCAGTGCGGCTGTTGGTGCCAGATAGCCAGGTTTACCAGCAGCCCTGCCGGAACGTGCATATTATTCATAATGCCCAGCGTTCCGGCGTCCACCTGCGTCGCGCCGTAGTTCCACATAAAGTAGCCAATCCCGGAAGCCACCACGCCAAGAAACACCAGAATGCCCCATTGCAGCGTGGTTTGCGGCATTTTCTGCGCATTTCCCAGCAAGAACCATGCAATTACCGCCACCAGGAACGCGCCAAGATAGAACCACGCAAAGGCGTTATGCTGCGGCATCGGGCGAGTTTCCATCAGGCGTTTGTAACCCACCATGCCGATGGCAAAAGTGATATTGGAGAGTTGCACCAGCAACAAGCCAGTCCAGAAATGGTCGGTGACCTGATCATAGCGAATAATCCCGGCACCAATCACCGCCAACAAGGCGCTAAAAGCATAGCCCCAGCGCAGACGGCGCTTACTCATGATGTCATAAATCAGCGTGATGTAGAGCGGCGTCAGTACGGTGAACAGCAGCAGTTCGGAAACCGTTAGGTAGAGATAAGCGCGGAAACTCAGCATATACATCACGCCGAGCTGCATCGCGCCCACCAGCATATACAGGCCGACCGTTTTCAGGCTATTGCCACGGGTACGCAGAAACGGCAGAAAAACGAGTGCCGCCAGGCCAACGCGCACCAGCACCGCAAAATAGCTATCGACGTGCCCCGCAAGGTACTCGCCATAAAAGCTAAAGGAGAAGGCCCACAGAATCGTGGTGATGATAAGTAGCGCCACAATGGAAAACTCTTTGATTAACGAGTATCCATTGTAGCGAAGTATTAGGTTGACAACTGACCAAATAAAGAACGATTACGCTAAATAAAGCTTACGCAGATAATGCGGCACAGCATCTTCGGCATTAGTACCAATCACTTCCAGTTCCGGATGCAGATCTTTCAGGCGCTGGTGCGCGCTGCCCATAATGCAGCCTTTACCCGCCATCGACAGCATTTCGGCGTCGTTCATTCCATCACCAAAGGCAATACAATCCTTCAGACTGTAGCCCAGTTTCTTCGCCACCGCTTCCAGCGCATGGCCTTTTGAAACACCGCCCGCCATCACTTCCAGACAGGTTAAGGTAGAGAAGCTGACGTTGACGCGATCGCCCCAGCGAGCGTTGATTGCCTGCTCCAGTGGCAGCAGTTTTTCATGGGAGTCACTGGTGAAGAACACTTTGCTGACGCCTTCCGGCTCCAGCAAACCCGGCTCATACAACGCATATTTGAACACCGCTTCTTTGAAAAAGCGCATCTCTTCCGGGCGGTGGCGATTCATAAACCATTCGTCGTCGCGATAAACGTTAGTAATGATGTCCGGATTGTCGTTGACTACGCCAAACAGATCGCTGGCAATGTCGCGATCCAGGTTATGAGCAAAAATCAGATTACCATCCAGATCGTGAACGCGCGCACCATTGGAGGTAATCATGTAAGACTTAATCTCCAGATTATCGCGAATTTGCCCCACATCAACGTGGTGACGACCGGTCGCAAACACAAAGTTGATGCCGCGCGCGGTGAGCAGCTTCAGAGTTTCTTTGGCGTAAGGGGATAACGTATGGTCGGGAGAAAGTAACGTGCCATCTAAATCAGACGCAACAACCTGGTACATAAGAAATTTAAACCTCTGTAGAGCGGTTTCCGCTGGGTGAGTTATGCCTGTTGAAAAAATCAACGATGGCGTGGAGCGCGACTGAGCGCATTGCGTCCTTTTCAAAAAGGATCTCATGGTAAGCACCTTTAATTACCAACGGCCGTCCTCCTTCGACAGGATGGCCCGCGGCGGTGCGGAGTTCACAAAAACGGTCATGCATGCGGTTATCCACCACGCGTTCCTCTTCAGCCTGCAAGAGAAGCGTTGGCGTGGCGTCATCACCCGCACCGGCTAACACCTGTTCGCCAGCCAGAATACTTTCGCGTACCCAATGGTAGGTCGGCCCACCGACGCGAATCGTTGGGTCATCAGCATAGAAGCGTAAGTTACGTCGATATCGCTGTCTGCTGTGGGTCAGTACGTTGATAGCAAACGGCAACGCGCGCCAGCGCCCGGTGCCTATTGCATAGCCATCACGGAAACGTGGATGCGCTTCGGCCCAGTTGAGGATCTGCCGTGCCATAAATGACGGCATACGAATCACGATCCCAAACATTGGCGCAGTTAGCGCAATGGCGTCACATACACCTGGATGGCGTTGCAGAAATAATGTGGAGATCGCACCGCCCATCGAATGTGCCAGTATATAGCGTTTACGCCACGGACCAGGCTGAACCTCTTGCTGCCAGAATGCCGCCAGATCATCAACATAATCATTAAAGCGATTAACATGCCCGAGATGCGGATCGGCTAACAGGCGACCGGAACGTCCCTGCCCGCGATGGTCGATGATTAAGACATCAAACCCCAAATGGAACAGGTCATAGGCCAGTTCCGCATATTTTACGTAGCTCTCAATACGCCCCGGGCAGATGACTACCACCCGGTCATGGTGCTGTGCGCGAAAACGGACAAAGCGCACCGGAATGTCATCCACACCAGTAAACTCTGCTTCATCACGCTGACGCCAGAAATCAGTCAGCGGTCCCATGGTAAAAGCAGCAAACGCGTTTTCTCTTGTTTCCCAGTCTTTTTGCTGCTGAAACATCGGGTAATCTGCCTCTTAAACCACGTAAAATCGTTTTTTTTAGCGTGCCTGACACAACGCTGCGACAGTAGCGTATTGTGGCACAAAAATAGACACACCGGGAGTTCATCATGACCTTAGAATGGTGGTTTGCCTACCTGCTGACATCGATCATTTTAAGCCTGTCTCCAGGCTCTGGCGCAATCAACACCATGACCACCTCGCTCAACCACGGTTATCGCGGCGCGGTGGCGTCTATTGCTGGGCTTCAGACCGGACTGGCGATTCATATTGTGCTGGTTGGCGTGGGGTTGGGGACGCTATTTTCCCGCTCAGTGATTGCGTTTGAAGTGTTGAAGTGGGCAGGCGCGGCTTACTTGATTTGGCTGGGAATCCAGCAGTGGCGCGCCGCTGGTGCAATTGACCTTAAATCGCTGGCCTCTACTCAATCGCGTCGACATTTGTTCCAGCGCGCAGTTTTTGTGAATCTCACCAATCCCAAAAGTATTGTGTTTCTGGCGGCGCTATTTCCGCAATTCATCATGCCGCAACAGCCGCAACTGATGCAGTATATCGTGCTCGGCGTCACCACTATTGTGGTCGATATTATTGTGATGATCGGTTACGCCACCCTTGCTCAACGGATTGCTCTATGGATTAAAGGACCAAAGCAGATGAAGGCGCTGAATAAGATTTTCGGCTCGTTGTTTATGCTGGTGGGAGCGCTGTTAGCATCGGCGAGGCATGCGTGAAAAATAATGTCGGATGCGGCGTAAACGCCTTATCCGACTTACTCTGAAGACGCGTCTGGCATCACCGCGAAATAATCAAATGAATGCCAAATCCGGCAAATAACGCCCCGGCAAAACCATCAATCCACTTCGCCAGACGTTGATAACCACGGCGCATTTGCGGCAGGGCAAACAGGCTGGCAACGACGGTAAACCACGCCAGCGTTTCGACAATGATCAGCGCAAAAATGCCCCAGCGCGCGGTAGTGCCAACGTTATCACCGACAAACAATGAGAACACCGAGCCAAAGTAGATAATCGCTTTCGGATTAGCGAGATTGGTCAGTAAACCTTTCAGGAAACTGCGCCCACTTTTCGCCAGCTCGACCTGTGGCGCAGGTGCAGAAACCGCCTCTTTTTTCAGCGCGCCGCGCAGCATCTGGTAACCCATCCAGCAGAGATACAGGCCACCGCCAACCATAATCAGCGTATGCAGCCAGGCCATTTTTTCGATAATCAAATGCAGGCCAAGCAACGCAATCCCTGCCCAAACCATAACGCCGCAGGTAATACCCAGCACGCCCATCATCGCTTCTTTACGGGAACGACTGACAGCGGTCTGAGAGACAAAAAAGAAATCGGGACCGGGGCTCATAAGCGCCACAATGTGCACCATGGCGACGGTGAGAAATAACATCAACATACATTTGACTCGCGGGGGAAACGTTTACGGAGTCTTCATCCTGGCACTTTTTTATGCCGCTGACTACTCTTCGTCGTCGCCGTCAACATGCGCGCGGATAAGCGCCATAAACGGTTTACCAAAGCGTTCCAGCTTGCGCATCCCAACGCCGTTAACGCTGAGCATTTCGCTGGCGGTGATCGGCATCTGTTCAGCCATCTCAATCAAGGTTGCGTCGTTAAACACCACGTACGGCGGGACATTGCTTTCATCGGCAATCGATTTACGCAGTTTGCGTAATTTGGCGAACAGTTTGCGATCATAGTTGCCGCCGAACGATTTCTGCATCGCTTTCGGTTTGAGCGCCACGATACGCGGCACGGCAAGTTGCAAAGAGGATTCGCCGCGCAGCACCGGACGCGCAGCCTCTGTCAGTTGTAGGGCAGAATGCTGGGCAATATTTTGCGTCACCAGGCCGAGGTGAATCAGCTGGCGGATCACGCTCACCCAATGTTCATGGCTTTTATCACGGCCCATGCCATAGACTTTCAGTTTGTCATGACCATAGTCGCGGATACGCTGGTTATTAGCACCACGAATCACTTCCACCACATAACCCATCCCAAACCGCTGATTCACACGACCAATGGTGGAAAGGGCAATCTGAGCATCGGTTGAACCGTCGTACTGTTTCGGCGGATCGAGGCAGATATCGCAGTTCCCGCACGGCTCCTGACGCCCTTCGCCAAAATAGTTCAGCAGTACCAGACGACGGCAAGTTTGCGCTTCGGCAAAAGCGCCCATCGCATTGAGTTTGTGGCGCTCGATATCCTGCAACTGCCCCTGCGGCTTCTCTTCCAGACAACGGCGCAGCCACGCCATATCAGCCGGATCGTAAAACAGCATCGCTTCCGCAGGCAGGCCATCACGCCCGGCGCGGCCGGTTTCCTGGTAATAGGATTCGATGTTGCGCGGAATATCGAAATGCACCACGAAGCGTACGTTAGGTTTGTTGATCCCCATACCGAACGCCACGGTCGCCACTACGATTTGCAGGTCGTCGCGCTGGAATTTCTCCTGCACCTCGGCGCGTATAGCGTTTTCTAGCCCGGCATGATAAGCCCCGGCGCTGATGCCACGGCTTTGCAGACGCGCGGCGGTGTCTTCGACTTTGGCGCGACTGTTACAATAGATAATGCCAGACTTACCGCGCTGCTCTTGCACGTAGCGCATCAGCTGATCGAGCGGCTTAAACTTCTCCATCAGCATGTAGCGAATGTTCGGGCGGTCAAAGCTGCTGATCTGAATTAACGGATCGTTGAGTCCCAGCAGACGCACAATGTCCAGCCGGGTTGTCTCATCCGCGGTCGCGGTCAGCGCCACAAACGGCAGGGTTGGGAAACGCTGACGTAACTGGCCCAGCGCAGCGTACTCGGGGCGGAAATCATGCCCCCACTGCGAAATACAGTGCGCTTCATCAACCGCCAGCAGCACCGGATTCCAGGGTTCCATTTCTTCCCTGCTACCATAGCCGTACAGCACGGCAGCAGCGGGCAGCTGGTTATTGACTGCGCCCTGCATATCATCCTGGCGGTCCCCCACCATCAGGATGCGTTTGCCCGCCAGGCGTGGGTCCTGCAGCACAAGGCGGATCACATCCGTCTTGTTGTCCACACTTTCGTCCATGCTGGCCCCGCCAATGCGGTCAAAATAGTCAAACAGCCCCTGCTCTTTCAGGATGGGTGTTACAACTTCGACCGGTTTGCAGGTTGCCGTTGCCATGTACAGCCCGGCATCTTTCAGGGTATCCATCATCTGACGCACCCCGGGGAACAGGCTGCACTGGTGGCTGCCAACTTCCTCGTAATGCACGCGGTAATACTCCACGGCCTGCTCCACCTCGGCATCCGTTGCAAAGTGCTGGGCAAAGCTCCAGCGCAGCGGAGGACCAAGGTAGCGGGAACAATCTATCGCATCCGGGTCAAGGCCCATTTTGCGGAACGCATAGGCAAAGCAGTTAAAAATGCCCGGCCGGGAATGGATCAATGTTCCATCAACATCAAATAAAACGGCGTCGTAACGCTGCATCCAAAATACCTCCTGCGGAAAGGCGGTGCTCCCTTTATACAGTCCTGATAACTTCCCATGGCGCTTGCGGCCGCGTTGTTTATGGCTACTTTCCCGGTGTAAAGCACATTCAATTTACATCCATTTCAAGAGCCTTGGCCGCATACCATGCAGAGAAAACAATGAACTTTCCTGGGTTCTTTATGTTCTCTTTTGGTGTATCCGGAACTGAAAACAGACGATCCGATACTCTGCCATCTGTCAATTCCGTCATAATATACAGTTGTATTATATCATAACTGTCAAGGTTTGAAAATGACTTCACGGAAATTTGATAATTTGCCCCTTCTTTCCTGCTCCAAAAGACAAAAAAGCCGCTGCAAACCGGTAAAATCCGGCCCACAGCGGCAGTTAAATGGTATAAAACTTATCCAAATCTGATCCTGTACGCAATCTTATCAGGAAAGGATCATGCGGTCATTGGCTTCGCCGCCAGCCTGCTCAAAGCGCTGCAGCAGATCCGATACTTCCAACTTTGTCTTTTCTTCGCCGCGCACATCATAAATCACATGGCCTTCGTTCATCATGATCAGGCGGTTGCCATAGCGGATGGCATCGCGCATATTATGGGTGATCATCAGGGTGGTCAGGTGGTTTTCCTCGACGATCTTCTCGGACAATGTCAGCACCTTGGCCGCGGTCTTGGGGTCAAGGGCGGCGGTGTGCTCGTCCAGCAGCAGGAGCTTGGGCTTTTTGAGGGTCGCCATCAGCAGCGTGACAGCCTGGCGCTGACCGCCGGAGAGCAGGCCGACCTTGCTGGTCATACGGTTTTCCAGCCCCAGATCCAGCGTTTTGAGCAGCTCGTAGTATTCGTCGTGCTCCTTCTTCGTGATGCCGATCTTGAGCGTGCGGGCAAGACCCCGGCGGGCCGCCAGGGCCAGGTTCTCGTCGATCTGCATCGTCGCGGCGGTGCCCATCATCGGGTCCTGGAACACGCGGCCAATGTACTTGGCACGCTGGTGCTCGGACAGGCGGGTCACATCCTTCCCGTCAATAATGATTTTGCCCATATCCACCGGCCAGACGCCCGCGACGGCGTTCAGCATCGTGGATTTGCCCGCGCCGTTGCCGCCGATGACCGTGACAAAGTCGCCGTCCTCCAGCGTCAGATCCAGTCCCTTCAGGGCGACCTTCTCATTGACGGTTCCTGCATTGAAGGTTTTGTATACATTCTTGATCTCAAGCATTGTCCTTGCCTCCCTTTTTCACGGGTACTTTGGTGAAGTATTTGCCCTTCCAGTACGGGATGGTCAGGAACAGCGCCACTACCAAAGCAGTGAGCAGCTTCAGGTCGTCGGTAGACAGGCCCAGGCGCAGGACAAAGACCATGACGATGTAATAGATGATAGCGCCGATAACGGCGGACAGCAGCTTGAGAGCAAAGTTGCGGAAGATACGGCTGAAGATGACCTCGCCGATGATGACCGCCGCCAGACCAATGACGATAGCACCACGGCCCATGTTGATGTCGGAGAAGCCCTGATACTGGGCCAGCAGACCGCCGGCCAGCGCGACCAGGCCGTTGGAGATCATCAGGCCCAGCACCTTGGTGACGTTGGTGTTGATGCCCTGGGCACGGGCCATGTTCTGGTTAGCGCCGGTGGCACGCAGAGAGCAGCCCAGCTCAGTGCCAAAGAACCAGTACAGCACGGCGATCAGCACCGCGCAGAAGATGGTCAGGATCAGGATGGGGTTATTGAGGACCACATTGCGGACATAACGGGCCGAGACCAGCAGGCTGTACTTATCCACGCTGATGGGCAGGTTGGCTTTGCCGCCGCCCGTGCCGAAGCCCATGATGCGGAGGTTGACCGAATACAGCGCCAGCT
>ERZ773186.3294-NODE-3294-length-10889-cov-2.891176_pt1 | contig 10889 bp, 8 predicted proteins | sample MGYA00581000_ERZ773186 | MGnify/ENA primary metagenome ERZ773186 (study PRJEB29015, sample SAMEA2737752) | human gut metagenome | biome: human gut; feature: human-associated habitat; material: faeces | place: China | collected 2012 ... | reverse complement strand
AATTCTTCAGACATACCAATTCCATTATCGGTAATACTAATGATCATATTGCACCAGTCTTCTTTTTCACAGGATTTCTGTACAACATTACAGGATATCCAACCTCCTGTATTTGTATACTTTATTGCATTGCTTATAATATTAAGACAGACTTCTGACAGGTGCGGTGCATCCATATATACATACGGATACATAATCTGTTCCGTCAGAGAGAGAGTCTGATTTTTACTTTCTGCCTGTTGTTGGAACATAATGACACAATTTTCAAAGCACTCATGGACATTTGAAACAGTGTATTCCATCTCAACCTTATTATTCTCAATTCTTGCAAGATCAGCGCCTTCTTCAGCTACTACGAAACACTCTCTGGTATGTTTCTCTCTTGTAGTAAGCTCCGGATTCTTTCCGCTTCTTACTGCTTCCAGTGCAGCCTCAACCGGGATAGTGTACTGTTTGCCATCCTTTACCCCTTTGATACGGCGGATTGCATCAGAATGTCCCTGACTTACGCCTTTTCCCCAGAATGTGTAATCCTTGCCGTTTGTCAGGATTGCATTTGCATACATGCGGTTCAGAGAAAACATTCCTGGATCCCAGCCTACAGAAATAATTCCAACATGACCGCTCTCAGAAGCTGCTTTGTCCACATTTGCAAAATGTTCCGGGATTCTCTTATGGGTATCAAAGCTGTCTACCACATTGAACCACTGGGCATACTTAGGTGTCTGCTCCGGCAGATCAGTAGCACTTCCGCCGCAAAGAATCATAACATCAATCTGGTCTTTCATCTTCTCAGCATCATCTACAGAATATACCTTCGCTGTCTCTGTCAGAATTTTAACACTTTCAGGAGCACGACGGGTAAATACACCCACCAGTTCCATATCAGGATTGTGCTTGATCGCACATTCTACGCCACGTCCCAGGTTGCCATATCCCAGGATACCAATACGAATACTCATTATCTGATTCCTCCTATACTACCGCACGCCAGATGCACAATCCCCACAAATGGTCATGCAGCCCCCAAAAGCTGTATTATCCCATACGAACGTCAGATGCTTCACGTCTGCGGTATCTATATCTATTTCACGCTTTAACAGTTTAATACGTGCGAGTTTTCTTGTCAATTGATTTTTAACAAAATCTGTCATTCAAAGATTCCGGTTCTTTGGTAACATCAAAACACCTCAAAAAAAGAATACTGTACAATGGCATCCTTCTCCACGGTACAGTATCATAAACTTCTACTTTATCAACAGCACAGCACTCCGCTTCCCGGACAGCACATTCCACATAGCGCATTCGCTAGACAAAGCTTCAGACACATATCATCTCCTGCCACCGGCATTCCTCCAAACGGTCCTTGCTGTGTCTCATACCAGCTTCCGCCGCCCTCCATCCGGTTCAGGAGCATACGGTACTGCTGATTATTCGGCTCCTGGCGCACAGCTTCACGAATATGCTCCAGCGCTTTTACATTATTCCCCATTCCCATGTTCGCCATGGAGGAAATATAATACCACTCTCCATTCTTCTGGGAAAGGGAATTCAACACATTCATAGCCTCCTGATAATGTCCGCTCTGAACAAAATTAGCTGCTGCACGTCTGCGCACACTTTCCTCATCTTCGTAAGTGCTCTGGCGCTGCTGTCCTCCAAAGCCGCCAAATCCTCCATATCCATAACCACCGTATCCGCCGGAAGATCCACCACTGCTTCCATACTCGCGTTCTCTCATGATCTGCTCATATGCCTGCTGTACTTCCTTAAACTTCTCTTCTGCCTGATCCTTGTTCGGATTGTTAATATTCGCATCCGGATGGTACTTCCGGCTTAACTTTCTGTATGCCTTCTTTATTTCTTCATCTGTTGCATTTCTGGAAACTCCCAGTACGCTATATGGATCCAACATGTTCTTTCTCCCGTTCTTCCCTGCGTTTCCTGCTCACTTCCTCGAAGCGGCACCACACACCGGAATATAAAATGTTCCGAAGAATATCCCCATATTTAATAATAGGAAGCTTCTCGAATTCTCTGCAGGTTTCTGCCATCATCATCATAAGGATCTGGCGTACTTCCCCTTCAAACCCTTCCATTGTATATTTTTCTGCGAAAGGATTGTAATCTTTATTTTTCACATCTTCTTCCACATCATCATATGCATCCAGAAGATAGATGAATTTGCCAAGATAAAAGCCAATTCTTCGAAGGCTTTTCTCCCACTCATCCTGCCTGTAAGCAAGAATCTCCTCCATAATATGCCCAAAAATCCCGGACATTCTGTCTATATCTGTCTCTCCCTGTTTCTCCAAAGCGGAAAGCTCATCCAGAAGTTCGACGATCCGCTTCGCCTTATCTGGATAAAGTTTTAACAGACGGTTATTTTTCCCCTCGAGAAGCCTGGCGTAACCAAGCTTCACATATTTTCTGTCATCGTTCCAGTCATCCAGACATTTATAATAAGTTAAAAGTATATTCATGTCTGCACAGTATTCTGTCATCACATTCTTTCGAACTGGCTGTTTTCTCATAGGATGAAGAATGCATCTGGTAGTGCCCTTGTACGTCTTTGGCTCATAAAGGCCGGAAAGAAGCATGATCACAAAAGTCATATCATAGCTTAATGTAATCTGGCCGGATATCCCGTATTTCTCACGCAGTTCCCTGCAGAGTCCGCAGTAAAAGGTTCTGTACATGTCAAAATCCTTCATCTTAATCTCCGGCTTGTTCATTACAATATATCCAAACATATCAGCGCCTCTTTATAAATTTGGTATGACACTTAGGACATTCAATCTCCACTTTCTTAAATCCGCCTCTGGGAATACGGATTTTCTGACCGCAGCCAGGACAGCTGTAAATATGATAGTCCTTGCGCTGGCTCATCATTCGCTTCTCTTTCTGGAAACGGGCTCTTAACTTATCTGTCATCTGAAGATACTTCTGATTCTCCTGATAACGTTTGGAAATATTTTTGGAAAAAATCCTGAAATAAGTATAAACAATGGCAGCCATTCCAAACAGATCCAAAAATGCGCCAATTCCACTTCTGGTCCCAGTAAATAAGGTGAGCACAATAGCAGCCAGTGCCACTCCCATAGTGAATCTTGCGAACTGATCCACTCCGTTGCGTCCCTGCATAAATCTCATAAATTTTTCTTTCAATAAAATACCTTCTTTCTTGTGAACTTATCTTCCTGGAATAAGTTTCTGTCGCTCTTTTGTTATTATATTATTTCCCTATCCCTGATTCTGTACATTCACTATTATGGTTCACAAAACAACCAGCAATCATTCCGTCTTTTCCTATCTGTCGCTGCAGACTTGAAAAATGTAAAATTTCAGATAATAAGATTCATCAGCAGACCATAAGATCGGATGATCTGGTGCCTGGGTGCGATATTCTACCTGACGGAGACGTTTATGCACATTTCTGGCAGCCTGCCCGATGGTCTGGGTAAAAAGCTGGTAATCCATAAAATGTGAACAGGAACAGGTTGCAAGGAAACCGCCGTCTTTCACCAGCTTCATGGCACGGAGATTGATCTCACGATAGCCTTTCACTGCATTCTTAACAGAACTTCTTGACTTGGTAAATGCAGGTGGATCCAGAATCACCACGTCATATTTCTCGCCTTTCTCTTCCAGTTTCGGAAGAAGATCGAAGACGTCCTCACAGATAAATTTTACAGAATCAGAAAGTCCGTTTAAAGCTGCATTGGCTGTAGCCTGATCAACTGCAAGCTGTGAAGCATCCACACCAGTTACTTCTTTCGCTCCTGCATATCCTGCATTTAAAGCAAAAGAACCGGTATGGGTAAAACAGTCCAGAACTCTGGCATTCCTGCAAAGCTTCTGGATTGCCAGACGATTGTATTTCTGATCCAGGAAAAATCCTGTCTTCTGACCGTCTTTTACATCCACCTGATATTTTACACCATTTTCCACAATTTCAACCAAAGTAGGGAACTCTTCACCAATAAAGCCCTTATATGGCTCCATTCCCTCCTGCTTACGTACTTTCACGTCACTTCTCTCGTAAACGCCGCAGATCCGGATACCATCCTCTGCCAGAACTTTCTTCAGAAGTTCCACCAGCATCTCTTTATAACGGTCGATTCCAAGTGCAAGGGACTGTACCACCAGCACATCAGAAAACTTGTCCACAATAAAACCCGGCAGAAAATCTGCCTCTCCGAAGATCACGCGACAGCTTGAAGTATCCGTTACTTTCTTACGATACTCCCATGCATCCCGCACTCTTTTCTCAAAAAATTCCTCATCGATCACAGTATTCTCATCTCTTGAAAGAAGACGTACCACAATCCTGGAATTCGTATTGATAAATCCTCTTCCCAGAGGATATCCGTCAAAATCATGAACCAGTACAATATCTCCATTTACAAAGCTTCCCATAATAGAAGCTACTTCATTATCAAAAATCCACATTCCGCCGGATTTCAAAAGACGTCCTTCTCCCTTTTTCAGGGTTACTACTGCCAGACTCATAGCACTACTCCTTTGCTTTTGCGATTTAGGTAACATTGTAGCACACAATTTCTCAATTTGCCAGTGTTTCCAGGGGTTCTGAGAAAAAGTCATAAAAATTTCACTAATCTTAAAATTTTATAAACTGCCAGCCATTCATCTTCTTTTTTTAACAGACATCTCAGTCTCATTAACAACACAAAAAAACTCCGAACTGCCTGAACTCGCTTCCTATCGTCAGATTTTAAATCTGACTTTCAATGGCGGTACACGGTTCAGGCATTCCAGAGCTTTCACTTATCTTATATTCAGACTTTTCCAGATGGTTATTTTCTTCTTATTTCGCATTCGCTGCAGTTACATATACACGAATCAGATTTGCCTTAATAAGGGCTGGACGAACTGCATTGTAAATAATCACAACCAGGATTGTAGATACAATTGCATTTACAAATGTAGCACCGGCGCTTAATTTTGCAAGGATGCTCGCTACTTCCTGGGGCTGACCAAGAATGTACTGTTTGTAGAAATAGCCAACGATGGGATCTGCGATCACATTAAAAGCAAGACCTGCAATGGAAGCGATCAGACTCCATTTGAATACGTATTTCTTGTCGTTCGTCTCATTGATCTTTGCAATCTTGTGGGCTACAAGACCTGTTATAAGACCGATGCAAAGCTTCAGGACAAAAGTCTTGGGTGCTCCTGTAATGTAAACCGGATCCATAAGGTCTGCAATAGTCATTCCAATAGAACCAGCAAGACCGCCGTACCAACCGCCAAGAAGCAGAGCTCCAAGCACGCAGAAGGTATTTCCGATGTGAAGAGAAGTAGCATCTCCACCCGGTACCGGAATCTTAATCTGCAAAAATGTAAAAGATACATAGCAAAGTGCTGCAAGAAGTGCAGTCTCTGCAAGTTTCATAATGGTAGAATTCTGTTTGTTCATAGGTTTCTCTCTCTTTCCCGGAAACCTGGTACATATTGAAAAAACATTCTGCAAGATGTGCCTCACAAGTTGCAGGAATGATTTCTCAAACAAGCTCCAATGTTTCCTGTTTAATCACTGCTTTTTATACTGCAGTATCTAATTAGCACTTATCATAGCGAGATACTGGTATGTCTTCAATAGACAGTTTTGATTATTTTTAAGAGGACAGTTATTTTCTGCAAAAAAAGGTACAGTCCCCAATATCCCACTGGATATCAGTTTCTGTACCTTTTCCACCAGCAGACATGTCATCTCCTGGAGCATCAACACATACTATTCAACAGTATTCTTCCGAATTCAGGTCTGTTATTCTTCGTAGGACTCTTCATCAATAGTCTCGTCATAAGACTCATCGCCTACTTCATCTGTAGCACTTTCATCTGTTGTCACATTTTCAGAGCCGTCAGCTGAATCACTGGAATCTGAACTTTCACCATAAAGTTTCTCAAAGAACTTCATGGTATCTTTATACAGGGTATCTTTATCATCAGAAGATACTGCATCGCCAAGAACATCAATATCCTCAGAAGACTCACCATCATCGATCACATCAATGCCGAAAAGTTTCTTCATCTCTTTATCCAGCATGTTCAGTTCTGGTGTAATGTATTTCTCAGTTCCATCCTCCTGATAGGAAACAGCACCATTTCCAAGGATACCAAGGTATTTCTGAAGAACCTTGATGGAAAGCTTGTTGGCTGTGTCGGAATCAAGTGTTACAGTAACTGCAGCATCATCTCCCATTACTTCGTAAAGAGCGTCCTCATCACCGCTGTACTCTCCCTGACAGAAGGTCTTCGCTTTTTCAAATTTCGCTTTCGCATCATCGCCAAGGAAATCTGTATTCAGCTGGGATATATCTGTGATCTCTTCGGAAGAATCACTGCCATCACCAGTATCTGTTCCGCCAACTTCACTGATGTCACCGTCAGCTGACTCATCTGTACTTCCATCTGTGTTCTCGCTGGAATCATCAGAAGCCGGAAATTCTTCCCAGGATTCTTCACCGGATTCGTCTGCAGCTCCAGTCTCCTCAGCAAGTCCCGGATCCTCTGTAGAACTCTCGATAACATTGTCACCAAGAGCACTCTGGTCTACATTATCCACAATACTGTCCTCATCATCTGATGAATCACTGCTCTCCTCTGCCTTTCCTGTTACATTGTCATTTACACGCTCCAGAGTTTCCTGCATCTCAGAGTAATCATAGTCCTGCTGGGAAATCTGCTGAAGCAGGTTTACGATGGTATTAATCTCATCATCTGTAAGAGTTACATTGTTATTATTGGAGATATTTACAACAATATTGTAGATATCGTCTGCATTCTGAACATTGTCTGCAATAACCTGCATTTTCGCCTGGTTGATAACAGTGGTAGCGTCATTCTTTCCTACAGAATCAGCAAGATTACCTGTAACTACCATCTCCTCAGTAGCAAGCTTCTTCTTGGTCTCATCAAGCTTCTGTCCACTGGCAGTCTCATATGCCATCTGGATACCGGTCAGTGCTCCTGTACCGGATACTTCAAACGGGCAGGCAGCAACAACCTCACAGTTGGTAACACCAGATGTGGAAAGGGAACTTGCGATCATATTGCAGGTAACCCAGTTCAAATTGGCGGTACGAACCTTGATACCACCGGATGTGGTAGGCTTCACATAAGCACAGCTCACTGTTCTTGTACCAATCTGCTCCAGCGGAACATAGGAACTTAAGTGATCCCTCTCATCCTGATTGGTAACGTAGATAATCTGTGCCTGGCTGGAATCTACTTTAAAATATTTCAGCATGGTGTTCTTCTGCTCATCTGAAAGATCTGCGCCAAGTGTAACAACCTTCATAGCATCTGCCATAGCCGGTACTGTGGGAACCATGCTTCCCATAACCATTGATGCGCTGCAGAGCAGCGTAGCTAATAATTTACCTTTCTTCATAACTTTTCCTCCAACTTTCTGTCTGGGTTATAATCTGATCTGTAATGAAAGCCTCATACTCTGTAACAGCTTCCATGCACTGCACTTCTGTCTTTGCAGTTGTTTCATTTAGTACACTTATTATAACATACTTCTTATAGTTTTTGTAATTTTAATTGTTAATTCTCTCTTTGAACATGAAAATATGTTTTGGTAAAAAAATTATTATATCAGCAGCTTTTCCAGAGCCTGTTACCGTGCAGGCTGTAAACAGTAATCCAGAACCTCCTGCACGGTCTTAACTGGTGTAATCTCAAGCTTCTCTTTTACCTCATCGGCCACATCATCAAGATCATCCATATTCTCATATGGAATAAACACATGCTTTACGCCAGCTCTTTGGGCAGCCATCAGCTTCTCCGGCAATCCGCCAATAGGCATAACACCGCCGCGAAGGGAAACTTCTCCTGTCATTGCTATTTCTGCTGGTGCAGGCTTTCCTGTCACCAGAGAGGATAATGCAGTTACCAGCGTGATGCCTGCTGATGGGCCATCCTTGGGAACTGCTCCTGCCGGCACATGGATGTGAAGATCATTTTCCTTGAATTTATCTGCAAATTCCGGATAGAGGGACTTCACAAGAGTAATGGCAATCTGGGCGGACTCTTTCATCACATCTCCGAGTTGTCCGGTAAGCTGTACTTCGCCTTTGCCCGGCATCACGTTGACCTCGATCTCCAACGTATCACCGCCGACGCTCGTCCATGCCAGACCGCGCACGATTCCGACCTCATCGTTCTCGTTTTTCTGATCAAACGTATATCTCTCTTTTCCAAGATATTTTTCTACATTCTGACCTGTAACTTTTACGCATTTGACTTCGGATTCGTATACTTCCCTTGCAGATTTTCTTGCAATTTCAGACAGCCTGCGCTCTAAATTACGCACACCTGCTTCCCTTGTATAACCGGAAATGATCTTTTGCAGCGCACGGTCACTGATCTTTAACTGTTCCGGCTTTAAACCGTTTTTCTCTTTTACTTTCGGCAGCAAATGCTCTTTTGCAATATGGAACTTCTCATTTTCCGTATAACTGCTCACCTCGATCAGTTCCATACGGTCGAGCAGCGGACGTGGAATATCCTGAACAGAGTTTGCTGTCGCAATAAACAGTACCTCTGACAGATCAATCGGAACCTCGATATAGTGGTCGCGGAACTTACAGTTCTGCTCTGCGTCGAGCACCTCAAGCATGGCAGATGCAGTGTCGCCCTTATAATCGCTGCTCATTTTATCGATCTCATCAAGCAGCATCAGTGGGTTTTTCACGCCGGCACTGCGCAGACCATTGACAATACGTCCCGGCATCGCACCGACATAAGTTTTCCGGTGTCCACGGATCTCCGCCTCGTCACGGACGCCGCCTAAACTGATTCGAACATACTTTTTATCAAGTGCACGCGCCACGGAACGGGCAATGCTCGTCTTTCCGGTACCAGGCGGTCCGACTAAACATACGATCGGGCTCTCGCCCTTTTTCGTCAGATTGCGCACAGCAAGGAACTCTAACATACGCTCTTTTACTTTTTCCAATCCGTAATGATCTTCATTTAAAATGCGCTCTGCATTTTTCAGATCCTTGTTATCTTTGGATGCCTTATTCCACGGCAGTTCTAACATGGTCTCGATATAACCGCGACTGACTGCACTCTCCGAAGAACTTCCACTGATATTTTTAAAGCGTAAGATCTCTTTTCTGATCTTTTCTTTGACTTCTTTGTCTGCCTTTAACTTTTTCAACTGTTCTAAATAGGCATCCGCATCTGACTCCGCATTATCCTCGCCGAGTTCTTCCCGGATCAGCTTCATCTGTTCACGCAGGATATATTCCTTCTGGTTCTTATCCACACGTTTCTTTACTTTTGCCTGGAATTCATTTTTGATCGCAGTGATCTCAATTTCTTTTAAAAGAAGCGCCATCAAAACTTCATAGCGCTCCGTCAGTGAAACTGCCTCTAATATTTCCTGCTTCTGTTCATAATAAAAAGGAAGATTGTTGGCGATCAGATCCATGATCTTCGGCAGATTCTTTTCTTCCCTGACCTGTCTGCGCATTTCACCTCCGACACGCGGGTTGACAGTTACATATTTTTCAAATGTGTCCTGTACACTGCGCACCATAGCCGTTTTTGCCTCGTCCGACAATCCCTCATCAATTTCTTCACACCGCGTGAGTTCCACCTCTAAAAAGTCCGTCTGAGAAACAAAAGCGGACAATTGTGCCCGCTCTGTTCCTTCCACTAAAACTCTGACGATGTTGTTTTGTAATTTTATGACCTGCCTGACCTCTGCAATAATACCGATATGATATAAATCTTCGATGCCAGGCTCTTCCTGCTCCACATCACGCTGTGCAACAAGGAAGATCTTCTGTTCATCCATCATACTCTGTTCTACTGCATGGATCGACTTTTCACGGCTCACATCAAAATGTGCGATCATCCCCGGAAGGATGACCATTCCGCGAAGTGCCACCGCAGGCATTTTCATCGCTTTATTATCCAACCTGTTTTTCCTCTATCTTTTCAAGTTCACGTTCTTCGATCGCAAGCTGTTCATCCACCATCTCTTTTGTGATCTGGCACTGTGTAATGGATTCATCCGATGGAATGTGGTACATCAGATCTAATGTAACAGCCTCCATGATCGCACGAAGTCCACGCGCTCCTGTCTTGCGCTCTAACGCTTTATCTGCAATCGCCTCAAGTGCTTCTTTGTCAAAGTCAAGCGCTACACCGTCTAACTCAAACAGCTTCTGATACTGTTTGGTCAGCGCATTTTTCGGCTCCTGTAAAATGCGGATCAATGCGTCCCTGTCAAGCATATCCAAAGATACCGTTACCGGCACACGTCCGATAAACTCAGGGATCAACCCGAACTTTACAAAATCCTGTGGAAGTGCATGTTTTAACACATCACCGATATTGTAATCTCTCTTGTCACGGATATCTGCATTAAATCCGATCGTCTTCTGATCCATTCTGGTCTCAATGATCTTCTCAAGTCCGTCAAACGCACCGCCGCAGATAAATAAGATGTTGGTCGTGTCGATCTGGATCAGCTCCTGCTGCGGATGCTTTCTTCCACCCTGTGGCGGAACAGACGCAACAGTTCCCTCTAAGATTTTTAATAATGCCTGCTGTACACCCTCACCGGATACATCTCTGGTGATGGATACATTTTCAGATTTTTTGGAGATCTTGTCGATCTCGTCGATATAGATAATTCCGCGCTGTGCACGTTCAATGTTATAATCAGCCGCCTGAATGATCTTTAAAAGGATATTTTCAACATCCTCTCCAACATATCCGGCCTCCGTCAGTGTGGTCGCATCTGCGATTGCAAATGGAACGTTTAAGACTCTCGCTAATGTCTGTGCCAACAGTGTTTTTCCGGAACCGGTCGGTCCTAACATCAGAATGTTGCTCTTCTG
>ERZ773186.3290-NODE-3290-length-10902-cov-156.131004_pt1 | contig 10902 bp, 7 predicted proteins | sample MGYA00581000_ERZ773186 | MGnify/ENA primary metagenome ERZ773186 (study PRJEB29015, sample SAMEA2737752) | human gut metagenome | biome: human gut; feature: human-associated habitat; material: faeces | place: China | collected 2012 ... | reverse complement strand
GTGCCCTGCTGGCCGATGGCATCGGCGATACCGTTCGTGTAAGCCTCAGCGAGGAACCGGCTGCAGAGATTCCTGTGGCACGCCATCTGGTAGATTACATCGGCAAGAAGAAGGGGCATCTGATGATTCCTGCCGCAGCTTGTCCTTCATTCGACTGGCTGCGCCCTACCCGCCGCGAAACCGTGGCTGTAGGCAATATCGGCGGCAGCAACGTTCCGGTAGTTATCAGCAACCGAATCAACGGCGAGAGCACCGCTTGTGAGAACAAGGATGCTACTCCAGACTATATCTACATCGGCAGCAAGATGCCTAAGCAGTTTGTGGCTGGCCAGAGCTACATCGTAGATTACAACGTTTACGAGACGCTGAACAGCAAGCCAGAGACGACTGGTGCCAAACTCTACCCTATCTTCCCTACCATGGCGATGCCGCTCATCGCCAGCATCAAGGCAGACGTGAAGTTCCTCACCCTGCAGTTTGGTACTCCAGCCGAGGAATATATCGCCTGTCTGAAGGCTCATCCTGAGGTGGTGGTTATCTGCGTAAGCAATCATCAGAACCGCCTGGGCGACCAGCGTGCATTAGTTCACGAGATGATGAATGCCGGCTTGAAGAACCCTGTGGTTTTCGCCGAGATGTACCAGTACGGCAAGGAGGAGAAGAGCTACTTCCAGTTGGAGGCTGCTGCTGATATGGGAGCCTTGATGATTGATGGTCTGGCCGATGGTATCTGGCTGATGAACAATGGAGACATCCCTGCCCAGACAATAGATGAAACCGCTTTCGGAATACTTCAGGCAGCCCGTCTGCGCACCAGCAAGACCGAGTATATCAGTTGTCCGGGATGCGGCAGAACCCTCTACGATCTTCGTGAAACCATCGCCAAGATCAAGGAGGCAACCAAGCATCTCAAGGGTCTGAAGATAGGTATCATGGGCTGTATCGTGAATGGTCCAGGCGAAATGGCGGATGCCGATTACGGCTACGTAGGTGCCGGTCCTAACCGAGTAAGTCTCTACCGCAAGCAGGTTTGCATAGAAAAGAATATTCCGCAGGAGGTGGCAGTAGAGCATCTACTCGCCCTCATCGACTCGGACAAGCAATAATTATTTAGGCACGGATTACACAGATTACACGACTCTTTATTAGAGATTATGATATGGTTTATTAGCAGTTGCGCCATAAATCCGTGTAATCCGCGTAATCCGTGCCTAATTTATACCCGCCCCTAATCACTCCCCGCTCCTAATCCATAGTGCCTTCAAAAGTTCAGGAATGAATGTTATCTTTAAGTTAATCTCCACCTCCTTATATGGCTCTTTCACAAAAAAAATGTATCTTTGCAACTGTAATCATCAAAAACTGAAAAGATTATGGCAAATACTAAACTGCTCCTGGTAGAGGATGATGAAAACCTCGCCTATATGGAGAAAAGTTGCTTCGAAGATATCATCGGAGGATATGAGGTGAAAACCACCGTTAACGGCAAGGAAGGACTGAAGGTTTGGCAAGACTTTCAGCCCGATGTCATCGTATCTGATATCGACATGCCTATCATGGATGGAATAGAAATGGTGAAGAAAATACGCGAGGTTGACGGAAAAACCATAATTCTGTTTACCACCGGACTCACCTCGCCGAAAGACCTGAAGGCAGGTTATGCCGCCGGGGCCAACAACTATGTGAAGAAGCCGTTTATTCCGGAAGAGCTTGATGCTCATATACATAGCCTACTCCAACTGAAAGCCGGAGCCCGCAGCGAAAACGCCAGCAACCAGATAAAACTGGGTAAATACATTCTAGATGCCGACCATGCTACTCTGAAAGATACGCAGGATGGTAAACAGAAAATGCTCACCGCACGAGAGGCAAAGATTCTGGAACTGCTGGCAGTAAACAAAAACGAGGTGGTACGCCGCGAAGCCGTATTGAGCCGGTTCTGGGGAGTGGAAGACAAAGACTATTTTGCTTCCAGAAGTTTGGACGTATTCATCAAGAAAATCCGCACAGCGCTGGAAGACGAACCGGGCGTAGAACTGAAAAACATCAGAGGTGTGGGATTCAAACTCATCGCAGAATAAGCATCCCCCCTCTAATAACATCATACGAGAATCAAATTAGAATAAAGAAAAAAAGACAGAAAAAACATCATCATGCTGAAAGCGATATTATACTATATACTATTCCTGGCGGAATATCTCATCACCATCTTCATAGGAGGATTCCTGGTGGGATTCTACATGGCCATAAACATCCCTTCGGGCTCCCACAGCCAGCAGATAGAAGGTCCGGAAGAATCCATCTATCCAATCATACAGGAAGAATCCATCTATCCAATCATACAGGAAGAATCCATCTATCCATTTATAATGGTCATCGGATTTCTGTGCATACTCATTGTATGGTTTACCTTCGGACATTACAAGTTCTCCAGGTTCTCGCTTGGAAAGGTGATTCCTGCCGACAAATGGAAGGCAATGACCATTTGCACCATGCCGATTCTTGGCTTTACCATGGTCTTCTATTCCATCATGAACCTCTTCCATCTCGACTTCCTGCCCAAGCAGATGATGGAGATGAGCTATCTCGGCTTCCTGCCTTACAATATCATCGAATCGTTTATATCAGTCTATATCTTCTACGGCGCCATTCAGGAGGAACTCATCCGCTGCGGCAAGAAGAAATGGGTGCAGCTGCTCACGCTCTCGATCATGATGCTGCCTGCATGCATGATGTCGGTAACACCCAGTGGTGATATCAATGTAGATCTGACTGTGATCGGTTTTATCACCCTCTGCTACTGCAGCTGGATATACGGCAAGACACGCAGCACCATCATTCTCATCGTGCTCTATTTCGTATCCAATCTGGTTCCCTTCCATTTTGAATCGAAAGTGCTCGGCATATTGCTCCTGATAGCCGGTACGGCATTAACCATAGGCGGATTCGCTGCCCTGAGCAGGAAACTGCCTGAAATGCTTGTGAAAGATGAAAACGAATAGAACCAAAATACTCAGCACCACGGCGCTGATAGCCGTGCTCTGCATGCAACTGTTCTGGATGTGGAACTCCTTCGAGATGACCGTTCACCAGATGGGGTTTGAAGCACCCTGGAACCTGGCACCGGATGTCAGGGCACAGGCCCTGCTCGCAGCCTTTTACGAAAGCAAGTTCACCGTTCTCACCTCTCTCCTCACCACGGTGGTCATCATCCTGAGTCTCATCGACCAGATTAACTACATCGATGAGCAGGAAAGGGTGCGCCTGCTGCGCGAGGATTTCTCCTATGCAATGGTTCACGATATGAAGTCGCCCCTTACCTCTATCATCATGGGAACCAAATATCTGCACAGCGGCGTACTGGAGAAGAAGCCGGAAATGAAGGAGAAATATTTCTGTATCATAGAAGACGAGGCACAGCATCTGCTTGCTCTCATAAACCGCCTGCTTACCATCTCAAAACTGGAACATGGTAAACTGAACATCCAGAAGGCTGAAATAGATCTGGAGGCGATGATAGAGGATGTGGTGGATAAATACAAGGCGAAATCGGCGAAACCGATTCATATCACCACTCTATTCGGAGCCACTTCGGCACTGGCAGATGAGGAATATCTGAAGGAGGCTATCAGCAATATAGTAGATAACGCCACCAAATACTCGAAGGAAGAAATCAATATTCAGATTTCCACCTCCGAGAATGACAGAAATGTATATATCAAGATATACGATGAGGGTATCGGCATAGCCAGAAGTGAGATGAAAACAATCTTCAACCGCTTTGAGCGTGCTGCTGAGCACGAAAGAGATGCCCGGAAGACCCGTGGCGGCTTCGGTATCGGTCTGAACTACGTGCTGCAGGTTATTAATGCCCATGGCGGAAAAGTAAGCGTTAATAGCGAAAAAGGCAAATGGTCGGAGTTAACCATATCGCTGCCGAAATAATCAACTTACACAGCCATATTAATAACAAAGCTCCCGATGCATCATGCACCGAGAGCTTTGTTTTATCTTATTTCACGATAGAAGAAACCGGATTTCTCACACCCTTCATTCCTACGAGGAATGCCTTGGCAGCACCAAACTTGAGGAACATATCCAGACGGATAGGAATATGATTCTCATCATCGGTTACATAGAAATCTACTATTCTCTTATACTTACGATCCTCATACTCCATATAGGCAAGGCGCAGGCAACGGTACTTCACACCATTATCTGCCTTGATGGTAACCTTACCGTCGAACTTAATCTGGGCTGGAGTGCGGTTCTTGCCATCAGCAATAGGGAATTTTACGGTGTAACCCTTCTTCCAGTTGGCAGGATCGAAACTGCGGGCACGCAGGAAGATGTTCATCATGTCGAAAACACAATCATCGTAAGTGGCATTCTTCCATACATGCTTACCATCATGCTGCTGACGGTGCTGTTTGAGATGACACCTACCACCAGAATAGCTGTAGAAAACCTCATCTACCGTATAGCGCTTGCCCTCGTGAGCTCCCTTACGGAAATACATAGGTGCCAAATCGGTGCCGCTGTAGCAGAGCAGAGTGTCGCGAAGCACAAAGATATCATCTACACGCTTATTGCCTCTTGTAACAAGAGAACCGCGATAAGCAGGCTTACCATGACGGGTGGTTTGTACGATAGACATACTGGCATTACCAGCTTTTACCCAAACAAACTTCCAATTGTAATACAGATTGTAAGTAAGGAACTCACCCGACTTGAAGGCTGTATTACGGAAGGTACACTGGGCAGACACCGTAGTGCTGACTAGAAGTAGCAATAATGCAATCCCGAATGATTTGATCGTTTTCATAACTCTTTATAATTTAGGAATGTACTCGATGCCAAGTTTCTTGGCACGTTGCGCATTCTGGTTCTTAACTTTCTTTTCTTTATCAGGCTTCTGCTTGGTAATGGCACCAGGCTTCTGACGGGAAAGTTCACGGGCCGTAGGATCCCAACTCTCGGTTAAATCCCATTTAGCCTTGCATTCTATCACGTCTGGATAGTAATACACCTCTTCTGCCTGTTCATCCTTATCATAGCAGCCTGTATCCCACTTGCCGTTGCCGTTGCGGTCTACTATCAGACGCATGTAATACTTCTCCGGCTTGAGATAATAGAATTCGGCTACTCCGTTCACTGCCTTCACTTCTTTCACCACCTGATCCTGCGCATTGAGTAGCTGAACGAGGAGCGGATGATTTTCGAAATCGTGCGTTACATTAATGAGCAGCGTGCCGTAAGTATCCAGGGAATTGACCTTGAAACCCTGTTTCACAGGTTTAGATACAAGTCCGTAGATGTCCTGGAACGCGGCAGAATCAACCTCCAGACTATATTCTATGTCCGGACGCCACTCGCCTCTCAGAATATACTTGCGGTTGCCCAGCGGCTTAAACTCCATCGGTGCCCTATACCATAGCGTATCATGCTTGGCATAGAGATGAATGCCTGCCGTATCGGCCTTGGCAAGCGGAGTATTGAAGGTGAAGATAACATTCTTGTCAGGATCGAGCTGAGAAGAGACACTCATCTGAACATCAAGCGGTTTTACAGCCATCACGCTATCATAAGGTTCACCCTTCTTCTTCAGTTTTTCCTGCTTCTTGGTCCATTTCTCCAGTTCCTTAGCCTGCGCCTTCATACGCTTTTCGTAAGGTTCTTTCGAAAGAATTTCGAGCGTATCAGTCTGGTTGCGGAGCACGCCCGTACTGTCTGTCATACGGTAAGTAAGCTCTATATTCAGCGTATCCTGGTTGACCAGCGCCGTATCCTTGAGCCAATAGGTAAGCGTATCGTTCTTCTCCGATTTTTCCAGAATAAAGGCATCTTTCTCATTAAAATTCAAGCCCTTGATCTGTGGCAGGATAGAATCACCATAACTGTAATAGAGCGAGAAGCAGTTGGCCTTCTGACGCTCTGCCTTGAGGAAGAAGCGGTCGGAAACCAGTTCGGTAAAGGCACGGAGCACTACATTATCCGGTAGGAAATGAGTATAATTAACCTGATCTATCGACTTGATATGCAAGGAATCAATCCATGTAGTATCCTGTCGTACATCCGGCTTGCTTGACGGCACGATAATATCATTAGAAAAAGCGAGTTTTTCGCTTTTCTGGCTGAACATATAGTTGCCATCCATATCCTGCAGGGCATAGATGCGGTAAGAGTCCGGAGCCACACCTTTTATGACGAAGCGACCACGGCTGTCGGTACGGCTTACACGCAGCATAGGCTTGGTCTTGAAGGCTGAATCAGCATGATCAGCGTAAAGACCTACCAGAATACCCTTGATAGGCTCCAGATTCTCTGATTCGAGCACATATCCCGACACCTCCATCGTATCGATGACCTCGCCGGTAGAGAAACTGTAGGTATAGTTTCCCATCGGATTGCCCTCGTTATTATCGCTGATGGCATCGGAAAAGTCGATGGTATAGGTAGTATTCGGCTTGAGCGAATCTACCAGAGAAATCTGAATATGCTTGCCCGAAGCCTTGATTTCAGGCACTTCGAGCTGCGGAGGCGAAACAACCACTTTCTCGGTAGGATTATCTACCTTGATATATTCGTCGAAATAGATATTCACCTTCTTCTGCTTCACATTTACGCCCTTATCGGCTGGCGAAGCTCCAATCACCTGAGGAGGAGTTTCGTCGAACCAACCACCATCCGGCTGTCCCATCTTGGCACAGGATGCCAACATGAGGAAAGCTAAGACGTAGAAAGGCAGAAACAGTGAATTTGCCTTCAACTTGCTCTTTATGTCGTTCAATTGAATCATTCTTTATATCTTCTTAATATCGCAGCATCACTTCAACTTCAGGCAGAAGAAGCATGCAGCTTGTTTTATTTGTTCATCATGAGCATCTCATCAATGTTCTTGCGGCTGTTGCTCAAGCGTGGAATCTTATGCTGTCCACCTAACTTGCCCTTGCTCTTCAGCCATTCATTGAAGAGTCCCGGCTTGGCCTTCAGTATCTCCAGATGCTGGAGGGTAACGTCGTGAAAGCGCTTGGCCTCGTAATCGCTGTTGATTTCCTGCAGCTTCTGGTCTAACAGACTGGCAAATTCATCGAGGCTGGCTGGCTCCTGAGAGAACTCTATGAGCCACTGGTGACGGCACTTGGCATTACTGTCCATATAAACCGGCGCAGCGGTATAATCAGAAACCTGAGCACCCGTCTTCTCGCAGGCATAAGCCAATCCCTTCTCGGCATTATCCATGATCAGTTCCTCGCCAAATGCATTAATAAAGTACTTGGTACGGCCGGTAATGACAAACTTATAAGGATTCTTGCTGGTAAACTGAACCGTATCGCCGATGAGATAGCGCCACAAACCACAGGAAGTGGTGATGATCATAGCGTAGTTCTTGCCTACCTCAACACCCCAGAGAGGCACAACGGTAGGATTCTCGCTGCCGAATTCGTCCATAGGGATAAACTCGTAGAATACATCATAATCTATCATAAGCGACATGGCTGGGTCTGCCGGATCATCCTGCAGTCCGAAGAATCCCTCGCTGGCATTATAAGTCTCCATATAATGCATGTTCGGCGAAGTGATGAGCTGTTCATACTGCTTGCGATAAGGAGTAAAGGCAATACCGCCATGGAAGAATACCTCCAGATTAGGCCATACCTCTTCCAGATGCTTCTTGCCGGAAAGTTCCATGACACGCACCAGCACACTAAGCATCCAGCTAGGAACACCCGAAATATTAGTTACGTTCTTATTCATCGTTTCGCGGGCAATAAGGTCGCGTTTCACTTCGAAATCGCTCAGGAGAGCAGTTGACTTCTTAGGAACACGCACCAGATTGGCAAGCGGATTGATATTTTCGATGAGGATAGCGCTCAGGTCACCCACCAGACTATCCGACACATTATAGTTAGGCGAATGGCTTCCACCTAAGATAAGGCTCTTGCCATCAAAGAGTCTGCTCTTCGGATTATTACGCAGATAATAGGCTACGGCATCAAAACCTCCGGCATAATGAATGCCATGCAAGCCATCATGAGAAACCGGGATAAACTTACTCTTATCGTTGGTGGTGCCAGATGACTTGGCGTACCATTTTACCAGTCCCGGCCATAGAATATCCTTTTCGCCATGACGCATACGGTCGATATCCCCCTTCAACTCCTCGTAGGTATTGACAGGAATATTCTGTGCAAATTTATCATAACTGTTGGTGGTATTTAATAAATGCTTGACACCATATTCAGTATTTTTTCCTTTATTTATAAGGTGCATAAGCACTTTATGCTGCAAATGTTCTGCATCATAGACATACTTCTCCAACTCCTTCTGCCGAGGTTTGAAGACGTTACTTACTATCGTTGTTAAACTCATATCTAGATATATATCATTTAAGTAGATGCAAAAGTAAATCAAACTTTTGATATAGAGAAAGTTTTTACTATTTTTTAATACAAAAGGGTAAGATAAAGTATACAAAAAGGAAATATACAACACAAAAGACTCTCATAAGTGGCGATATTTACCATCTTATGGGAGTCTTCTGTTAAATCGTATTTTCTATCCGGAAAGAGATACAGTTTACTCATCGTTACCGAAAGCTGCCGCTTCGGCAGCGGCAATAATCTCTTCTCTTGATAATTCCTTAGGCTGAGCCGTGATGTCGCTCAAATCGAACTCATCACTCTCCTTCTTTTCATCCTTCATCTCGACCTGCACTTCAGTTTCCTGGGCAGTTTCGGCAGATTTCTCTGTGAAAACCTCCTCTTTGAAAACATTGATGTGCTTCTCCTCTACCGGTGCGTTTTGTGCATCAGCATCCTGCGAGATGATGAAATCGTCTTTCACTTCTGTGTTAGGCACGTTTTCAACAGGTTCCTCTTCCATCTTGGTGCGGTTAGCCTTAGCTGTGAACACAGCATCAATATACTGTGGTTCTTTACGCAGTTTTTCCAAGCTAGTCTTAGAAGCCACCTGCTGGCTTTCCTTCTTGGAATAGCCCTTTCCGACTCCACCTTCAACACCTTCGAGTACAACCTGATAGGTGAAAATCGGGCTACCATTCTTGTCTTTTTGCTGGTCTAGCATAACGAAATCCAGCTTCACGCGGTTTTTCTGGCTCCATTCGATGAGTTTGCTCTTGAAGTTAACCTCCTTATAAGCCACCTTATCGATGTTTATCATTTGTGCCAGAATACGTTTCTGCATAAAATACATGCAGGCATCGTAACCACGGTCCAGATAAATGGCACCTACCAAAGCTTCGAACGCATTTCCTCCCATATAACTGTTATGAGAAGAACTGTGGCCATTAGAAAGAATCAGCTGGTTGATGCCCATTTCCTGTGCCAGTTTATTCAGCGTATCACGCTGCACTAACTTGCTTCGGGTATTGGTAAGGAATCCCTCACGCTTGCCAGGGAAATGCTGGTACACGATATCTCCTACTACAGCATCCAAAACCGCATCACCCAAGAACTCCAACCGCTCGTTGTTCACTGGTTTTCCCTTAGAATTGCGGTGCATGATGCTCTTGTGCAACAGCGCCATCTTGTAGTAGCTGATGTCGTGAGGATAAAAACCGAGGATTTCATATAAAGACAAATAAAGCTCTTTATCCTTGCGGAAAGAGAGCTTTATCCTATCTATAAAATTATTCAGCATACTTCTTGAATACTACACAGCAGTTGTGACCGCCGAATCCGAAAGTATTACTCAATGCAGCACGAACCTCACGCTTCTGAGCTTTGTTGAAGGTAAAGTTCAAGTTGTAATCGAGCTCTGGATCATCATCACCCTCTTCGTGGTTGATAGTAGGAGGAACGATATCGTTCTTCACACTAAGAACACAAGCCATAGCCTCTACTGCACCAGCAGCACCAAGGAGGTGACCAGTCATTGACTTGGTAGAACTGATGTTAAGCTTGTAAGCTGCATCACCGAAGACAGCCTTGATAGCCTTAGCCTCTGAGATATCACCTACGTGGGTAGATGTACCGTGAACATTGATATAGTCAATGTCCTCTGGCTTCAGATTGGCATCAGCAAGTGCACGCTCCATAACGAGCTTAGCACCAAGACCTTCTGGATGAGAAGCTGTGATGTGATAAGCATCAGCACTCTCGCCCTCACCCACCATCTCAGCATAAATCTTCGCACCACGAGCCTTAGCGTGCTCAAGTTCCTCGAGAATCAAGCAACCTGCACCCTCGCCCATAATAAATCCATCACGGCTTGCGCTGAACGGACGTGAAGCATGCTCTGGGTCATCATTACGTGTTGACAATGCATGCATAGCATTGAAACCACCTACGCCACAAGCGCAGATAGCAGCCTCTGCACCACCGCTAACGATGATGTTTGCCTTACCCAAACGAATCAGGTTGAAGGCATCAGCCAATGCATTGCTTGAAGAAGCACATGCAGATGTAGTAGTGTAGTTTGGTCCGTGGAATCCAAAGTGGATGGAAATCTGACCAGAAGCGATATCTGCAATCATCTTAGGGATGAAGAATGGGTTAAACTTAGGACCATTCTCCTCGTGAGTACCATAGTACTTCACCTCATCCTCGAAAGTCTTGATACCACCGATACCTACACCGAATACAACGCCAACGTTGTTCAAGTCTTCCTTCTCAAGATCGATATTAGCATCCTTTACACCCTGCATGGCAGCAATCATAGCCAACTGGGTATAACGGTCAAGCTTGCGAGCTTCCTTACGATCAATCCAATCATTGATGTTCAGGCCTTTAACCTCGCAAGCGAACTTGGTCTTGAAAAGGGTTGTATCGAAATGAGTAATAGGCGCAGCACCGCTCTTACCTGCAAGGAGGCTCTCCCAAGTTTCCTCAGGAGTATTACCAACTGGAGTCACAGCACCGAGACCTGTTACAACAACTC
>ERZ773186.3287-NODE-3287-length-10906-cov-4.428716_pt1 | contig 10906 bp, 7 predicted proteins | sample MGYA00581000_ERZ773186 | MGnify/ENA primary metagenome ERZ773186 (study PRJEB29015, sample SAMEA2737752) | human gut metagenome | biome: human gut; feature: human-associated habitat; material: faeces | place: China | collected 2012 ... | reverse complement strand
CCGGCCTTCGTCCAACGCCCGGCATCATTCTGCATATCTTCATAAACCCAGGGCAAATCATTTTTAGCCTCATCCAGTAGTTGAATCATAAAGTTCACTGTTTCTTCTACGGTAGCTCGAGGAACATCATATTCATTTTCAGCCGCAAAAGACGCTTTTACTATAGGCAATCCACCAAAATGACGAAACATATCAAAATAGCGAGAAGCTATTATTACCTTCGCTTCCGCTTTCAATCGTTCTTTTTCATTCCCGTCCATATCGGGTACACGATCTACATTTTCAATAAAGATCCATGAACTACGTATTGCCTGCCAAGTTTCTTCTTTAGTAAAACCAAAACGTGTTTCAGCTGTACCATCTTCTGTACTAGCAGTATAAGTACCAGAATAATAATGTCTATTCAAACCATCCCATGAATTATGAGAATGAAAACAATCAGATAAACATTCAAACATACCAGTATTCATCTTACCATCCACATCATTCCAGTTTGTGGCCAAACCATAATACAACTTTGAATAAGTATTCCACAAAAAACGACGAGCATACTCCGCTTTACCGAAAATTGTATCTTGAGTTACAGCCACACTTGGTGCTTTTTCCAAGAAAGCATCACCGAATTTTATATCATCGACACATGAAGTGGCAAGCGTTGCTCCCACAAATGCTATAATAAACCATTTTTCAAAATGTTTCATAAGATTTCAAGATATTAGAATCCAACTTTTAAACCTAAATTAATCACGCGAGTCAATGGATAATTTGGACGATCACTTTGACGTGACTCAGGATCCCCCCACATAAAATCCGTCAATGTGAATAAGTTATACGCACTTACATATAAACGGCACTGATTCATTTTTATTTTCTTCATGAAAGGCATATTAAAATTATACCCCAATTCAACACTTTTCAAACGTAAATAACTTGCATCACACAAATACAAGTCGGAAGCTCTATAATTGTTCGCTTGAGCTAACTTCGATATACGAGGGAATTTAGCCGTATAAGTATCGGCCGACGAACGCCATGTATTTTCATATTGATAAAGAAGCAATCCTTTATTTTGTGTATCTCCCAGCGGTTGACGGAATTCGGAAAGCATACGGTCTACATTCCACGCTCCTGTAAACTGCGCTGTAAAATCCCATCCCTTCCAACTAAATCCAAGATTCAAACCAGCTGTATATTCAGGAGTATCCACATACCCCAAATCACGGCTAGCATCATCTCCATCAATAACACCGTCACTGTTTAAGTCAGCAAATACCGCATCACCTGGCTGTAAAGATAAACCATGATCTGCTATAGGTCTACCAAATTCTTCCTGATATCTAGCCTCTGCAGTTTCATCATAATATCCCCAAAATTTATAAATCAAACGAGAACCAATTGTACGGCCAGTTTCATACAACCAATCTTCATTCTTTTCAATCTCATTCTTATAAACAATTTTGTTGCGCGCAAAAGAGAGATTGAAGTTTGCCCAATAACGGAAATCATCACCGATTTTATCATTCCATTTTAGCTGAAACTCATATCCTTTATTTTCAGTTTTACCAACATTCATAATAGGTAAAACCATACCCAAAATTCCCGGCATATAATCTGGAGAAGAAAGAATATCTCGACGGTTTTCTTTAAAATAATCTAAAGAAATATTTAGTTTTTCATTCAGAATAGAAAAATCAATACCATAATTCTGCTTAACAGATTTTTCCCAAGTTACATCAGCATTCGATTTACTAGCCTCATAAGCACCCGGCTTCTTATTTCCAGCATTCGTACCGAAAAAATAGCCATCGTCATTCAAAATATAAGCGTCTGGAAGATACAAAAATCTATTATTTCCGTTATTATCATTACCTACCATACCTACAGAGGCACGTACTTTAAAGTAATTGATCACTTTCTTTAACGGCTTAAAAAAAGACTCTTCACTGACAATCCAACCAATAGAGCCAGCTGGGAACAAGCCATAACGTTTACCTGGAGCAAAATTCTCAGAACCATTATAACCAACATTAAACTCTGCCATATATCGAGTTTTATAATCATAGGTAGCACGCCCCACAAAGCCAACATAAGCCGAAGGAATATCATCATAAGTACCTCCTGGATAATATCGTTTTGATTGATTATAAAGCACCAAACCTGTCACATTATGATCTCCAAATTTGCGACTGTAATTCAAAGCAGCTTCCATATACCAATCACGTGATTTACCTTCACCATTTGAATTACGACTATAAGACAACTGAGAATCAGAGCCACTCTTACGATAACCAATAGATCCATCATCATGAAGAACTGGTGTATATACAGCCATAGAAGAACTGGCTATTTTTTGTGTCCAATAACTAGTATTATAAGAACCCTTCAATTTAAAAGAAAGTCCTTTGGTTATAAAATCTAACTTTTGATCCAATACAAGATCCACATTCAACACATTTGTTGTTGTAGAACGGAAGCCTTTCCCATAATAAGAATTCAATCCGTCAGATCCAGTAAATGGTAGATAATCAGCATTTGAAACCACACGTTTTCCATCTACAATGCCTGCACCAGCAAAAGGCACAGCCCAATATAATTTACGGAACAGCTGATTCTGGTCTTCTCCAGACTCAGGAGTACGTTTAGTTTCAATACGCCCACCAATATTAACAGAAATTAATGTAGTCTTAGTCGCATCAAAATCCAAATTAGCACGATAATTGTAACGTTTGTAGTTAAAGTTAAAATTATCAGACGCTGCAAGTTGTTTGAACATACCATCTTGTGTAAACATACCTGCTGATACAAAGTAACGCATTCTATCAGTACCTCCCGATATATTTACATTATGTTGTGACTGAAACGCTGCCTTATTCATACAGTAATCAATCCAATTAATATCCGGATATAAAATAGGATCTGTATGATCTCTGAATTTTATCAATTGCTCTTCTGTAAATGTAGGTACTCCACCATCATTTACCTGTAAATCATTATAATAAGACGCATACTGATAAGAATTGGCAAATTCCAATTGTTTCGTTCTTAAGTTAACACCTGCCGAAGTTGAAAAAGAAATTTTAGCCTTACCTTCAGCACCACGTTTAGTAGTAATCAATATAACACCATTAGCACCACGAACACCAAATACGGCTGTAGCCGAAGCATCTTTCAATACCGTAATACTTTCTACCTCATTGGGGTCAATCTGCGAAAATTCGCGTTCTACCCCATCCACTTGAATCAAAGGTTTGGCATTATTCCAAGTAGCAATACCACGCACATACAAATCCGCCTCATCAGCACCGGGTTCACCAGAATATTGCACCGAAGAAATACCTGTAATCTGACCAGACAATACATTCGACATAGACGCAGCAGGAGTTTTTAGCAAATCCTCACCTTTCATTGAAGAAATGGCTCCTGTTATAGAAACTTTCTTTTGTGCACCATACGCTACGACTTGTACCTCACCTAACATTTGTGAATCATCTTCGAGCACAACTCTTAAATTCTTACCAGATTGAGGTGTCAAGACTTGATCTTTGTAACCGATAAAGGAAATTTTTATTTTTCCATTTTTAGGTACTGAAATAGAAAAAGTACCTTCAAAGTCAGTAATTGTTCCCATTGTAGTACCTTCTACAACAACATTCGCACCAATCACAGGCTCACCCGAAGCATCAACAACAATACCTTTTATAGTTTGCTGTTGATGTATTAATTGAACAGCCATAACCTTATCGGCAGCTGACACAACCAAGGGGTGAGAAGCTATGAAACCAGTGCAAAACAATAAGACAGTAGTAAATGCCTTACGATTTCTCATAAATGAGTTAGATTTCATTGTTTTTTCCTTTTTTAAAATTAGATAATAAGGTTTATAAACTCTTTATATTTTGTGGCAATCTTTTTACCCCAAAAAAAACTAATCAACTTATTGTTTCATCTAAAGTTTTTTACTAGATTTACAAATGTTTTAGATAAGATATCCTTTAAAACGATGCAAAAATAAAAGATGTTATGAAAAAACAAAGATTAAAAATTAAGCAAGAATGGTAGAAAAATCATTCATAACGAGTTTTTAGTCCATAATTGTCAAATATTCTATGGTTCATAAATTTAATATAATCAATTGTATTAGAATTACATATGTTATATATATGTTATTAGATGTTTTAATTCCAGCTACTGCCCAGCCATATATGATTAAAAGATTGGGAGTAGAAGACGGAATATCTAGTAATTATGTAGTTGGAATCACCCAGGATCAACAAGGTTGTATGTGGATCGCAACCGAAGACGGATTAAATAAATTTGATGGTAATCATTTCACCGTATATACAAAACACACCTCTGGCCTGACCAGTAATGAACTAAATACCGTATTGGCCGATCCCAATGAAAATATTATCTGGATTGCAACTCAACGCAACGGATTATGTGCATTTAACTGTGATCAAGAAACATTTACCTCCTATATAGCTGAAAAGTCACAATTACAAACAAATGACATTACTGACTTGTCTTATGCCTCAGATGGAGGAATATGGATAACCCACTATCATGTCGGCATAGAACATTATAACCCCCGAACCAAAAAATTCACAGCCTATAGAAATGATGAAATACAAGGGTTACCGATTCCCAACTGGACTTCTTGTGAAGACAGAACAGGGCATTTATATATTGGACATGCCTTCAATGGATTAAGCATCTTATCATTAAAAGACAAGACTGTTAAAAATTATATACCTGATCCCAAGGATCCCAACAGTCTGCCCGGACAAGAAGTTCGAGCCATTTGCATAGACAAGAATGACAATGTATGGATCGGAACAAACGCAGGACTTGCCCTCTTTAATCCTACCACTGAAAAATTTACAGTATTCAAACATAATCCCAATGATGACAATTCACTATTATCCAATTCTATATACGATATCAAACAGATGAAAGACGGGAAGATATGGATATGTACCAACATGGGAGGAGTAAGTATATTAGATTTACAACATAACGCCTTTATTTCTGCAGAGGAAATAGATTTTCAAAATATAAAGGCCACCAATGACAATTATGGGCTATCTTCACCTAATGCACGATGTGCCTATCAAGATTGTTATGGTAATATATGGATAGGAAACTATCGGGGAGGTATCGATTTCATTAGTCATACCCAACCCATGTTCAATATTCTACCTTATACAATAGAAACAGCAAAAGGACTAAGCTACAAACAAGTGTGGGGAATGTGGGCTACAGACAATCAAGTATGGCTAGGAAGTGAAGATGAATTGGGATTATTTATAAATGGAAAGAAAATAAAGACATATGATCTTTACTCGCATGAACTTGTGTACAACACGCATATCAATACCATTTATGAAGACAGACAGAAACGTCTATGGCTTGGAACTTACAAAAACGGAATACTGCTCTATAAACCAGATAAACAAGAAATTGTTCACATATCCTCTAGTCTATTCAACAATCTAGATGTCAGATGCTTTTATGAAGATCAGAACGGAAAAATGTGGATTGGGACTGAAACCGGAATCTATTCCTGTACAAATGAAGTACTCGTAAAGGAAGAAGAAATACAAAAACAATTACCAGACATCATGGTACATTCTCTTTTGCGTGACAAAGAGGGGAAACTGGGCGTGGCGCCGCTGACCAGCATGTTCCTGTTCGGTTCCAACCAGCCTTCTCCGGCGCTTAACTATCGTCCGGCGCTACACGACTCCAATGGTCTGTCGATCCTGGCCGGTAACGGCGAGTGGATCTGGCGTCCGCTGAACAACCCGAAACACCTTGCCGTTAGCAGCTATGCGATGGAAAACCCGCAAGGGTTCGGCCTGCTGCAGCGCGGCCGTCAGTTCTCGCGCTTCGAGGATCTCGACGATCGTTATGACCTGCGTCCGAGCGCCTGGATCACCCCGAAAGGGGAGTGGGGCAAAGGGAAAATCGAACTGGTTGAAATCCCGACCAACGATGAAACCAACGATAACATCGTGACTTACTGGACGCCGGATCAGCTGCCGGAGCCGGGCAAGGAGATGAACTTCAAGTACACCATCACCTTCAGCCGCGATGAAGACAAGCTGCATGCGCCGGATAACGCTTACGTTATGCAGACCCGCCGCTCTACCGGCGACGTGAAGCAGTCGAACCTGATCCGCCAGCCGGACGGCACCATTGCTTTCATTGTCGACTTCACCGGCGCCGATATGAAAAAACTGCCGGCGGATACCCCGGTCGCCGCCCAGGCGAGTACCGGCGATAACGCTGAAATCGTTGAAAATACCGTGCGTTACAATCCGGTGACCAAAGGCTGGCGAATGATCCTGCGTTTGAAGGTGAAAGATCCGAAGAAAACGACGGAAATGCGCGCCGCGCTGGTTAACGGTGATGACACGTTGAGCGAAACCTGGAGCTATCAGCTGCCTGCCAATGAATAAGATAACGAAGTACATTGACGCATTGCCGCTGTCGGACGCCGAGAAATCGGCGCTGCCGGACACCAGCCTGCAGGCCGTTCATCAGGCCCTGGATGACGACCATCAGACCTTCGCCCGCGAAGACGACTCCCCGCTGGGGTCGGTCAAGGCACGGCTGGCGCATAGCTGGCCGGATTCGCTGTCTGGCGATCAGCTGGTGAAGGACGATGAAGGCCGTACTCAGCTGCATGCGATGCCTAAAGCCAAGCGCTCCTCAATGATCCCGGACCCGTGGCGTACCAACCCGGTCGGCCGCTTCTGGGACCGTCTGCGCGGACGCGATGTCACGCCGCGCTATCTCTCCCGTCTGACGCAAGAAGAGCGCGAGAGTGAGCAAAAATGGCGTACCGTCGGCACCATTCGTCGCTATATCCTGCTGCTGCTGACGCTGTCGCAGACCGTGGTGGCCACCTGGTATATGAAAACCATTCTGCCTTATCAGGGCTGGGCGCTGATCAACCCGGCCGACATGGTGGGGCAGAACCTGTGGATCTCGTTCATGCAGCTGCTGCCGTACGTGTTGCAGAGCGGCATTCTGATCCTCTTCGCGGTGCTGTTCTGCTGGGTTTCCGCCGGCTTCTGGACCGCGTTAATGGGCTTCCTGCAGCTATTGATCGGCCGCGATAAGTACAGTATTTCCGCCTCGACGGTCGGTGACGAACCGTTGAACCCGGCGCACCGTACGGCGCTGATAATGCCGATCTGTAACGAAGACGTTGACCGCGTTTTCGCCGGCCTGCGGGCGACCTGGGAGTCGGTGAAAGCGACCGGTAACGCCGCTCATTTCGACGTCTATATCCTCAGCGATAGCTATAACCCCGATATCTGTGTGGCTGAGCAAAAGGCGTGGATGGAGCTGATTGCCGAAGTGCAGGGCGAAGGGCAGATCTTCTACCGCCGCCGTCGTCGTCGAGTGAAGCGTAAGAGCGGCAACATCGATGACTTCTGCCGCCGCTGGGGCAGCCAGTATAGCTATATGGTGGTGCTGGACGCTGACTCGGTGATGACCGGTGAGTGTCTGAGCAGCCTGGTGCGCCTGATGGAAGCGAACCCGAATGCCGGGATCATTCAGTCTTCCCCGCGCGCCTCGGGCATGGACACGCTGTATGCGCGTTGCCAGCAGTTTGCCACCCGGGTGTACGGTCCGCTGTTTACGGCGGGTCTGCACTTCTGGCAGTTGGGGGAGTCCCACTACTGGGGCCACAACGCCATTATCCGCGTGAAGCCGTTCATTGAGCACTGCGCGCTGGCGCCGCTGCCGGGCGAGGGCAACTTTGCCGGGTCGATCCTGTCGCACGACTTCGTCGAAGCCGCGCTGATGCGCCGTGCCGGCTGGGGGGTGTGGATTGCCTACGATCTGCCGGGCTCCTATGAGGAGCTGCCGCCGAACCTGCTGGACGAGCTGAAACGCGACCGTCGCTGGTGTCAGGGCAACCTGATGAACTTCCGCCTGTTCCTTGTCAGAGGGATGCACCCGGTTCACCGGGCGGTGTTCCTTACCGGCGTGATGTCCTACCTGTCGGCGCCGCTGTGGTTTATGTTCCTTGCCCTGTCGACGGCGTTGCAGGTGGTGCATGCCCTGACCGAACCGCAGTACTTCCTGCAGCCGCGTCAGCTGTTCCCGGTGTGGCCGCAGTGGCGGCCTGAGCTGGCCATCGCGCTGTTCGCTTCGACCATGGTGCTGCTGTTCCTGCCGAAGCTGCTGAGTATTATTCTGGTGTGGTGTAAAGGGCCGAAAGAGTACGGCGGATTTATCCGCGTCACGCTTTCACTGCTGCTGGAGGTCCTGTTCTCGGTCCTGCTGGCGCCGGTCCGTATGCTGTTCCACACCGTCTTCGTGGTCAGCGCCTTCCTCGGCTGGGAGGTGGTATGGAATTCGCCGCAGCGTGATGATGACTCCACGCCGTGGGGGGAAGCCTTTATGCGCCACGGCTCGCAGCTGCTGCTGGGGCTGGTGTGGGCGGTCGGGATGGCATGGCTGGATCTACGCTTCCTGTTCTGGCTGGCGCCGATTGTTGTCTCGCTGATCCTCTCGCCGTTCGTATCGGCGATTTCCAGCCGGGCGACAGTGGGCCTGCGCACCAAGCGCTGGAAGCTGTTCCTGATCCCGGAAGAGTATTCGCCGCCGCAGGTGCTCAAGGATACCGATGCGTACCTGACGATGAACCGTCAGCGTTCGCTGGACGATGGCTTTATGCACGCGGTGTTTAACCCGTCGTTTAACGCCCTCGCCACCGCAATGGCCACTGCGCGCCACCGTCAGGGTCATATCCTGGAGATCGCCCGCGAGCGCCATGTCGAGCAGGCGCTGAATGAAACGCCGGATAAGCTGAACCGCGATCGTCGACTGGTGCTGTTGAGCGACCCGGTAACCATGTCGCGTCTGCACTATCGCGTATGGGCCGCGCCGGAGAAATACTCTTCATGGGTGAACGCCTATCAGCAGTTGGCGCTTAACCCGCTGGCGCTGAAAACGAAATAAGCCGTACGTTAAGGAAAATACCGGCAGCGATGCCGGTATTTTTTTATCTGAAATACGAGGATGTGGATGCGAATACTACCGATCATTGCCATGGCGCTGCTGCTCAGCGGCTGCGGCAGCATTATCAGCCGTACGGTGCCCGGGCAGGGGCATGGCAATCAATATTACCCGGGCGTACAGTGGGATGTTCGCGATTCGGCATGGCGCTATCTCACCATTCTTGACCTACCGTTCTCGCTGGTATTTGATACGCTTCTGCTGCCTCTGGACGCCAGCCACGGCCCCTATAACTGATTAACGCTCGTCCCACTCGTCGGCTGCCGTCTGCCCCTCTTCGGTGTCCAGCGAGGGCTCGAGCTGAAATTCGCCTTCATCCCATTCGTGGAGCGTATTTTCCTCCAGCCACTCCTGACGCAGCTCTATCTCATCATAATCCCCGTCGAAGACGCTCTGCGCGGCTTCGCCGCTGAGCATCGGGAGGCATTCGCCTTGTTCCTCTTCGTCAGCAAAAAATTCGGCCTGCCAGGCGATATCGCCATCCTGCAGCACATACTTTTGAATGTTGAGCTGCTCAACGTTGGCGCTCTCTTCATCGCTGTCAGGGTTGTTGGCGAGAAATTCTTCACGTGCTGCATCAATAGCTTCTTCAAGCGTGGCGTAGAACATCGAATCCTTTGGCATAGCGAATCTCCTGAGAAGAATATGAATTGAACACGATTCAATCTATAGAAGGCGGTACGCACGGCGTCAAGGGACAGAGCCCCTCTCGACGTTAATTTACTGAATGCGAAGTATCCGCGGCTGGCCGACGCAGGCTGAGGGTGGAGTAGATCGCATTAAACAATACCACCCCTGCGGTGACCAGAAATACAGCGCGGAAGCCATAGTTAGCGGAAACCGACGCGCCAATCAGGGGGCCGGTAACGTTGCCAATATCGCGGAACGACTGGTTATAGCTAAAGATACGACCGGCAATCTGGTTGCTGGAGTTATACACCAGCAGCGTCTGCACTGCGGGCAGCAGCGCACCGTCGGCGGCGCCGAGCAGGAAGCGCAGGATACCGAGCTGCAGCGGGTTTTGCACAAATGACATCGGGATCAGCAGTAGTACGGAGACCACCAGCGCCACGATAAGAATCTTTTCCGGGCCAATACGATCGCCGAGCTTACCTAAACGCGGCGCGCAAATCAGCGCCGCTACGCCGGGTACGTGAACTGGAACGGGCTGGTGAAGATTGACGAAGAGATCGCCCCGGCGCACCAGTGGACCACCTTCGTTGGCGAAGGCAAACGCGTGTCGCTGATGCCCGTCTCCGGCGGACGCTTCTATTTCTTTTTTGACGTGCCGCTGCCCGCAGGCCTGGCGGAGGATCGCACCACCCTGCGCGCCGATCTCACGGGCTACTTCCGCGGCTGGGCGCCGCCGGTGCAGAAGCTTATCGCGGCGCTGGATCCTGAAACGACCAACCGCATTGAAATCCACGACATTGAGCCGTTCGACAGCCTGGTGCGCGGCAACGTCGCGCTGCTCGGCGATGCCGCGCACAGCACCACGCCGGATATCGGCCAGGGCGGCTGCGCGGCGATGGAAGATGCCGTGGTGCTGGGGGAATGCCTGCGTGAAAACCACAACATCACGCTGGCGCTGCGGCAGTACGAGGCGCTGCGCTGCGACCGGGTGCGCGACCTGGTGCTGAAGGCGCGTAAACGCTGCGACGTCACCCACGGGAAAGACATGGCGTTGACGCAGGCCTGGTATCAGGAGCTCAAAGAGGAGACCGGTGAGCGCATCATCAACGGTCTGTGCGAGACCATTCAGGGCGGCCCGTTAGGCTGAACGCAAGAGGGACAACGATGAAAAGAGAACCGACCCCACCCGCCCACTGTACGTTTGAGCCAGAGGACTGGCTGCGTCTGGCGAAAT